>JGI24700J35501_10929878_pt1 | contig 10453 bp, 5 predicted proteins | sample TergutTh196P1_FD_35501 | JGI IMG/M metagenome (IMG submission 35501) | reverse complement strand
TACTTACTTTAATCATAGTACTTTAAATGTTAATGTAGCTATCCTATGACACTACAATAAGGCACAACTTATGTACACTTGCTTTATTTATTATGCTGAATGTATACATGACTAGTTCCACATCTGTATAAGATCAATGGAATGTGAAATAAATGAGAATGAGAATGAGAACATGAACACGACGGGATGACCAACATCACAAATATTGAAGTTCGGTCACATGCTCTACATACTATTAACCCAACCTACTCTGAACCTAATACAGCGGTCTATGCATCTTCATACAGCCGTCCCATACACTTCCACTAGATTTAAACACTGACGATGGATTCATGGACAGACAGAAAGAAACAGCTGATATTCTATTTCTCTTCAGAAGCCAAATAGTCTCGCTAATATCCCATCTAGAAAATACTGATCACTGGCAGTTGTCATAAGTACGTAACACATATTCGCAGTTTGGCTTGCTTGGTATGTGATTTAAATACAACGCGTTGTCTTTTAGGAGTCCCAAAATGATGGCCTTGAAGAATTCTTTCAAGCACGGACGTCACAACCACCACCGGATCATCCATGGAATTTAGTGAAACCCGCACCAGGTCATGTATATGTGTTACTCAATGTAGTGATACTAAGTTTGTGTGAGATTTGGATTTTTTAATGTAATCCCCAGTGCAGAACGATCGGTACAGCAGTTCATGTTGCAACAATGGCAATACAGGAACACCTTTGTAATTCTATAGTCTGCGATATTAGCATGCAACCCCGTACTCTTAAAATAACTGTTTTCTAGAATGTTATGCTGTGTGGTTTGGTAGTTCATCGCCGTTTCGGGGTGTGGGGCTGCCTCCTATTTTCCGTGCAGTACACGTTCCGGTTTTCGACCGGCCGGCAGGTTCCGGTTATCGCCGGACAAAGTAGTGGAACACAGGAAAGCATAGGCGTATTCACACAACCCGGTCGTTTGGCCGGCAGGGAATTTACCGGCCGACTGCCGGGTAGCAACCTGAGCTTTCCACTGCTATGCCCGGTCGCCGGCCGGTAGATGAGTCAACAGTTGTTCTTGTGTTGCTTATAGACACGTTCACACACTCCGGTTTTTAACCGGCTGTATACGAGCGATAACTTTCCACTGCAGTGTCAGTAGAGTACTGAAACAGTAATTTTCCAGTGGTGAAGATGGGCGATTTTGAGTTCGACATTGATTTGTTAATATCTGTGTGTTGTGGGACAAGACGGATGATACTTATAAAGACAGGAAGGAAATGAAAAAGGCATGGAGAGAAGTTTGTATTTGTCTTCAAGAAGACTTCGAAGCTCTAGGAGATGTTAAAAAACGCTTTTGTTGAGTATTGCTATAATTTATTGAACACAGCTGACTGAAATTCATACAAAGGAGTTTTTTTTATCTTATGTACTCTACTGTTCATATTTTTGACATGTCAGGAAGCAGCTTCAGCATCTGTTAGAAAACAATCAGCTACTTTATTCCTTACATTGTTCGCTTTTAACCCCCGACGTTCTGATTGTCCATCAGGTATATCTTCAAGACCATTCGCTGTCAAAGCGTCTTCATACTTCCAACCATCTCTCTCGCGCGAACAAAATTGTGCAGAACAACACTGGCCTTAACAATGACGACTTCAAAGTCAGGACTGACATTAAGTGGTCGCTGGAAAATTATCCATTTATTGCTCAAAATTCCGAAAGCACATTCCACATACCTTCATGTTCTGCACAAGCGATAGTTGTACACTGTATTTTTAACATTCAGGTTAGATCTACCAAAATGCCGAAGTATATTTCTGTTTAGCGTAAATCCCTCATCTCCTACACAGAAGTGTGGTACATTTGGACCTTCTGTTCCTGAAAGAGGTCTCTCACTGGGTAATTACATCATATTTTTCTGAATTGATGTCCATAGCATAGATCGTTTAAAAATTGTAAAATCACAGTCTCTCTGTCGTGAACACGGTAATGAACCTTCTGGTTCCATAAAATGCAGGGAATACAACTAGCTGAGGCTTATCAAGGACAGAGTTAGTGGGTAGGATTATTGCTGGTGTTTGCGCTACAACAGTGGCTAATAGGATACCTCACCGGCCTTACTTAGGTGACATTCTGCCATGAATAGAACCTTCATATACGCAACATCTTGCCGGGTCAAGTGGGATATTTATAAGACCGGGATAACTGGTCATGTCCATTGTATGTCGTCTGCTAGTCATGATGATAATACCGCTCCACCCACCACCAGTTCCTGTCTCCGTGGAAAGCGTACGTATTTCATGTTAAAAGCTTTGTCGTTCATTTATGCGACTGTTTCTAAGTGTTTAAGATCGTTACTGTGTCACCTGCACCAGGATATATCAGTTTATTCAGTAAAGAGGCAAGGAATATTATCAGTTGCATCATAACAGAACTAAGAATGGGTTCGTACATGTATGATTATCTCTTGCTACTACTCCAATCCATTGTAACAGTTGGGTGCTTCTAATTACTGCATTCACGAGTTTTTCTGGGCGTAACTAAAAAAAATCGGAGCAACTGTAAATACAGGGTTTAAATTCTGTGTAACTTACATCTACGAAATTAAGGACAATCAGCCGAGTGTGAAGTACAAACTGCTCCACTGTTACAACTGTCTCACAGTTACATAAAGAAAGGGTCTGGACCACGGTACCGTGAAGAAGATATCTTCAAGGTTACTGTTGATGTTCGAAACAATAACAGGACCTACACAGAAGCTGAACAATGATACGGCATTCCAAAGTCAGTGGTTTTTCGTAGACTGGAGGGAAGAAACGTGCCTCTAACCGGTTGGCTGGTGGACGATGAATTGTTGTCAGTATGAGCTTAAATTGTATTCGTGAACTGTATGGAAGGCAGAGCTTGAATGGCTAAAATGGGTAAAATATTGACCTTCATTCCTTACGTATTTTGATGTTAGACGCTTAATAAAAATGATTACTCATTTCCAGTACTAAAATATAAAATAATTAAAATACTGAGGACTGATAAGTGGAGCAGTGAAATCTACTTTCAATAGGCAATTCATTTTCTTGTGACTTGGGTGGGGAAAGTGTCAGAAATGGGGATTTTACGCCAAAATCGTTGACGTCATTTATAGACGACCCTCAACTGAGAATCCGCTTAATCACACACGTGGATCGTTTATAAATGTGTTGCCTCCCACGAATGCCTAAGCCGAGCGGTAGCTGTAGGCACTGATAGTACATGGTAAGTCAGCTAACCAAGGCATTTATTTTTGAAAAGATCTCAGAAAGGAGCGTTGCGCCCCGGCCTTGCCATGGCGGACAGGATCCCAACAAAATGTGATCAGACCAAACTGTGCGTTCACAGCCAATGGGGTGGGTCAGCTTGACCCCTTCCCTCGTACAGAGTGCAACCGCTAGCCCTACTCGTCACGCGGCTAGGCAAGGTCCGAATAGAGCAACAAGCAGTTTACAGTAGAAACAAATAAGTACAATTCAATCAAAAACAGATAAGTGTGACTAACTAGCTCTGTTCTAAAGGTCTCCTTCAGACTCCTGCATACAGGTATGCAACAACTCTCCCCCCCGGAGGGAGACCAATTTTCACCCTTTAAATTGGTCTAGATTAAAAATATGAGCGCGTAGACCAGAGACAGCGAAAAGTTCGTGTGTCCGATTCTGCGTACATGTTGCCTGAGGGTGGCAGGGTGCGCAGCGGAATGTCTTCAGGAGTGAGAGCAAGGCACTCGTTACCGGTTTTAATATGTAAACATTTCCCGAACCCACAGCCCCGAGGTTCCCATCAGTGGTGGAATGAAATTTAAGCGCAACCACCACTCTCTGGCAAGTTCTCTTAGATTTTAAGCATAGTATCAAACGCACAACGTATAAACATACCAATACAATATATTACGAAATTGTTCAACTCGAACAAAGGGTTAATTTAGAATTTAGGATACCACGCCTCCATCTAGACTCCCTATTTTTAATCCCAATATCGTCAGTCAATATTCCTGTACTGTTTTCTAGGTGTCGGAAACGATCGGTTACTGAGTCCCTGAACTGACTGCATCCCGTCCAATTCCTAATTTCCATAGAGTTACATCACTTGTCAACATGACCTATGTAGGCTTGCAACGAATTTATTTCTATATTTTCCTCTTCCAAGTTGACGTAAATTATGGTCTTCCACGTGGTGCCGTACTAATTAACAGTGCCCCTATCAACGTAAAACAATCCCGGAGATTCTTCAAACTCCTCGACATGGAACCCCCATTTTCCCATGGTTCCTGTCATGGACAACAGTCCAAGTACCATCTGGAGCCACAATGTCCCCTGGGCCTCCATATATAAAAAGAAATAATACCTATCTATATATAGCCTGGCGACAAAATAAATTTCACATCCCGCGGATTTTACCCTTCTCTTTCCTACTCAAGGTTGGTTATTTCCCTATCTGTCTTTTAAAAAATGGCTTTAACCGGTTTATGTGGACCTTGATCATGCTACGTCCCCTCTTTATAGTGGAATTGACTCCGTCCACCACAAGTACTACATAGGACCCTACCTATTGGGCACTCAGCTTCCTTTATCTCCCTCTTCACACACTTTAATCGAAGAGGAGGACTCTATCCCCCACATGGAGTGCTATGCGTACTGCTTATCGTAATCTAGCTTGCTCCTCTCCTTGCTTTGTAACAGGCTTTCCCTCGCTGTGGCGTGCGCCGACTGCAGGCGTCCTGTCAGCTCACTGACGTAGTTATCATAATTGTACCTAGGGGTAGGTTGAACATGCGGGCGGTCGGAATGCGCGCTATGTAACCACATAGTAAGTCAAATGGCGAATACCCTGTCGCCCTATGGGTCGTGACGTTTTACACGTACGTGGCGTATGCTACCCATTCGTCCTAGTCTCTCTGGTCTTCTGCGATATAATGTCGAAAATATTCGACAAGAACTTTGTCCCCGTTCGAGACTGCCGTTCGACTCAGGGTGGAACGCGGTCGTTTGAATTTTCTTGATTTGCAGTAGTTTGCAAGCACTAGTGCACATTTCACTCAAGAAGCTCGCTCCCTGGTCGGTCAAGATTACCTCAGGGATTCCATTCTTCAGTACAGCGTTTTTCACAAACTAGCGTGCCTCGGTCTCCGCGTCGGAATAGGAATGGCGGCCACGAATTTTGTTAAATCATCCTGGAATGTCAGAATGTACCTGTTCCCTTTGTTAGTTACCCCTGTCGGTCCCACTATGTCTAATGCACACTTCTCGAAGGGTTCACTGTCTGTGGTTGTGATTTCCGTGGGTGCCTTGCGTCGCGGACTCGAATTCTTGCTCAGGTGGCAATTCTTACATCGTCTCACATACTTTTATATTTCTCGTTTCATATTCGGCCATTCGCACCTTTCCCCAATTTCCCTAAATATTTTGTTCATGCCCCGGTGACCTCCTACCGGTGAATTATGATACTCGTACCGTATAGTGGCTTTAGTTTCATCTGTGAGGCGTTCGCGTTTCTTCTCAGGTGTTCCCTTTTCCGCGGTCAGGCTACTGATCCGGCTTAGCGCGTCCGCGTTTGTGTTCAACGCCCCCTTTCTATACACAACCTCATTATCACATTCCTGTAATTTTATCCGCCATCTAAGCAACCTGGACCCCGGGTCCTTCAATTCATAATCAATGTGAAGTGTTTGTGGTCGGTCACTACCGTAAACGTTCTTTATTATAGATAGTGTTTAAAATACCGCATGCCCCACACGATGGCTAGGAGTTCCTTTTCTGTACTGCTGTAGTTTTTCTCGGCTCGATTCAGGTTACGGCCAGCGAAAGCTACAGGAATATCTTTCCCGGTTTCCCCTTGTGACAGTATTACATTCGGGATTTCCCGCTAGCATCCGTTAGGATGAAACGTTAGTTGAAATCCGGATATTTTAAGCCTGGTGGCGATATTAATTTCCCTTTTAAAATCTAGAAAGCTTGCTCATGATCCACAGTCAACTCAGATACTGTATCTTTCTTCAGTAGTTTTTGGAGTGGTGCCGCTGTGACTGAAGTTCGATAATAACTCATTTGGCCTAGAAATCTCGAGTTGCTTCACGTTCTGGGGGCTTGGTGACTCCTCTATTACCCTCGTCTTACTGGGTTCCTGTAAGACCCCATTTTCTGAAATTACGTGCCCCAGGTAACTGAACTCATTCCTCAGGAACTCGCACTTTTTCGGCTTTAGCTTCAAGCGGTTCTCCCTAATTCTGTCAAAGACCTCTCTTGGCTTAGTGTGTGCTCGGCGAATAACCTAGCGTACACAACGATGTCAAGAAACACAAAACACCGCGATCCTGTCAACCCACTCAGAACTATGTTCATCTTGCGCTGGAAGGTAGCTGGGGCCGTTAACCCAAAAGGAAGACGCTTGTATTACCAATTCCCCTCTTATGTGTTAACGCTGTTATTGCCCGGTCCTGTTCTGCCAACTCGATCTGATGATACTTCATTACTATGTCTATACAGCTGAAGTATTTGGCCTTACCTAATTGAGCCAAAATTTCTGTAACATTAGGCAGAGGGTAGGCGTCACCCAGTGTCTTCTCATTCACTTTTAGGCAGTCAATAACTAATCTCCACCTTTTCTCGCCTGCCGCGTCCGTCTTCTTCGGCACTATGAGCAAAGGACTATTCCAAGGGGAGTTGCTCTTCCTTATGATCCCTTCCCGTCTAATCTCCTCTACCTGCCTCCGAATCTATTTTTGGGTTTCTGGTAACCGGTATGGGGTTACATTCACGGATTCGACACCCGGTTCTATGCGTATCTAATGTCCGACTACTGTGGTGCTAGTTAGCACTTCACCGGCAAATGAAATATGTCCTGATAGACTGCGCATGTTTTTTTCTTCTTGCTTCCTTCCCCTATTTAAGTTATAATCTTAACCGTTTCATCACAACCTCATCTCGGTTCAAATGTCTATCGGCAACATCCCCTTCCTGCTGATTCCCTTTGGTCCCGGGTTCGAGTTCCGCCACTTCCAACACCGGTTCGACTCTTTCTACCCTCCTCGCTGATAGTGTTCGCGATGCTGGTTATCGCGTAGCCTGCTTGAACTCTTGCCATTGTTCCCGCAAGATAAACACCCCTGAATTTCCTGTTTTTCCGTAAGCCCTCACGAATATGAGTTCCCTGTTTTACAGACAACCTAAACATCTGTTCCGTTCTCCTGGGTAGCACCAACCTTCGAATTCCCTTGGTTTGGCTCTCAGCGTTTGTTGGCGACAGTGTCTTACTAATCTTGCTGCTACCTGCCCCGGCGTTAAGGTTCCTGACACGTAACATATTTGCGCTCCTGCATATTCAAGGAAATCTCTGCCATATATCCCGTCACACGGAATATCCACCTGCTTATTAACAAGTTGAAATGTAAACGGTATTTTCAAAGATTCCACATTCACGACAGTTTGCACGACCCAAAATATTTGAATTATGGACCCATCAAAACACTCGCCTGGTCGCGGCCCCTCGAGCCGTTGTCCGCGTAGCTGGGTGCTGCCTCACGGTTCGCTGCTCTTGGCGGCTGGCTGCTGCCTCACGATCCGCTGCTCTTGGCGGCTGGCTGCTGCCCCATGGTTGGCTGCTCTTGGCGGCTGGTTGCAGCCTCACGGTTCCTTCCTCTTGGCTGGCTGCTGCCCCACTGTTCATTGCTGTTGGCGTCTAGCTGCTGCTCACGATTCGCTGCTCTTGGCGACTGGCTGCTTCCCCGTGATCTTCCAATTTCTTTCGGCTCCGTTACCAAGAGTCGATGCCGTGTCCCATCCAAATCACACCCCTCACCTGATACCACTTAAGTCTGTTGCGTCCCCCGAATGTCTAGGCCGAGCGGTAGCTGGAGGCACTTGGGTTGTGGTAGTGATAGTACACGGGAAGTCAACTAACCAAGGCATTTATTGGTGAATAGATCTCAGAAAGGAGCGAAGCACCCCGGCCTTGAGGGCGCGGACAGGATTCCAACAGAAAGTGATCATACCAAACTGCCTTCACAGCTTGTCGGGGTGGGTCAGCTTGACCCCTGCCGTCGTGCAAAGTGCAACCGCAAGTCAAAGTCGTCACACGGCTAGGCAAGGTCTGAATAGAGCAACGAGCAGTTTACAGTAGAAACAAATAAGTACAATTATAATCAAGAAACAGATCAGTATGACTGACTAACTCTGTTCCAAGGGTCTCCTTCAGGCTCCTGCATACAGGTATGCAACAACTGGTCAAGTGATCACACTGTGCTTCTACGCACCGGCATACACGCCATGACGAGAAATGGGGTGACGTTCGATGCATACTTCGCTGAAGCTGAGGAATCATCATCACAACGTGTTTGGAAACTTTTTAAATTGACAGGCTTTATGAGTTTACGTTTTTCTTCAATGATTGTCATTCGTTAAAGACACCTATACTCTTCACTACAAATTTGAATTCTATATTCCAATTCTACTTTGCCGCAAAAGATAAATACTAAACAAAGCGCGCTGCGAGCACCAAAATGTTATTTAAAATTCAGTTCCTACATCACCGAAAACACGTTTACATTTTCGGCACGCATCTCCAAACCTGCACCGTGGTACTACGTACGTAGTGGCCATTCCGCTGGGCGTCCATACCGATATCACCGTCTGCCTAGTTCTCGAGGCATTTCCAAAAGCGGTCTTCAAACAGTACTCAAATAAATTAGTTTTAGTAATTGGGAAGCCTTTTGTGCACTGCACAAGATGATACTCTCGAAGCAGGGATGTGTGAAGCACAGTCTGTGTTGTGTAACACCCAAACTGCACAAACATTTGCCTTAATCGTCTTTCAACGTTAAAACATCCGGTATGAAGGTTCACGTCGCACAGCGAGGTACCCCCATGTAACATAACGCATTGCTGCACGAGATACCCTCCTAGTAACACAGCGTTGCACAACAAAGTACTTCCCTAGTAACATGCCGAGGTATACCTATAACACAACGCATTGCACAACGGTATGCGATAGGAAATCATTTCCACCACGAGGTATTTCATATTCACCTTCTAAAAGCTTATACTTACGTAAAATATAAGAATTAAGTTCTTATGTCACAGAAGTAATAATGCCTTTCCATTACGAAAAAATCGCTAGCTAAAAAATCTAAGTTCTCGCGGCAGTGATTATATATGCAGTGTCTTCTGAAATCTACCGACGTTTCATTGAAACCTACTGCCTCATCGACGTGGCAGATCTGATGACGGAGGCTCAGTTGTCACTGAAACGTCGTGACACGTCTAGGAAACTACACGGCATCACAGCCCAGAACATTGCGGTTGTCTTACAGTTAATGCTGCTTAGAGCAAGTATTCGGTATTTATTGTGAGAACCATACTAAACGCGGTCCGTGGAGTAACTACACGAATGTTCAGCGTTGCTGCAGTTCGGTACATAGGCCTGCTGTGTGTTCCAGTGGTCGTAACGTAACTTGTCCGTCCTTTGCGCAGCGGCCAGAGTAAAATATTAAATTTCATCTTTTGGGTTTTGGCCACATCGTATGTGCAAACTGTTACAATGTTTCGGCCTACATTTTAATCGCCATCTGCTCGATGATTGTGACGGGGACGAAGGAAATGGGCCGATATATGGATATCACGCCATGTTATGGGTCGGGGCAGAGCGTGGTGTCAGTGTTCCTCTCATCGCAGGACAGGGTTCCATGTCGGGCCAGTCGTGTGGGATCTGTGATGCATAAGGTGGAAATGGGACAGATTTTACGTAGCTAATCTTAGCAACTGACAGCGTCGTTACATTTAACTTCCCACTTGTCGCTTCTCACCGCGAAACCTACATACACGGCCATCCCCCCTTTCGCCTTAAGAAGTCATATAAAATCATAAGTGATAAAAGTTTGTGACTCAGAACAATGCGAAGCCCCGATGCTGGAGGCTTGAACTTGGCCAGGGTCAGACCTACGGTCGATTTAGTCACCAAGCTGCCATAAATTAGTTAAGATACGGGCAGTCCAACAGTCAGGGCTGACAGGCACGTCGTCTGTATACAGACGCTTTCCGACTTACGCACTTGTGAGTGTCTGCTCCAGTTCGGAACTGAGTACACATATGGTCAACTATGTATGTGTATACAACGGAGTTCAACATCCAAATCTGAACGGCCTCAGCATGACCGCCCCGTCGTGTGTGTCATTCTCCAATAGTACTCTTCCGCCACCTTCGTCTCGCTGGGTTCATTCCAGAAAGGAAAAATACGGTGCGCATTACCTCGATTTTTCGTGTACTGAAATTGCGTTAAATCTGAAGTTACGCAACTTGAAGCTGCGAATGTCTGCACAGCCTGTTTATTTATATATATATATATATATATATACATACAGGGTGTAACAGGAGGAACGGACCAAACTTCGGGAGGGTGTTCCTTATGTTAAACTATACCGAAAAAACCCAAAACACCTATGTCC
>JGI24700J35501_10929880_pt1 | contig 10457 bp, 7 predicted proteins | sample TergutTh196P1_FD_35501 | JGI IMG/M metagenome (IMG submission 35501) | reverse complement strand
GGTGTGGGGGCAGAGCCCCCACGGTCTTAATCTTTTGAAAGTAGGTGAAAGTTTGGATAAGAATGGGCGTGTCTTTGGAGTTAGTGTGATAGATGCCTTGATTGTGATTGCAGTTGTTGTGATGGCTGTTGGCTTTGTTTATAATAGAACGTCTGCACAAATAATGCAAATTATTATGGCGGATACCCCTGTGTACGTAACCCTGTTGGTGGAAGGGGTAAGTAGTTTTAGCGTAAATGCCATAAATGAAAACGATACCGTGTTTCGCCAACATGAACGTACCCCCGCAGGAACAGTCCATAATATAGAAGTTGTTCCAGCACGAGCCGTTGCAACACGTACCGATGGCACAGCAGTGTACGCCCTGCTCGAAGATCGCTTTGATATGTATGTAACCATAGTGGGTACAGCGAGTGTTACAGATATGGGCGTTTTTCTAAATGGCACGATACAGCTTTCGCCAGGAGGGACTTTTAATATACAGACCAATAGGCTATTAACTACGGCGATAATCCACAATGTGGAAGAAAGGTGATTTTATGAAAAAAATAGTGTTTATAGCTCTGCTGCTACTCTTCTTCCCAATCAATGCACAGGCACAGCTTATATTTGAACATAGGGAACAGACGTTTCTATCAAGAGATGTTATTTACGAACTTAACCGCCAAATAACAACGGATGGATTTTTAGATATACACGTGCTTAGAGTACCCCTAAACGACCCGTTTATAGAAATATTGCCCATCGAATCGGCTCGGGAGCTGGGTCTTAGGGAAACCACCTATAATCTACTACAGAGTGCAGGTGCGATTGCGGGTACTAACGCTGATTTTTTTGGATTAACGGGTACGCATAGCTTGGCGTTCGGACCTGTGATTGCAAACGGCACGCTTCAATCCATAACAAGCTCCTATAATGTGAACTCCAACCAATTTGCAACATTCTTCCTCGATTCCCTCAATACGCCTTTCTTTAACTATATACGCCCCACGATTGTGTTCGATATGGGCGGCATCGTTAATATACCCGTTATCTCTGTAAACAAGGTAAATAACATCTTTCACCCCGTTATAATAACCCCCGATGCAATGAATTTTACTGGCCCGCTCCTAGCGAGATTCCCTAATCTTATGACACTCTTGGTGGTAGATGAAAGGGTTACAATGGTTACTAATCAGGCTGTATTTATACCGCCGAATGGCTTTGCACTCGTCATGGATAGCGAATCCTTGTTTCATCATGCTCCCAATCCGCATAATTTGATAGGCTTGCGGGCTACATTTTTTGTATACATAGCGGAACTTTCTTCTCGAGGTCTTGGAATTTCTGATTTGAGAATGGCTGTAGGCGGCGGTGGACTCATTTTGCAAAATGGGCAGATAGTCCACGATACTGGCACAGCCATAGCTGGAAGACACCCGCGTACGGCTTTGGGCATAACTGCCGATTTTCAGCATATGATACTTATGGTTGTGGACGGGCGAGGGCGTTCTATAGGGGCTACCCATGAAGAATTGGCAGCTCTGCTGCTACGCTATGGCGTAACTAATGCTATGCACTTGGACGGCGGCGGATCGTCTACTATGGTTGCACGTTCTGCAGGGCCTGGCACGGCACTTCAACTACAAAATACTGTTTCGGACGGCTCTCAACGGGCTGTTATGAATGCAATAGGCATTTTCGACCGTTCAACGCCAACTGCCGCCAGTCGGCTCACTTTTGCCAATAACGCCACCACCATTTTAAGGGGAGCACCGCTATTTGTAAATGTGTACGCAACCGACGCTTATTTGCATAGAATCTGGATAAACCCCGCTGAAATAGAGCTTACTGCGTTCACGCCAGGCTTGGACGGCAACTATCAACTGGCGGCGGGATTTTGGTCGAACACCATTTTTGTACCCGAAAATTCTGGAATTTTACGCATACAGGCGAGATATGGCGAACTAGTTGCCATTGAAACCTTTATCGTACAGGACTATGAAGAAATCGATTTTTTCGACCCTATAAGAGTCCCCATGAGCAATGTTATTCCAGGCTTTGCACATGATTTTAGTCTGCCTATGTTAGGTTCTGGAGCTTTGCAATATTCTTTCAGGCAGGAGAATACCGCTGCAATATTGCAAATGTCCGCAGCAAATGGCGGATTATACGCAACCAACCGTTCGCAATGGCGATTTATAAACGATATCAACTCAATCAACCCAAATTTTGTGATTATAAGAATGGATGAAAATCCGCTAACCGCCCTCAATGCAGATGAATTTAACCTTTTTCACGGGGCACTTGCCAATCAGCAGGCTATGGGGCGTATGGTGTTTGTCATATCCAATACCGCAGAAAGCCCCGCTTTGAATATCAGGGACGGCATAAGATACATCGATTTGGGCAGAGCGGGCGAAAACACGGATATTTTGTTTCGGATAATCGACGGACAGATATGGTATGATTTCTAAAATCGGGATAGTAATAGTGATAGCGGCAATAGGGAAAATAATGGGAGTTTTGCGCGACCGTATGCAAGCCGTTCATTTTGGCACATATGGGGCGGAAGCTCTGGCATTTTCACAAGCAAGCCTGTTGCCTCGCCTGTTTTTGGATATTATGTTTGCCTCCATATTGTCTGCCAGTTTTATACCTATATTTAATCGATACCTTGAAAACAAAGGAAGAGAGGCTGCCTTAGATTTAGCGGCCTCTTTTGTTAAACTCGCACTTATACTGACTACTGCATTTACGGTTGTTGCGATTATCCTTGCCGCACCGATATACACTATGCTCCTATCGGGCGAAGCATTGCCGCCCGAAACAGAACTTTTGGGGATTCGCTTGCTTAGAATAATGTTCCCACTACTGATTATATCTGGGTTAGCCTTTACTTTTACGGGCATCTTGCAATCCTTGGGCAAATTTTACATACCTGCCGCTATGAGCATAGCATCGAATGGCGTTATTTTGCTGTATTATTTCCTTTTTATAGAGCGTTTTGGCGTTTATGGGCTGGCGTTGGCGTTTATTTTGGGTTGGTCTACGCAGGTTTTGATACAAATCCCCTTTTTGGTAAAGATAAAATTTTTTGGTCATCTATCCAAAAAAAATACCTATCTTCGAGAGGAATTTGCGGGCATTGGCAGATTGACATTACCAGCAATGGTTGCATCATGGCTCGGTCCTATCAATTTTTGGGTAAACACTCGTGCTACCATTAATTTATACGACGGCGATCACGGCTTTGTGGCACTCAACATGGCATATAGCTTGTACACCGTCATAACGGGTTTATTTGTGTTATCCGTCTCAAACATACTATTTCCAGCATTATCAAAGATGGCGGCACGCAAAGATTGGTCTGAATACACAGAACTTTTACAAAATAGTCTGCGTGGATTGCTATTTTTTTTAATCCCCATGACTTTCGGGGTTATGGCGGTCTCCGAGCCTCTTGTTAGTTTTGTTTTTCAAGGCGGACTCTTCCAAGAGACCTCTGTGGAGATTACAGCTATTGCTCTATTTTTCTTTTCGCCTGGTATCGTTGGTTTCGGTACGCAGGTTATTCTAATTCGAGCCTGTTTTTCCATACAGGACGGCAAAGCTCCGTTGTATACCTCGCTTTTGGCAATGGCTATAAATTTGATTTTGAGTTTTGCATTAGCACCGCATATGGAGATAGGAGGTCCTGCTCTTGCTTCGTCCATTGCGATAACCGTTGCTGCTCTCTGTCTTTTTTTGAGGCTACGCATACGTATTTCAAAAAATTTATGGAATCTCAGTATGTCGATAGATACTGCTAAAATGCTATTATTGGCGATAATTATGTATTTTGCGGTTACTTATTCGCTCAATTTTTTCGACAACCGTTTATGGGCTTTAGTAGTACCGATCATCGGTGGGCTAACTCTTTACATACTAGGCACATTCGCTCTAAAAATACCAGAATCCAAAATTATTTTAAATTTCCTCACCAAGTTATTCAGACCCGCTTAAGACCGTGGGGCTCTGCCCCACACCCCGCTGGGGCTCTGCCCCACACCCCGCCACTTTGAAAAGTGGACAAACTTTAAATTTTTTGTTTTTTCTGTAAAAATTGGGGGTTTTTGTGGAGGCGGGTATTATTCCGCCTTTGCGTTAGTGTTGCACTTTTGTTGAATATGTACTCTAAACGATTTGCCAATTTATTTCTGCCCGTTTATTTTTTTGCAAAAATGCGTTGGCTTGCGAAAAATGTCTGCTTCCAAAATATGCACCTCTTGCCAATGGGCTTGGATGGGCGGCTTGTAGGATTAAATGTTTTGGATTTGTTAGTATATCCGCCTTTTTTTGGGCTTCTCTCCCCCAAAGCATGACCACTATTGGCGTGTCCTTTTCGTTAAGCAATTTCAAAACAAAATCGGTAAACTGCTCCCAACCCTTGCCAGCGTGGGATTTGCTCGATTTATGGCGAACTGTAAGCACAGTGTTAAGGAGCAAAACGCCCTGTCTTGCCCAGTCGTCCAGACAACCATGATTCGGTATGGTGCAGCCCAAGTCCGTTTTAAGCTCCTTGAAAATATTTTCAAGCGAGGGCGGTATGCGTATTCCTTTCTGCACGGAAAAAGCCAGCCCATGTGCCTCGCCAGGATTAATATATGGATCTTGCCCCAAGATTACCACTTTAGTATCTGCATAGGCAGTCAATTTAAACGCATTAAAAATATCGTGCATATTCGGAAAAACAGTATGCCCCCGATACTCCGCCTTCAAAAATTCCCTAAGTTTTTGGTAATAGCCCTTTTGAAACTCCTCGCACAGCAATTCATCCCAATCATTCAATAATTTTACCATATCTAGCACACCACCCAAATTTTTTGTAAAAACCTAAACCACTGACCACAGCACGAAATGTAAAAAATCACAAAACGAGCGGGTCTGGGGGCGCGCCCCCAGCGGGGTGTGGGGCAGAGCCCCACGGTCTTAATCTTTTGTGTTGAATATAGACTTACATTCATTTTTGAGCCATTTCTTTTCGTCGGAGGTTAGGAAAGGGGAGAGGGTTTCGTATACTCGTTTGTTGTATTTCTTTAACCAATCCTTTTCTTGAGCGGTTAGTAATGTTGGCTCGATTGGGCGAGTGTCGATTGGGCAGAAAGAAATCGTTTCAAAGCCCAAAAAATCGCCGAATTCTGTCTTTTTTAGCGGGACTACTAACAATACATTCTCCGTGCGGATGCCGTGTTTGCCCCGCCGATACATCGCTGGCTCATTTGTGAAAACCATTCCAGGTAGTATTTCCTGTTTGTTGACACGAAGACTGATGGAGGCTGGACCCTCGTGTACGCCCAGACAAAAGCCCAAACCATGACCTGTGCCGTGCTTGTAATCTTGATTTGCCGCCCATACGTGCTGTCTTGCAAAGACATCTAATTGTATTCCGAGCGTACCTTTAGGGAATTTTGCCGTTGCTAGTGCTATGTGTGATTTTAAAACTAGGGTGTAATCCCGTTTCATTTCATCCGTTAGAGCACCCATCGCAACGGTGCGGGTTATATCCGTTGTACCGTCCAGATATTGACCGCCTGTATCTATCAGCAAAAGACCCTTATTTTTGATAATTGCACCACCGTTTTTGGGTGAATAATGTGGGCTTGCAGCGTTTGCTCCATATCCCGCTATTGTCGTAAAACTGTCGCCAAGGCAGTTTCTCTGTCTCTTGCGCCGAGCCGATATTTCTAGCTGTACGTCCGCTTCCTTAATCTTTGCATCTTTATTTTCGGAAACCCATTTCAAAAGCCCAACTAACGCCACGCCCTCTCTGATAAACGCATTTTTCATGCTGCGTATCTCATTTGAGTTTTTTACCGCCTTAAGTTTCGGAATAATTAGCGATGTTTTCACGGTTTTTGGCAGGGCGTTAAAAAGCTGAACATTGGTTGAATTGGGGCTGTACAGAACCGTTTTCCCCTCACATTCCTTTTTTACAACGTCAAACGCCCTCTCGTATTCGCATATCTCAAAATCCTTTAAATGTTTAGCCAGTTTGTCGGTGATTTTGCTCTTTTCCACAAAGAGTTTTGCGGATTTTTCGGATATTAGCAAAAATGCGAAAAAAACTGGTGTTTGCGGTATATCGTCCCCGCGCATATTCGTGAGCCATGCAATATCATCCAAGGCGGCAACTAGATACATATCCGCCTCCGTTTTTTTCATCTCGCTGCGTACAATCTTTAGTTTATCGGCTACAGATTTGCCCGCATAACGTCTTTTATGCAGAATTATATCATTTTTTACAAGTTTTGGTCGTTCTTTCCACAATTCGTCTGCCAAATCCCCAAAATCGTAAGTAATCGTTTTGCCCTTCAGCTCCTTATTTAATGCTTCAAAATTGCTGGCGGACATAGTCCTGCCGTCAAAGGCAATTTTAGCTGTTTTTGCCAAATTTTCATTCAGCCATTTTCTATATGTTGGTACGCCTGGCTCGTTTAGCCTAAATAGCGTTATTCCGCTTCCTTTAAGCTCCTGTTCCGCTTGTATAAAATATCTTCCGTCCGTCCACAATCCTGCCTCTTTCTCCGTTGCGACAATCAGGCTATTTGAACCCGTAAATCCCGAGAACCATTCGCCCACTTTCCAATGATCTGACAGATATTCGCTTTGATGTGCATCGCTGTTTATTATCACGAGTGCATCTATCTTATTATCTGCCATTTTTTCCCTTAATTTAGCCAATTTTTCCATAATACCCTCCTTATTTTGTCCCCTTGTTTTGCCCACCTTTATATAAAAAGTATACCACATTTTGCTCGAAAAAGATACTGCCTATACAATCAGGTTTCGACTGTGTTATAATGAATTTCGCAATCCAAAAAATTTTTTGAGGAGGCATTTTTCATTGAGAGGAGGCGTTTTTTAGTGGAGGCATCTTTAGTTAAAGGAAAAATCCGAGCCGAACGCAACCGCACAATTTCGCTAAATATCGAGGAATTGCGATATTATTTGAGCAAGTGTGTAAATTTGGCTGACGAACTTGACAAAAAACCCATTCCAACAAACAGCATTATCCACGGAGATTTATTTGAATGGGCAAAAATCCCTGTGTCCTCCGCTTTCGTGGATTTACTGATTGTCGATCCGCCGTACAATATCAGCAAAATTTACGGCAAGGAGAAATTCCACGAAATGGACGAAAACGAATACCGCTATTTTACAGAAAATTGGATAACCGCCGTAAAGCCCACTTTGAAACCAACCGCAAGCATTTATGTTTGTTGTGATTGGCGAAGTAGCCTAATAATCGGTAATGTGCTATGCAATCATTTTACCGTGCAAAACCGCATTACTTGGCAACGTGAAAAAGGTCGCGGTGCAAAACGCAACTGGAAAAATTCCATGGAGGACATTTGGTTTGCGACAGTTTCGCCAAAAAATTTCACATTTAACATTGATAGCGTGAAAATGCGCCGCAAAGTGATTGCACCGTACAAAGTGGATGGCAAGCCCAAAGACTGGACAGCCAGCGAAATGGGCAACTTTCGTGATACGTTTCCATCAAATTTTTGGGACGATATTTCTGTGCCATATTGGTCGATGTCCGAAAACACGGATCATCCCACGCAAAAGCCCGAAAAATTGCTTGCAAAATTGATTTTAGCAAGCTCAAATGCGGGCGATACTGTGTTAGATCCGTTTATCGGCTCGGGAACGACCGCCGTTGTGGCAAAAAAATTGGAGCGGAAATACATAGGGATCGAACGAGAGGATGAATATTGTGTAGTTGCTCAAAAACGGCTAGAATTAGCGGAGAATGACAAGGAGATACAAGGCTACACGGACGGCATTTTTTGGGAGCGAAACAGCTTGGCATTGCAGCAAAAGTACAAAAAAGGCGAAAAATAGGCGGTATAATGCGTAATTTCAAGTTTTTTGCTTTTAAATTTGCCAAACCGTGTTAGTGTGTGGTATCATTTAGTATGGAAATCTAATCAACCAGAATCGAGGTAATAAAATGGCAAAATGTGAGGTATGTAACAAAGGAGTAAGAACAGGGCATCGGATAAGCATAACACGTAGTCAGGTGTCGAGGCGGGCTAACCGTATGTGGCGGCCCAATGTAAAGAAGATACAAATTAGAGAAACAAACGGAAACGTACGCAGGGCGAAAATCTGCACCGCCTGCATCCGTTCCAACAAAGTAACACGCGCTATTTAACCAAAATACCAGTCGTATGTACCAAATCAAGTAATACGGCTGTTATTTTGTTGTACTACAGAAAAACGCAAAAAAGTGCAGAAAATGTGGAAAAAATGCAAAAAAACGTGCGGGTCTGGGGGCGCGCCCCCAGCGGGGTCCAGGGGCAGAGCCCCTGGCGGGTCTGGGCAGAGCCCAGCGGGGTTTGGGGCAGAGCCCCAAGGTCTTAATCTTTTTGTTGCGTAAAAGTTGAAAATGTAGTATGATTAAGTCAAGAATATTTTTGAGGTGAATTTATGGGTTCTGAAACGAATTTTATATATAGAGCGTACAAAAACCTGCTCCCCGATTTTGTGGGAGCGTATGCGGAGGAAAGCGAAGAACATGGTAGTAGCATGGAATTGCTGACCCGAAGCATAGTGCAAGTGTTTATACATACCCTGAAATTGGATTTGAATCTAGCCAGCGGGTCGATTTTTCTGTTCGATAGTATCGATTATGACCAAAAATTGGAGCTTGCTGCTTTTGAGTCTGAAAAATTTCGTAAGGGCGAATTTAGCATTATGCTCGTTCAAATTATGGATTTCCTATTTCATAACCCAGAAACTCACCCGAAAATCCTTGCTTGTGCGGATATAGAACATATGGGCGTGGAGGATACCGATTTAATCCCCGATCAATCCCTCCTTGTTCCCATATTTTACTCAAATGTAATTTATGGCTACGCTTTGGTGTTCTATCACGAAAAGGCAGATATTGCCGAAAAAAATATTCAGGAATTGTACAGAATAATGCAAATGGCGGCAATCGTTCGGCGCATAACCCTTGATGAAGAACGCTTCATAAAATACCTGACAAACGACCACCAAACCGAACTGCCCAACCGTACCTACCTTTACGAGGCAATCGTGAACCTGCTGCAAATGGCAGAAGTCTACGAATCCAAATTCGCTTTGCTTGCAATCCGTGTGAATGGCTTAAAACACATAAATAACTCGCTCGGGATAGTAACGGGCGACTTGCTCCTAAAAGAAGTGGGTATCCTGATAAAAAATGCCATCGCCGAGCTGCGGCTAAATTTGGAGGTCGTTGTCGGGCGTTTGAATGGCGTGGATTTTGGCGTTATTTTGGCATTTCCAGATGCGGAGCAAAAAATCAGCAAGGAGGACGAATACAACACCCTAAAAGCCTCCTGTGCCGCCATCTGCCAGGCAATCATCAACAAAACCAACGATTATGTGGAAATAAACAATTACAATCTCTACCTTTCCGCCAATATCGGGGCAAGCATTTTCCCGTTCCACGGCGAAACGGCAGAAGAAATTTTGCGAAAAGCCGACATTGCAAAGAGCGCCGCCAAGGAAAAGGGTTTTAATTCCTACAAGATATACGAACACGCCATGGATAGCGGAGCGGAAAACGTCCTCTTTCTCAACAACAACCTACCAATCGCCATTTCGCAGAACCAATTTGAGCTTTTCTATCAGGCGCAAGTGGACGTAAAAACGGGTTTTATAGTGGGTGCGGAAGCGTTAATCCGCTGGCGGCATCCTGAACGAGGGCTTATTTTCCCCGACGAGTTTATCCCATTTGCGGACGAAAATTCTTACAGCATACAGATTGATTTACTGGTTTTGGAAATGGCTTGCGAGCAGATAAAAAAATGGCATAATCAGGGTTATGATTTTAGTCTAAGCGTAAATATTTCGCCCGACCACTTAGACAACGGGCTAATTTGCGACTCCTTGCAAAAAATGATTTCCCGCAAGTCGGTAAACCCAGCCCATTTAAAGGTTGAGCTCCTAGAAAGCACGTTATTTAACGATTTCGAGTTTGCGATAAAGGTTTTGACCCGCATAAGGGAGTTCGGCATAGCCGTGGCATTGGACGATTTCGGGGCGGGTTATTCTTCATTAGAATACGTTGCCAAGCTACCGATGGATTATTTAAAAATCGACCGCACGTTTTTAATGAACCTAGACAAGAACCCGACCAACAAGATAATTTTGGAGACAATCCGCACACTAGCGAAGGGAATGAAGGTAAAGACAATAGTTGAAGGTACAGAGACAAAGGATCATTTTGGTTTCCTAAAAGAAATTGGTTTCACTCTAGCACAGGGCTACTACATAAACCGCCCTCTAGCAGTACCCGATTTCGAAAAACTACTAAAAGAAAACCAAACAAATCCTTTCAAGTAAGACCGTGGGGCTCTGCCCCACACCCCGCTGGGCTCTGCCCAGACCCGCCAGGGGCTCTGCCCCTGGACCCCGCAAGGGGACAAGCCCCCTTGACC
>JGI24700J35501_10929881_pt1 | contig 10460 bp, 10 predicted proteins | sample TergutTh196P1_FD_35501 | JGI IMG/M metagenome (IMG submission 35501) | reverse complement strand
TCGCCCAACCCCCAAGCTGGAGGACCACCCCTCGTTGGCTGTCCGCGACTGCTTATTCAATTTATTCGCAGCTACCCTCCATATCGGAGGCCGTTCCACAATGTTGTTAAATGAACTAGTAATGAAGCCTACTTAGATGTTCAACTCATGCCCATGTTTGTAAAGTCAATTTTTAATTACATAGTAACAACCTGCTTATAGAAATACTCCTCCTCCTTGCCAGCTTCCCTCTTGCCGAAAGCACCCCCAGCCTCACGGATCGAACCTCCACCACCACCCCCTTTCCCAGCTCCACTGCCAAGGTCACCCAATTGAGTAGAATAAGACCGGCTGTAATGAAAGATAATAATGATAGTTTTAATACTTCTGTGGTGATGTTACACTTCTTAAAATTCTTATAAATGGTTTTGCACATCCTTTGCATGACGTGATCAATATGTACACAGAGTTCACCATGTCTATCCATGTATCTGTTGCATGTGAAGAATTGCTGGACAAGTTTGGACGAACTGTATGCTATTAGAAGCCATCCCATATACATATTTTCTAGTCCTGGAGACCATCCCATATTCATACTTTCTAGTTGGGACAAAACCATTCCGCACATTTACAGATTTAAGAAATTAACTTGATATCGAATTGATGCAGCACACAGTCACTTTCCATTATGTCTCTCAGTTCCTGCACACAGTTTAGCTCTGCCCACATCAGTTTCACGATGTTTCATTCAATGATACCAATAATAAAAAAAATTCACCACTTACTGTAGCAATTTGGTTTGGCTTGATTTCTACTAAATTTCAGACACAACGAGGTTGACTCTGTTTTGATATTTTATACTACCTAGCACTGGCTTTATATTGAATGACTCATTGCTTTGTCTCAACTGCAGCATTTTATTACAGAGGTCATGCCCCGTCATTAAACCAATTTCAGGAGTTTATGAACTTATCATTACCTGAAAGCCTAAAAAAAAATACCTTCCTAAAGATCTTATTAGTAGATATACAATTCATTTTAAAATGACTGCCTTCAGTCTCAGTACACATCATGGCATGTCTGTGAACTGAGAAGTAGCTTGCATCAGTTCATCAGGATTGTATTTTACAAAAGCCAAAGCATCCAAACTGCGACAATGCGAAGTACCTCATACATCCACATTTCAGTGGCAAACCAGAACTTACCTGTGGCCTGACAGATAAAATTATGGGGTTTGAGGTCTGAAGATCTATGTGGCCAATACAATGGGCCACAAATGATTCATAAACCAGGAAGCAGTGACTGAAATGATTTCACCCTGAATAAACTGACCTACATTTATATGGAATGTCTGACTGGGATTGATCTCAGGAATATGATCCTGAAGATGAGACAAGAAGTTGTCAATCACTCTGTACATACATAAGTACCTTGTGCCTTAGCAAAAAGAACACAAAAGTGTTCACCATTAATACAGCTACAATGATGTTATTCCCACGGAAAATGTCTGTAACTAGAAAACTGCCATGGCATTTGACTGCAGTAACAGGAACACAGGCCTATGACAGTGAAAGTGTGTAAACAAGTAATCACAGTCACATAATATTCTCACAAAAATTGAGTACCTTCTTATAATAAAAATACAAACATTTATCAGCTCACTACAAAATTAGGTTGGCTATATGAAACAGTATATTAAATATGAGGTCTTACCAAAAAAAAGTAGCACAAAGAAACAAAGCGCCATTATGAAACAAATTTCTCAAAAGTGGGTACCAGCTTTAAAGACTGACAAGATCACAGCTTTCTATGATGTAGCATCATGTAGTTTGGAGACAGGCACAGGTAGCATGAGTGACATCCGCAATGCCAGGATAGTGTAAGCAATACAGTAACTACACTATGGGCTAGACAACTGAGGAATGATGGTTCAATTCCCGGTAGGTACAAGAGATTTTTTTCTCTCCTCCACAACAACCACACCAGCTCTGGGGCAACCCAACCCCCTGTTCAACAGATAAAAGGGACTGTTTTTCAATAGTAAAGCAGCCAACACATGACACTGGCCATCTACCTCTGTCTGGTGCCCAGGTTAAGTATGCATGGAGCTATAACTCCACACCCTCAAATGACTTCATAGTGTGGAAATAGGCAATTTTATAACATCACAGCAACAGTCCACTGCAGCCTCTGTCATAACCTGCTTATCTGTGGCTCAAAATCACTGACACTTATACATAATATATGTACTACTAACTCCATTTTAAAAACTAAAAGTACCTCTTCTTATGGAGGCCACTAATAAATTCACCAGTCACAATACTTTCACGTGCACAGATGAATGTTTTCACATTCAAGTATGCACGTACAACACTAAACTACCTCACTCTTATAAGATTTTGCACTAGGTCTCATGTTTCTAGGTATAATGAGCCCAGCATACATACGTTTTTGATACGCCTCCATCTTTGCTACCATATAACACATAATCACATCATACATTATCACATTTTCATAGAGTTTTGCCTTCAGGAACAAAAAGCTTTAAAAGACTATAAACTTAAAAACTAAAACCTTGTGTGACAGAAGGCCATGCTGGCAAGAAGTCAAACAGAATTGGGCCATACAGGTTTTCCAGTTAACTGAAAGCATCAAGTATATTATGGTTTAATTTGTTTGTTCTGTATCACACTTACTATTGAGAATTCCCCAAAGGAGTCTTTTTTAGAAGTAACTGTTAATACAGTAACAAAATAGCAAATGCATAATGTAACACTAAACCAGACATAACACATTTAAAGGCTTTTGGATACAGGATATTTGTCTCTAATTGCTGCATGACAATATGGTAATTATAAATACATTTAGCTCAAGTTTCCTACTGTTAAATTTTAGCAGCAGTGAAATACACATAGTCCATTACAGAAGGGTGCACAGAGAGTGTGCTTCTATAGCAGAAAAACCATGAAGTTCTGTTTGGCATGATTACAATGTACAAATTACAGTGTACAAAGCTATTTCAATCAAGTCTCACTAAAATCCAAAACAGTGGCTTGTGCGGCATGGATAATATTTAGAGACAAAAAATTTTCAGTAAAGAACAAAACAATTCCCAAGAAATAAGCCAATGGGATTCATGAGACATATATGTGATTAAATAATGATCTTATAACAATCATTCCTAATTCCACAGCACACACTCCCTGCCACTGGTCCCAATCATGAACAGATAAATCCAGTCCATATCCTTCCATCCTATTTAAAATGTTTTAATATTATCTTCCCATGTACAACTAAGTAATCAAATTGCTATCTTTCAGAATAATTACGATCTGAATGGTCCAACATTTTTCAATGTACGGAGACAATAACAGAATCACAAACTATTTAACTGATTTTAATTTCAGTTCATATGTAAATTTTGAGATTTTCACAGTGGTCTTCTGGAATGTGATGCTGCATCAATGGGCCAGTGATTCCCAACACAGCTTCACATCCCAGAAACTGTTTTAAGATGCTTGTAAAACACAACTCAATCAAGATAGAACGCCACATCTGACTTCCCCATAAGTTTCTGTTCCATAAATGCACAGAAAATATAGTAAGGCTGAAGTACCCTAAGTGAAGTTTAATATTTCTGAAATAGGTATATTACAATAAACATGACCATTATTCTGGGCACCATCTTGAGTTTTCACAAACACTTATTTAGAGATGGATTTGTTTGTGAAATAATGTGCTTCTGAACACTCAACATGGTAGCTAATATCCAAAATAATGTCACAGAGTAGTATCATTACACCAAACATTATTTCTCCACAATTCGAAGCTTAGGATAAATGTTGAACGTTCCACAAGCAAAAGTTTGCTGGCTTAACCTGCTAATAAACTTAAACATAAACTGTGAGAGCCATCCCACATCCCTCAGATGATTTTAACCATGTGCCTATAGTGTACACATATTTCATGTTGTAACCTTGTCTGCTGTGATCTTTCTCACCAAAGGATGCATTTTAATTATGGATACACAAAAGAAAATGTTAAAATAATGTAACAAAGACACAGAAATTATAGCAGCTATTACCATCACAGTTCAACACATCTGTAATTGAAAATACATTCCTGATTGCAGTGAGCAGTTGTATTGCACACCTTAAATTAACCAGTCTACAAATTATAAGAAATGGGTACACAAGAACAGCTTTTTCAATTAAGTACTTATTAATAAACCTTGCATTTGGCAACAGGTAACAGTATACATAATCCACATAGCAAGGGTGTCTGACAGCCAGAAAACCAACGACCTCACAACCATAAAAAGCAAAATAAATTAGCTTTTACTGCACAAGTTTACGTAAGTCTTCTTGACACGTGATCTTCCTCGATGTTGCTACCAATGCATACGTGGTCTGACAATAAAGTTCACGAACTCATCGCGGTAAAAGTGCTACATACCTCATTGCTGAATACCACTGTTGTCGCCTTCAAAGTAGTCCACTTGGGAAGCTATGCACCGATGCCAGCGCCTAGTCCACTCCTCAGAACAATTCTGGAACTGGTTTTGTGGAATGGCCTTCAGAGCTGCCATTGTATTACTCCTGATGTCATCAATGCCATCAAAATGCCTTCCTTTCAATATTTCCTTTATCTTCGGGAACAGAAAAAAATCACTGGGGGCTAGATCCGGTGAATAGGCAGGGTGTTCCAACAAAGTGATTTGTTTAGTAGCTAAAAATTCCCTCACAGACAGTATCGTGTGAGCAGATGCATTGTTGTGATGCAAGATCCATGAGTTGTTGGCAAAAAGTTCGGGTCTTTTCCGTCTGTTTCACGCAGCCTTTTCAGTACTTCCAAATAGTAAATTTGGTTGACTGTTTGTCCAGTTGGTACAAATTCATAATGAACATTCCCTCTAATATCAAGTTTGCAAACTTTATTATCAGACCATGTATATTAGATTCACAACACTGCCAGTATGACTGTCTACTATGTACACTTAGTTGTTTTACATTTGTCTTAATGAAAATTGTAAACAATGGCAAACACAGCTTATTAAACATACCTACATGTTTTGGTTTTAGGTCAAGCCATAATCTGGCTAGAAAAATATATATTACACAAATTTACATAACAATTATACAGTCTATTAAAAAGGGGGCATTGCCTCAAACTTACATTGGTGTTGTTAAAGAAAACTGTCCTCAAAACATGTATAAATATTTAGCGTTAATTATTAAACTTCTTGTTGTAGATGATGGACTACGCTGTTAACTTCTGTTTCTTACATAAGATTTCAGTAGCTACAAAACCATTCTTCTTAGTGGATGTTTAAATTCTTACCTAAAGGCCCCTTTTCTTTTTAGTTGTTTCGTGTTGATAAAACTAGGGAATGATCTTACAAGTAGAAGAGTCTTGGCTCTTCCAATTATTATGCTACAACAACTGCAGATGGCCCTCCAGAAAAATTCTGATCAAATTAGGTTAATCTACTTTGTATTCCAAACTTGTACTCTGGATGAATTATGTCTTATCTGCTAGCAATGTAAATCTCTGTTAATAAAAATATCATGTTTCAGTAAAACTATGACTACATAATGTTACTATGATACTTCAGATTATAACTGAATGTGGAAAAGAAAAGGTTCTTCTACCTGCAAAATTATCACATTGTCTTGTCAGCAGAACACCTCACAAACACAAGAAAAACCTTCAATTAAGGATTTTTAACATATGATCAGAAGGATAGCTATAAAGTTTTTGACATTTTACATGTAAAAAGTAGAAGCATCACACAAAAGATATTTAATGTAAAGACCGTAACATATTTATGGCTACTTTAAGAACACAGTGTTCTTAAATAACTCCAAAGTCAGGTTGGGATCTCAATCCCTTAAATATGGTTTATAACTCACATTCGCCAACAAATGCAAATGATAGGATTACAAATTGTACATAAGTTTTAAAAACTTCTACATGTTTCAGCATGGTGATGCCATCTTCAGAGAATCTCAAATACAAAGAAGTGCAGGCATCAAGACGGTGGTACTTCACAGACAGACGTACTGGTGTTTGAGAACTGCGCTCTTCTGGGTTATTACGTAGTGAGTAGCGGTAATTCCTTACCAATGTTACCAACAGTCAAGAACCTGAAAATGGGATAGATAGGCTGTCCCGAAACGTGGGTAAGGAATTACCACTACTCGCTGTGTAAAAGCCCAGAAGATCGGTTCTCATTTACTTCGCGGCATAAACCTGAAATCAGGTACTAGTGCTTGTATTCCTTTGTATTTGAGACTTCCTGAGGATGGCGCCGAAACACGTAATTTTAAAACTTGTGTAAAATCTGTAATCCTATTGAGTGCATTTGAGCGAATGCAATTGAATGTAGGAATACTTCCATTAGCATTGTACGAATCAAACCTAACCTTACTGTACGAAGGCATTCTATTTTTAACAGCATAGGCTTGACCTCGGAGGACAAACAGAAGGTGGAACTCACAAGGAAAGGAAGTATACCAGCCCGTAAATTTTATATATAACAGGAAGACCTTGCATGAAAGCCCCAAAACTAACAAATGTACGGTTATCACTTGCAATACGCAGCACTTCCAAGGTACCCCACGGAAAAATATAAAAGAACAAACATTTCCTTATACTATAAAAGTAACACACAACCCATATAACACATCTGCTCAGTAATTTATAAATTACCTCATCATAGATAAGCTAGGATACAGCCGGGAGGAAACACTTCGAAACGAATTCATATTTCACAAAACCTTCTACGATTGCTACGACTCACACCACCGGAAGATGGCGCATAAAACGACCATCATAGTCACAGATCATCTATAGTGCCGTGGACCAGAGGTTACAGTGACGATTGTCACATATTCATTGACTATTTGACCGTTGCATAACGTTATCTTCGACCGCACTGCCATCTATTGAAGACGACCAAGTTGTTGGAACCGTACTTCAATATCCAAGTGCAAACTCGGGAATCAGAACACTTAAGATATCTAGTAGCAACAGAGTCGCATCACATTTGCCATGCATTCCTTTTCGCACACGCTACAACAGCTTTCTTGCTTCTCAGTACATGCCTGTTATTGGCCTCTCCAGACATTACTATTCAGTTATTTACATTTATTCCCTACCAGTTCAACACCTTTATATTAGTTCATTCTCTGGAAGGTGATGTTCCATGATTGGGTGATTGGTTCCAAACATATAAAAGTAATGTACTGCTTTTATCTCCAAGCATCACATCACAGATGGCCAGAATCCTCAATTACACTCCTACTGAAACCCCAAAACTCACTAATTACATTAGTTACTTAGGCAATATATATGTTTTACTGAAAATGTAACTTGGAGTACAAATCATGCACCTCTACCTGTTGTAAATATACCATATGTCTTCTAGACCACCATATTAGATTCACATGACTGCCTTTGCAAGTCAGAAAAAGGCAAGGCATGGTACTGAATAAATATAGATCATTGGGAAAACAAAACATCCACAAACATATGGTATGATGATTCATTTTAATCAGCAACAACTGTATGCTTCACTACCTCTTACTCAAACGAATTTCAGTTGCAAGTCACAGGGGTTAGGGTATGAGAACACATTTTAATGAAACCTTTACTGATAGTGGATGGAGGTTTTAGCGTTGAAGTCCAAGAGACACAACTTCCAAGTAATTTTATTAAAATAACGTTTTTCTCTCCCACAACCAAAACCAAATTATAAATCTGACACATGATCAAAATAAACCTAGGCTACAAGGTGACAAAAAGAATATATGCTAAGAGAATTTCCCTACATCCAATCTCTCAAAATGAAAACAAAGTCAGTATTTTGTTATGAAGGATTTTCTAGACACAATTATCAACAGGAGTTTAAATTTTATTCACAAATATGTTATTCAAGACTGGATAACAAACTTCTGTGTTTGGTGTATATTTTCTTCGTTTTCTAAGCTGCATCTCAAGAAGCTTGACCAAGCACAGAGGTACATGGCATCAATGGACCATAAAGCACTGCCTACAGTACACTGTTAAAAGACTGTGTTCTACATTCCAACTCAGAATGTTTAGCTGACAATAGCACCATAATGTTTAATGGGGTGATTTCCCTCAAACAGACCAGTAAAGTTTCAAAATGTTCATCTTTTCTTTAAGAGTGCTATCACAGATGGTTGCTCCTTTCTGTTTGATCTTGGAAAGAAAGAAATAATGCCTTAACATAAACTTTAAAAAAAACCCGTACTCCATCTCCAAAAGTCTCTGTTCAAGTGCACTAGCAACTCTCCACAACTCCTACACAGACTGTTACGATTCCAATCAAAAACTTCTGAATGAACTGGACTCGTAGTTAAACTAACAGGGTCTGCCATGACTGCAAGAAAAGACAAACTCAAGTCAAATACTACAATAAAAATAATAAAAAGGGTTATATCTGGGCTTGAAGCCAGGACAGCTATGTAAATAGTGATTAGGTTATGGGCTGCACAATCCAGGGTTTGATTCCTGACAAGAGCAAAAAACATCTCTCCAAAACAGACTGGCTCTGGAGTCCATCCAGCCTCCAAATCAGTGGGTCCCAGGGTTCTTTCCTCAGGGTAAAGTTGCCAGGGCATGAAGTTAACAACTCACCTCCACCCAGTGTTGAGGTTAAGGGTAAGTGAAGCCACACCTCTACTCCCCATGACATGCTGTCATGTCGTGGACATTGACAGCATTACGTTTTTATATCTGGGTTTACTGTAGTGACACTTCGACATTAGACTGTAGACAGCAGATTGGTTTTGAGCAAAAACAGGACAAACACTATAACTTGATAGGAAGTGGCCGGAAAATCCCTGTTAAAAAAAACAGTACGAATTGTACAATACACCAGCAAGTAGTAAGTGCACAGAGGTAAAGCTGTCCCTGTGCGCACCATAAAGGTGTGTGGCACATTCATGCCACCTTACCAGCAGAGAAAGAGACTCTGGTATCCACTTGCTAGGAGGTTGGGTGGGATCCAGAGCCAAATTGAACATTTTACACACAAGAAAAATTTCTTACACCCTGGCAAGTTACCTTGGTCATTTAGCCTCCAGCCTAGTCACTATACCAACTACAACATCCTGACTCATAGCAGTGATTGTACAATCTCTATTTACATCATTAAGACTGTTACCATTTGGGATGTGACACCCTGCACCAACTTGCTGCCGCCATCTTAGAGGTACAAGAAGTCACTTCTGCTATCTTAAAGATGGAGGCACCAGACGTTTCCAAAATGTTGGTCCCTACCGATCCGGCAACACACTGTCAAACCAAAGATGTCTATTATCTTATTTCTCAATGGCTTGAGAACCTCGTATCTCATTTAGACTGGTATAAAAGGAATTTCATCAACATCTTCCCCAACAGCATGACAATTACTTAGTTGCATAAAAGTACAAGTAGGCACATACAAACTTGCATGTGAACACTCACACAGGGCCCTGAGACTGTTCTTACTGTGGAAATTAATATAAAATACAACTCTATGTTCCTGTTCCATTTTTATGTCACATGGTTCTGGGGCACCAAACTGCTGCCTGACTGACCTTGGAGCATGGCTCACCCTAATTTTTGCACAAGGAAAGTTCCAAGTAATTAGCTAGCCCACACAGACTAGTAAGCATGAAAGACGGGGTGCTGATAAGTCCTTAGCCTGACCTACTTCCCAATTTTGGACGGAATCGATAATGTCGTTGGAAAGAGGGGTCTGTTCATGTGCCAAATTGCAAGTCTTTTCTTTTACAATGACTGAAAGGAAGCATGTCAGGTGATGAGTGCGATTTCAATAACATCGAGACATAAGCTGTCATCAAGTTTTTTTTCTTGCAAGGCAAGGCACCGAAGGAAATTCGCACCATTCTGACAGAAACAATAGGGGAACATGCACCATCATATGCCAACATCAAAACTGGGTGGCCCAGTATAAATGAGGTGGTTTTTCCACCTGTGATGTGCCTCATCCTGGATGACCCAAAACAGTGACCACCCCAGAGATTATTGATCACATTCACGAGCTAATCTTGGAAGACCGCCAGATTTCAGCTAAATCAATAGTTGAGCAACTGGGCATTCACGTGAGCAGGTTGGGTCCATCATTCATGAAAATTTGGACATGCAGAAGCTCTCCATGAAGTGGGTCCCGAAATGCCTGAACACGGATCAAAAACGTCAACAGTGCCAGTCATCTGAGCAACTTTTGGAATTTTTTTCGGTGCGATCCAAATGACTTCCTGTCGTGATTGGTGACCATGGATGAAACCTGGTTATATAACTATGACCCGGAGACAAGGCAACAATCAATGGAGTGGTGGCATAGCGGCTTACCCCACCCCAAAAAATTCCGAGTGCAAAAATCCGCTGGAAAAGTTCTCGCCTCGATTTTTTGGGATCAAGACGGCATCCTCTTCATTGATTATCTT
>JGI24700J35501_10929882_pt1 | contig 10466 bp, 6 predicted proteins | sample TergutTh196P1_FD_35501 | JGI IMG/M metagenome (IMG submission 35501) | reverse complement strand
CCCCCCCATTGAAAAACTCTGAGTACGCACCTGTGTGGCTGGGTCTGATGGTCTTCTGGGTCGTGATACCGTATAGTCTGGTACATAGGTTCAAAGATCACCGCGAAAAATTAACCCCCACCAAAAAAAAGTTTTTAGTATTTTTAATATAGTGTATTTTAATTTTTCTTCCCATGCTGAGCTCCCTTTTGGTCATTTAACTGTAAAAATAATTAAAATGAAAAATGAAAAAAAAAAGTATTTCAATTTACTAATTGTGCGCTTGGAAAACTGAGAGTTGGGAGGGGCAAGTCACGTAGGTATCGCATGACCAGCCACATCACGTCTACACGAAGCTTGTGGAACGTTCTAGAATGTTCTGGAAATACGCACCCGCGATAAGCGAGGGATGAATGTATGGAATATAAACTGAGGATGGAATCATATTTAGAGCTTGGCAGCATTGCTCAATCTGAAGCTCTTCCCAATCGGAGACGAGATACGTTATCTCTGTGCCATGCGCATGACAGTAAATCTTTGAAAACTCACGCTCATCGTGTTGGCAGTTCATTTCCTTGTGTTGGCAGCACTGGTGAGAAGTACATGCTTCGAAAATGTAGCCGGAGTTGATATTCGTGTCTGATTCGGATTGTCTGTGGGGTAGGAGTCTTGAATTGGAAGTTCAAGAGGCTATTAAGTAATACGTTTGGTGATGTGCCGCTGCGTAGACCATGCAACGGTGTTGCAGTGTGAGTTACGCTATAAAGCATATTCCGAGATTTTTTTAAGCACCGTTCAACGGATAACAGGCCAGTAAGACCCAGAGGGGGAGTAAAGGTATAGATGTACTCTTTCTTTAACGTCGGCACTACATGCGGGTGGTTGGTCAACGCCACGCCCCGGCCGCTTTGCCTCCGGGAATGGCCCGACACCCATCGTACAGGAGACTGGGTTGGCCTCACAAGTCTCGGCGAGTGCGGAAAATCTCGCCCCCTACCTGAATTCGATCCCCAGACCGTGCAACCCATAGCGAGTCGATATACTGAATACGCTATCCTGGCCCACGTTGCTGGTTACGTGTAGGTTAGTCAGGGAAGTAGTATCGTAAACATAACAGGAAAAGTTCGATATCGTTCTACAAAACGGTGTGAAGATCACTTAATGTAACCGAAGCTAGTAATTGTTTCTGTATATGTTAAAAGTGTCATTGTATGGTTGTAGGCTGTTGACTGTTAAACTGTACACTGAATGATGAACTTTACACTGGTTTAAGTGCACGACGTTAGCTCTGCGTTGGGCCGATAGTACTGACTGCATGATAACGCATTATATAGCCGATAAAGTAGATAGGCTGATAAAAGATTATGATACAGGTGGGATAAAGGCATACAAGAAGCCCATCTTTTGTAAATATTTAGGTTATGTCGTGGAAATTATACATGGTACAGTAAGTTCTTAATTGCAGATGCAGCATTTGGGCAGTAGGAAGGTGTGGGTTGAATTTATGAAATGTATGGGGGCACTATGTAACTCTGTTAAGAGCACCATAACTAAAGCTTGTGACTCCCCCCCCCACACCATATAAGGCCCACACACTATCAAACAATTTGCGCAAGGGAGGTTGTTGTGCGAGTATTTGGCATAATATGGTCTGATCTGAGGTGCTATACAACAGGTGGTATGTGTGTGTGTGTGTGTGTGCACCAAAATCAAGCAGGTGTGAACATTTGTGTGCTACAAGTAATGTTTGGCAACTGTCTGCCCTGTTTGTGTCTTGTGTTTGAATAAGAGGCATAGCCATTTCTGGTAATTAACCAAGAGTAGAAGGGAACATTGATACATGGTGATTGTAGTCTAGTGGCAAAGACACTTCTGGTTCTCTTATGAGGTTGTTATGGCAGAAATTTGACCTTTTTGTTGACCACTTAATCTTTGCACAACATTTTTAAGTCCCTTCATCCATGTTCTCTGGTTTATTTTCCATTGCCTAGTTTTATTTACTCTGAAACACAAACAATGATGATTATGAAACACACTGATTCAAGCATACTTCCATGATCATGTACCTTCCGAAATGTGTTTGTTTTGAATATTGTGACAGTGGAAAAAGTCCTTGTGACTGTTCGTGATACTACTCAAGTAAAATTCTAGACTTGTATTCAGGCCTTACATGATATTGTCCCATATTCAGACTGTGCTCAGTTCTGTGTGGAAGTAACATTCCAGGCTTGTGTTCAGAATGTACTCAGATTGAGTATTAGCCGGTGTTGTGCCATCATGACACCCTTTTTGTGTTTTTCCAGAGACTGTAGTGAATACTAAAGTTTAAACTTGATCATTATTGAACCCATAATGGCTCTGTGATGCCTTGTACATGACCATAAACATGCCTTTGATTTCCGTTAGTAATTTTTCCCTATCAGTGGAATAATTTGATGAGATAATATATTTCTTTAATTAGCTTTAAGCACAGCATGATTTTGTGGGACTGTTGTATCCTAAGGGAGATGGTGTTTTGGGAATGTGGAGTTCACTAACAAAGAAGGGATTTTCCCAATTTGTGTAATGAGTTGGGAATGTGGAATGCACTGTCTCAAGTACATTGGACCACTTAATGATTGAAATTCATGTCAAAAGCAACTGATGCAGTGATGAACTGTTTGTATTTATTAATAGGTGAAGAAGTTGATAAGGTTGGTTTCTCCAAGATTGCACACCGCATAGAATATGAAAGTACTTCATGAGAAATATCAGAGTGTGGAAGTTCTAAGTAGGAAAGACCCCTGTAGCATGGCATTCAGTTCAAATGCAAAGTGACAGATTTTAGTGGCAAGTGATAATGAATGAATTCCCTTAAAGCAATTAGTAAAGCCTCTTTATAAGGCTAATGAGGTCTTTGGCTTCCACATATTAGTCTATTAACCTGGAAGCTTCTAAGCCTTATTATGATGAGGCAGACATTGTGTAAAGGATTGATGGTACAGTTGTGATTTTGCTACTGAATGAAGTTACATCAACCAAGCTGGATTTTGGTGACATCTGCAGTTATGTGTGATTGCCTCAAGATATCAGTGACCCTGTTGACTTCATACAAAGTTGACATTTGTCTATTGCATGAGGTTAACTTCCACTATAGAAGCTGCTACTTCATGTAATAACACATTTACATATCTTATTAAATGCAGTACTTCTTGACCTTGGTGTCTGTAAGATGTCAGTGGGTATGACAGGACTGTGTATGTCCTCTGCACTCAGGGCACCAAAGGGTGCCACAGGTAAGGTTTCGGTACTATACACATTACAGTCCCGATATTTATGAACTTATGTGTTCCGAATTTTGACCCGTCATGGTTTCCCCTTTTAATAGTGTTGTTTCAAGCTTGAATGATTGGTTTTGTTGCATCAGGGTGAGACCACATGGCTGGTGAGTCATTGTCACCCACTCTGCTGCTATCGTGCACATCACTCAGATCATTCAAGGTGTCTTTCATTAAGTGACGGAAATTCTGTCATGCTTTGTGGTTGGAGTCTCTGCTGTTGTATTTTATTCTCCAGAAATCATTTCTATTTTTTTAAAAATAAACTATTGTGCTCTTGATGCTTTTTGAGTTGTGTTTGTGTTGCCATTATGGGTATACCACAAGTATTTGCGGTCAAACAGACCTCTGTATTGAGAATTGATTACAGTGTTTTTGAGTCTGATATTTGCAATGGTTCTATAGGTCCCATTCGGTCACGAACATCAATACACTAGTGTGTTGTGACACTGCACTGACAACAGATGTAACTGTGCCAGGTGAAGAAGAAGAACCACTTTGTTTGTTTGCTTGCTTGTGTTTGTTTGTCTGTCTGTCTTTTGTGAATTTCCCTTCATGTTTGCTGTGTTTCAGAGATGTGAGGTATACCTAAGATAGACGTGACAGAAATGCTAAATGTCAGCGGAGAGGAAATGGTAGATGTGAATATGGAAGACACGAGCAGCATCAACTTGGATGATTTAATGGCGGACGTAGTGGAAGTACAGACAATACTACAGTGCAATAGCATTGGACAGATGATCGATGTTAATGAGATTTATGAGAAACTGGAGGAGTTGGCGTTTATTGATCGGGGGCAGCGTATCGAGTACGTTGCCACACAGCTTCTGCACAAGATGGGTGTTATTGATGATCCTGAAGTTGCCCCAGAAGAACGTGTGTTTAGGTTTTCCCAGCGGGGCAGTGAAGACAGTCTTGCAGCAGATTCTAGCAGTTGGGATGAGAGATCACCAACATCAGAAGTGTCAGGGTCAGGTGATACGCAGACTGAAAATGGTGTACCATTCAGTAACAAAATTGTTATGGGTTGTAGCAGGAAGGATGATGTGACTGTGAAATGTGTAAATGTGCCTTCAACAGCAATTGTAGCACTTGTAAATAATGAAAACCAAAATTCTCAAGATTGTAATATAAAGATTCAGCAAGACTCTTTTCAGAAATCTGATCCAGATGATAAAACCCTGATGAATGAGGCAGAGCTAATACACAGCATTATTCCACAACATGATATGAATCAGATTTGTGCCTGCCTTGAAGCCTACAAAGATGATGATGCTCGGGTTTATATTGTGATTGAAACATTCCTAAAGATTGATTCTGAAAGTGCAGTACCTCAGTTACCATGTACAGAAATACCACTGGTGAGTATTAATGTGGAATCCACCATGACCAGTCCCGCATCTGATAATGGGACACCTTCCTGTGATGAGAACCATGATCATGACAAATATTCACAGCACAACAGAAGCCTGGAAGCACTCTCTGCTAATGTTGTCTCTCCACAGGAAACATTAGCAGATGCTGATCTTAAACATGGAAACTTCCACAATTCTGAACTTACTGATGAACGAACATGCGAAGAAATGGATAGGAATGTCAGAAATGGACTGATACAAACTTGTAACAGTGTTCACAGTGTGACAGAACAGACATACAAGCTGGAGATGGAAGTGCAGCATAAAGACAGAAGAATACACGAAGGAAATATTGAGGTCATGCCATCAGCCCTTGAACAGGCAGAACTTGTTGATGTGACATCATCTTCTGTGGAACGGAATGTAAGCAAGGGAAGTTCTGAAAGCATACGATGTTCGTCATATAGAGACGTCATGTGTCGAACAGATGGAGGAAGTGGAGATGCTGTTAGAGATTTAACCACTTCCAAAACAGATGAAAATGACATGGAGTTGTATATCTCATGCAATGGTGTACCATCTTTACAGGATGAGAGTAGCACATACAATATTGAGGGTAATTTTGATCCCAGTATGAGTTGTGAAACTAATGCAAGTCCGCCATCTTGTAGTGTGTCTCGAATTGAGGAGTCACAGGCTGTCCCTGCTACATCAACTTCGCCCTCCAGTCCACAAGATGCAGGTTTAGTGGAGTCCAACACTGTACAGGAGACACATGTGGAGTTGAATGGCATAGGTGGAGAAATTGGTTGTATTGTGACAGACTGTGAGATTGTACTTCCAATGTCTAATGCTGATGGAACTGGAATGTCTGAAAATAAATCACAGTGTGGTACGCTTGTTAAGGTACAGCCAGAGTGTGATGGCACTGTAATAGCAATAGCTGAGGAGCAATGCAACCCTTCATCTGAACAAAGTGGCACAGTGGATGAAGAACATTACGAATCATGTGACTCTACAGCCTCTGATGATCTCGTTAATTTCATGGATGTCATGTATGAAGAACACGCGCGCGACAGGAACGTAGCAAAGTTGCATGAACTGTTCCCAGATGCAGGAATGGACTATTTGATGAGAATCAGTCATGAATATGATTCACTGACAGATATGGCAAACAAGGTGTTAGAATGTCCTGAACAGCAAAATGATCATGTAGATGATATAATGACCATGGCAGTGCCATCTGTAAGTGCCTTAGTGCCAGATTCATCTCCAAGTACATTAGCAGCAGATCCACAAAATCAGGGATGTCGCAAGAAGGAAATAACTTACGAAGAATTTCAGTCTTCTCTCTCACATTTTTGTCCAGAGCTGCTAACGATGGTCTGGGAGGAAATAGGAAATAATTACAGTAAAGTGAAGGAATTCATAGCTCAGCATAAAAAAGAGACCTTAACAAATGATCAGTACGACTTACTTTTAGGTTTGTTTCCACATGCAGATGCTGCGTTCCTCCGTAGTAAATGCAGCATGATAGGAAATAATGAAGCTGCTTTGAAGGATTTTATTGAAGAACAACTGCAAAATAAACCTGACTCTCAGTACCACACTCTGCAAGCTATATTACCTCAGCTTGACTCTGCCTTCCTTCGTAAGAAGTGTAATGAATTTGGTGATGATGAGGCAGCCATGAGGACATTTGTTGTAGAGCAGCTTCAGCAAAATGATGTGGATGACTTGTACCACAGTCTGCTTGCAATGTTCCCAGATACAGATCCTGATGTCCTGCGTGATATTATGAACAGGATTGGAGACGATGCAGATGCCATGAGGTTGTTCATTACACAGCAATTGGATGAGATGGAGGGTGTGAAATTCCAGACCTTGCTGGCTGTGCTACCTGATGCTGATCCAGACTATCTACGTGATACTTTTCAGAGTATTGGCAATGATGAGAACAGTGTAAAGGAATTCCTTTTGAAGGCACTTGAGAAAAAGGACTATCCAACACGTGAGGCTTATCGCAAACGTCAAGAAATGGCTGCTTTACAAAGGAAATACAAGGAAGAATTTAGTATCGAAGATTTCATTGAGATGTTTCCAGATCCATGGAAGCATTTTAATGAGGAAGACAATAATAAAGGTAACGAGGTGATAACACGTCACGGAGTTGCATACTTGGAGTCGCGGTACAGAAGAATAGCTTTGGATGATATAAGGTCGTCATTCCAGAAGAACAAGCATAATTTGACAATGACATGCAGTGAGCTAGACAAATGGAACAAGCCTGTTCAGCTGCCACGGGAAACGTACAATTGCACTGTACCAAAAACAGAGGATATTCCTGTGTCATTTCTGCAAGAGGTAATTGTCAGTTTCATTATTGTGTTTATTTTGAAGTGAAGAACAGAGGTAACATTCAAGGTAAACAAGATAGCAGGGGACAAGTGACACTTGCCGTTCTGTAAGGGGACTGCCATTTGATCACAGGATATGAGCATTGTAGTGTAGTGAATAGACACAGGTAATTTTAAGGGCCTTTACACCAGTCTGTATGACTGCACAGTCAGAGGGGTGTCATTCCTGCAGCTGTTTGGACGTTGGGGTCATGGGTTCAAGTCTCACCCAGGATATGGATAGATATATATGTTTGATGCTGTGTTGTGTTGTCTGACTCCTCTCATACATGGGTAAATAAGGTTTGGAAACCCTGAATTATTAGACTTTTGGACCACATTGGTCTGCACTGCCACTGAACAGAGGAATGGATTCGTAAACAATAAACCGTTATCATTGACCTTTGTATACTTGTATTATGAATTTCTTAATATTTGTGTGTCTGAAACGTATAGCTGTCTTGTTGCATGAAAGGTGTTTGCCTTATTACTAATACAACTTTTTGTTTTTTCATCTAGGTTGCTTTTATTGAAAATGAAGACAGGATTAAGGATTTCATTGATACACAGGAACAGTGGAAGAGAGAAGCATTTGAAATGGTAAAGTAACTAGGAATACTTATGGTGTGTTATTATTGGGTTGGGTTTGTAGCTGGTTCTTATAAACTTGCTTTCATAATAAACTTGAAAATAGCCATGTTCTTTGTTTTACATCAAAAGTTTTGTATATCCAAAATGTGTCATAGACAACGTGGCATTCCTTTCATGTTTGACTGTTGTGCCATTGACTGAGAGTGACAGATTACATAAATTGTAAAACTGCAGGCTGTCTTTACCTAAACATTTAATGTAAAGGAGATGTGGGAAGAAAGGGGAGAGTTGACATATCAGCCTTGGTTTCTGTGTAGGCAAAGGCAAATGGCGAACTGCTGGAGTGTCAGTGCTGCTTTGATAATGAGGTAATGGCTGAAGATATGGCTGCATGTAACGAGGGGCATCTGTTTTGCAAGGAATGCATTCGAAGGTATGCAGGCTGTCATGAGTGAAATATATAAGTATGTAACTTCCTTGTTTCTTGCCACGTACATAACACAGAACGCACAACGATGCCATGAAATTTACTCTTCACCCTTACCAGTGTGTACCGTAGTCGGAGCTGTGTAACACAGTGGGCAAGTATTTCGATACAGTTTTTCAGTGTTGTTAGAATAATTCCAGATTGTGTAATCACTTTAGTAAGCTTTAGTTTATGAATTTGAGTTATTCCTTCTTGGGAGTTTTAGCTGCTGCATGTGTACTGTAGAGTGACAGAGAACAGCCATATCATGAGCTAATAGTATCTGGTTTAGCTTGTCTAGTAGAGAATCCAGCATGAAATTGTGTGTTATTCTTTGGGAATTGTGAACTGACGTTGCTGGAAAATTATTTTACTGACCTTCATGCACACACACACACACACACACAAAACAAAAGTAATAACTAAATAAAATACGTACCAGATTTATATATATATATACACACACACACACATATAATGTACAAGAACAGAGCTGCAAAAATTTAATGTGAAATGTGCTGGATGTGAAATTCATGGTCATTTAAAGAGCCTAGCCCTAATAATGAACATGCTGGTGAACCTGACTGTGATGCAGTTGAATCCAGTGCGGACACTAAGACGCTTGTTAAGGCAGTGTTAATGTTGGCCTCCCTTGTATATCACCTGAGTTTGTGTTCATGTTGCATTCCTCATCTCCTGCAGGCCACATAACTGCTGCCTGTGTTACACTTCATCTGATTATTTTAATGATATTTACTGAAATATTTACTGGATATTTTACTTACCGTAATTTTAATATCTTTCCAGGTCAGCAGAAGTTGCAATTGGCAACGCACAGAATGGCTTCGGATGTCTGACAACCTGCACTGCAGAGTTCAGCCTGAAGGTTCTACGGGTAACTTGCGAGATTTCCGGCTGTCACTGCTGTGTTGCCAAGGATTCAGGTTTTTGGGATGTGATGCTTTGTCAGATGCGTGGTTCCTGGCATTGCAAATGACTGTAGTTCTTTCATCTTCAAGGGTCAAGCAGTCCATGAGGAGTATCGTTCACCCAGCAGCACAGCGTCACATCACACAAGGCCTGAATCCTCCAGTCCCATTTAATCTTAACCACCTTCCACATTTAGTGAACAGTGTATATCAGTTTAAAATTACATTGTAGTGCATAGCATGGGACTTCTCGGTTTATGTGTTGAAAGCGCCAACCAGGTAACCGTTCACAGATGGGGTGGTTCAGCACCTTTCATACCAGGCTTTTGTTGCACCATTGTATGGTTGATCAGTCTAGTGATGTCATAATTGCTGCGGTTGCAGTGTAAGTGACGTGACGGTGACTTTAAGCTGTGACATTAAACACCGGTACCATTAGGTTACCACCACATCTGTAGGCTTACGGGCTACTGAATTGGTGGCTGTGTATTTAGTTTTGTAGTTTGGTGTATGTATTCGTAATCCAGTATTTAGTAGTGTAAAAAGTTGATTCCCAATTATATGAAGCAGAATCCATTTTGATAAAACTCCATGTGAAATGTTTTCCAGTCTCATGTTAGTTCCTCCATTTTAGGCTCGGGTATCTTCTTCAGTGCTGTGGTGACAGCCAACAAGGGGTGATTTTCCAGCAGAGGGTTTGCAAAAGGTGCTAACAATTCCTAACATTAAAAAAATTGCATTATTAAATGTTACACAGTGTTAAAGAAATGTGTTTACTTGGACATTTCTGACTTCTTGACCATGAAACGGTGTTCTTTGAGTCACAGATGTACGTAAATTAACACACGCTGTAATGGGAATTAACTTAACTGAGTGTACTGAAGTAACACAACACAGTTTGTCAAATATGAGCACTGCAAATGTGAAAGTATTGTGTAAGTTGTAGCTGTTGGGGGAACTGAAAACCAAAAGTCTAAGTAAGGAGAAACAAGAAACTGAAAACTGACATCAGTATTCTAAGACAAATCTGAATAGAAATAAGGCTGGAGAGAGAAGAGAATTCCATTCATTGCAGTGTTGATGACAAAATATTCAGATCAAGTCTGTGTGTAGTCTGTTTGTGGATAGCAGCTGCCAGGCAGGGAGATGTACAGCAGTGAGTACAGTGATGACAGGTTGCTCTTTTGTCAGTCGTCACCGTAATGCTTGATGTACAGCAGTGAGTACAGTGATGAAAGGTTGCTCTTTTGTCAGTCGTCACCGTAATGCTTGGTGTACAGCAGTGAGTACAGTGATGACAGGTTGCTGTTTTGTCAGTCGTCACCGTAATGCTTGGTGTACAGCAGTGAGTACAGTGATGACAGGTTGCTCTTTTGTCAGTCGTCACCGTAATGCTTGATGTACAGCAGTGAGTACAGTGATGACAGGTTGCT
>JGI24700J35501_10929883_pt1 | contig 10468 bp, 11 predicted proteins | sample TergutTh196P1_FD_35501 | JGI IMG/M metagenome (IMG submission 35501) | reverse complement strand
ATAATTACCCAAAAAAGCGGGTCAAGGGCGCGCGCGTCCTTGCGGGGCTTGCCTGCCCGCCGGCAGGCGGGGGGCAGAGCCCCAAGGTCCTAATGTTTAGACGGGTATATTCTAGGAGGACGAAATGGCGGAAACAAATTTTTTGAACAAAGAAGAGATTAAATCTCAAGTAGCGGCGGCATTGCGTACGTTGTACCGCAGAACCGTTGAAACGGCAACACCAACTCAACTGTACGGTGCACTTGCCTACACTATCAAGGAACATTTAACCGAAAATTGGATTAAAACGCACGATCAATTTGATCAACCAGGCGACACAAAAATGGTATATTACCTGTCAATGGAATTTTTGATGGGTCGCTTTTTGGGCAATACCTTAATTAACATGGGTTTCAAAACGCAAGTTAAAGAGGCAATGGAAGAATTAGGCGTTGACTACAATCTCATCGAAGACCAGGAACTTGACCCAGGTTTGGGAAACGGTGGACTTGGTCGGCTTGCCGCTTGTTTTTTGGATTCGATGACTACTATTGGTTATCCTGCTTATGGTTGCGGAATCCGCTATCGTTACGGCTTGTTTGAGCAACGTATCGAAAACGGTTCGCAGGTGGAATATCCCGATGATTGGCTAAAAAACGGCGATCCTTGGAGCGTTAGCCGCCCAGAATACGCTGTAGAAGTTCATTTTGGCGGTCGTGTAACCTCCAAAAAAGACGATAAAGGCGAACTTCGCTATACGCTAGAGGATTATCAAGCTGTTCGTGCCGTACCGTACGATTATCCTGTCGTTGGTTACGATACTGGAATGGTCAACACGCTCCGCCTTTGGGATGCCGAGGCGATTCAGCGGTTTAATTTGCAATCTTTTAATGAAGGTCATCATCAACGTGCTGTCGAGGAGCAAAACCTTGCAAGAATGCTGTCGGAAGTGCTTTATCCTGCCGATGATACTATCGCTGGAAAAGAACTTCGCTTAAAACAACAGTATTTCTTTATATCTGCCACGTTGCAACGGGTTACACAGCGGTTTGCTGACAAGCATAAAGATTGGCTAACTTTCCCAGATTTTGTGCAATTTCAACTGAACGATACGCATCCCGCGCTTGCTGTTCCCGAACTTATGCGGATTCTTATGGATGTTTATTACCTCGGTTGGGACGATGCTTGGGACATCACTCGCAAAGCCTGTGCTTACACTAATCACACGTTGCTTTCCGAAGCTCTCGAAAAGTGGCCTGTAGAGCTGTTTAGTCGCTTGTTACCTCGCATTTACAACCTTGTAGAAGAAATTAACCGCCGTTTTTGCGAAAATCTTAATGCGTGGCACGGCAACGATTCGGGCAAAATACGCAAAATGGCTGTTGTCGCGGACGGACAAGTTCGCATGGCTCACCTTGCAATCGTAGGTAGCCACTCGGTCAACGGCGTTGCGGCAATCCATTCAAATTTGCTGAAAACCCAGGAATTAGTGGATTTCTACAACGTTTATCCCGAAAAATTTAATAACAAAACTAACGGAATTACTCAACGGCGCTGGCTGGCTCATTGTAATCCACGTTTGTCAACTCTTATTTCGGATAATATTGGCAATAATTGGGTCAAAAATTTGGACGAGTTGCAAAAACTTAAGCCGCTCGCAAAAGATGCCGCTTTCCGTAAAAAATTTATGCAGGTTAAGCGCGACAACAAAGTTGATTTGTCAAATTATGTGAAAACTCGGTACGATATTTCCATCGACCCAGATTCCATTTTTGACATTCAAGTGAAACGCTTGCACGAGTACAAACGTCAACTGCTAAATGTGTTTCATATAATCGACCTGTACAATTCCATAAAAATGAACCCAAGCATGGAAGTTGTGCCACGCACGTTTATTTTTAGTGCAAAAGCCCACGCAAATTATTATCGTGCAAAGTTGATAATTCGCCTAATTAACGCCGTTGCAGATATTGTCAACAACGATCCCGCTGTTAAAGGGCGTATAAAAGTGCTGTTTTTGGAGAATTACCGAGTTTCGTTGGCAGAGCGTCTTGTGCCAGCCGCCGATGTTAGCGAGCAAATTTCCACCGCTGGCATGGAGGCATCTGGTACGGGCAACATGAAATTTATGCTGAACGGTGCGGTAACAATCGGCACAATGGACGGCGCAAACGTTGAAATTCACGAGGAAGTTGGCGACGAGAACATTTTCATTTTTGGTATGACCGAGCCTGAAGTTTTGGCTTTGCGCCAAAGTGGAATGTACGCTCCATGGAATTTGGCACGAGATAATTACAACATAAAGTTAGTCCTAGATTCCTTGATAAATGGGACTTTCCATTCAAATTTGGATAGGTTCCGCGAAATTTATGATGCAATGTTGAACGGTTACGGCGGCGCTCCTGCTGATGTTTACTACGTTTTGCAAGATTTCCAATCGTACAAAGAGGCAAACGTTAAACTTTCGGCAGCGTTCAAAGATACCAAACGTTGGTCAGAAATGGCAATATTAAATGTGGCATCTAGCGGAAAATTCTCAAGCGATAGAACAATTCGCCAGTACGCCGAGGAGATTTGGAATGTCGAAGCCGTTACAATCCCAAAATAACCTAAAAAGCGGCACAAACAGCAAAATTGGCAAAATGAGTAAAAAACAGCGGCGAAAAATCGTCCGTATGACAGGCTTTTTTGCGATAATTATTGCTGTGCTAATAATCGGCGGGTGGCAAGCTCGCCGATTATTTTCATACCCAGAAATTTTTGCACGGTTGGGCGTTCAAAACTGGCAAATTTGGGAGTTCCACGATTATTTTAACATTAGCCCGCAAACGTTGACTATCGTAATAGACGGCGAACGAGTTACCGAATCCCTTGAAAATCCGCCGTTTTTTGAAACAATCAACGAGTCCACCGAAATTTATTTTCCTGTGGAATTTTTACGCGAATTTGTCGATCCGTTCATATTTTGGGACGAATCCGCGCGGAGCATTTTTATCAGCACAGATACTGAAATTTTCCGCTTTCAAGGGGAAAATGCTTTGCCGTTGACATTTTTGCAGGGGAAATATTCCCACGTTTCGTTGGATTTTTTGCCAGAATATAATATTTTGGTTATCTCAAACCTGAAAAACGCCGAAATATGGGAATTATCCACAACGCGCCGTACGCCCGTTCGCTATCGTCCCGACGAAACGGCGTTTATTGCGGTGCAACTTCCCACAAATACACCGTTGACAGCGTTCAGCTACAGCACCGACAGCGAACAGGATTTTATTCGCATTCGCACAGCAAGCGGACTTTTAGGTTACGTTTCCGCACGAGATATTTCCGCAGGTCAACCAATTTTTTCTGCTTTTTCGTCAGATTCGACCTTTTCGACAGGTTCTCCTTTTTCGTTAAATTCGCCCATAAATTTGGTTTGGGAAATGGTAACTGTTCCGCAAGCCAATTATGTTGCAATGGAAAATCCTTTGCCGTTGGGTTTGGATGTGATTTCTCCGACTTGGTTCAATTTTAATCCCAGCGAGCCAAGCGGTACGTTGGAAGTTTTGGCGAGCCGAGATTACGTTGCGTGGGCACAAAATAGCGGTGTGCAAGTTTGGGCAAAAGTTTTCGACACAAATCCCGACATAAGCCAAACGATTTTAACCAATTATCAAGCGCGCGCGTACGTCATCGAGCAACTTTTGGGATTTATTGACACGTACAATTTGGACGGGCTTAACATTGATTTTGAGCATATTCGCACGGAGGTTGGCGGCTATTATTTGCAGTTTTTGCGAGAACTTGCTCCGCCAATGCGTGAACGTGGTGCGGTGCTTTCGGTTGCGACTTTTGTGCCTGCGCCGTGGTTTTCGCAATATTATCACGAGTTGGTCGGTCAAACGGTTGATTTTGTCGCAATAATGACATACGACGAACATTACAGCGGATCGCCAGAACCAGGCCCAGTGGCATCATTGCCTTTTGTTGAGCGGTTTATCGCGGAAACAGTTGCGTTGATTCCGCCGCATAAAGTTTTAATGGGATTACCGTTTTACAACCGAGTTTGGCGTGTTGCAGCGGACGGCTCGCATACAATTTCCAATTATGGCATGAATTATCCGCAAACGTTGATTGCAGAATGGGATGTTTTGCCGATTTGGGACGATGTTATCGGTTCGTATTACGTAAATTTTTCCACCACCGAGGACGGCGAACCCGTAACATACAGGCTTTGGCTAGAAGACGAACGCTCCATCGCAGCAAAACTAGAAATTTTTGCACGGCATAATTTAGGCGGCGTTGCAGGTTGGCGGCGCGGACTGGAAACGCCCGAAGTTTGGGTTGAAATTTACAGGTCTTTACGATAAAATTTGATATATTTCTATTTTGATATAAATATCTTCATAAAAATATTTTTGAGTTTAGCTTGACAAATTCAAACTAATGTAATACAATAATTTTGTTTCAAATTAAATATAGTTTCACGAAAGGGTGGTTTATATGATTGCAAAAATATTACGGGTGATTTTAGATTAAAACTGAATTTAAGGGGTTACAACAATGCTTTTTTTGTTGACCCACAAAATCAAGCCTTTTGGGAATTATGTAGGATATAAATCCGTCTTAAACCGCAAAAGTTTTGGCGGTTTTTTTGTGCATAAATTTTCAAAGGCGTAAAACAAGGAGAAAATATGAGTAAAATAATAAATTTGCAAGATTACGGATATAAACAAAGTGAAACAGTCCAAAATGGGCTAATAGCAGGTAGAATAACAGAATTACAGCGCGAACGCTACACAATAATTACCGAGCAAGGCGAAGTTTCGGCTACATTAAAAGGCTCTTTTTATTACAACGCACAAATACGGGATGATTTGCCGTGTGTAGGCGATTTTGTGTTATTGCAGTACAACACAAGCGGCATTTCGCTAATTGCAGAGGTTTTGCCACGGCAAACAAAATTTTCTCGTGCCGATTTTACGGGACGTTCTTTTGGACACATAAAATCGGCGTACCAGCAAGTTGTTGCGGCAAATTTTGACTACGTTTTCATAGTAACCTCGCTTAACCACGATTTTAATGTCAACAGGATAATTCGCTATATTACGCAAGCTACGCAAAGTGGCGGCAAGCCGATTGTAATTTTAACCAAAGCAGATTTAGACAGCGATTATTCGCAAAAGGTTGACGAAGTGCAAAAGTTAAATTTGCCCGTGTATGCGGTTTCCAGCCATACGGGATTTGGGCTTGCAGCGTTATCAGAATATTTGTTGCCACGAAAAACCATTGTATTTTTGGGAATGTCGGGCGTGGGCAAATCTTCCTTGATAAATGCACTTATGGGCGATTCGGTAATGGACGTTCAGCAAATACGCAAAGACGACAGTCGCGGACGGCACACAACAACGCATCGCCAATTATTCATGTTGACAAGCGGTGCAATGGTAATTGACACGCCTGGAATGCGCGAGTTGGGTTTATACGATGCAGAAGACGCTATAAAAGATGTTTTTTCTGAAATTGAAGAATTATTTGCAATGTGCAAATTTAGCAACTGTAATCATGAAACCGAACCAGGTTGTGCGGTAAAATTGGCAATAAAAAATGGCACACTTACCAAAAAGCAATGGGAGCAATATTTATCCCAAAAACGAGAAACAAGATATATAGATGACAAAACCGCTTATATGCGAGAACGCCGCGAATGGGGAAAATCAATTTCAAAATTTACTAGAAAAAAACGCAAATGATAAAATAAAAGTAAAAACAAGCCGAATTATTGGCTTGTTTTTTTGTACAAATTAAATATTTTACTTTTATTCAGATTTCAGTTGCCAATTTTTTTGCAAATATTTGAAAATTATCATAGCAAATGTAATTGAAAACAAATATAAAATTCCTGCGGTGGTCAATTTGCTAAAATATTGAGATATATCTGTTAAAATTCCATGTATAGTGCCGATTGTTTGTAAATATACCGCAAAAATTACACAGTGCAAAAGTGTAATAAAATTTTCTGCAAGCCCATTAAAAATTCCACGTATAGCTAATATTCCGATAAAAATTGTCGCAAACAACAGTAATAGCCTAATTTCAGATGTAGCATTTGTAATTATCGGTGCGTTATGTATAGCCCAAGTTGACAAAACAATCGATATATTAGTATGGAAAATTAAAAACGCCGTTATTGCAAAAATAAATATTATGCCATTAGTAATTATGACAAATTTTGTGAGATTTTTCGTAATTTTATAATCAAAACTTTGCAACTTGCGATTCAACGCAAAATACAAAAAAATAGCTGATATTAAAAAATACAAGAAACCTATTGCTAAAATTCCGATTTCTGTAGCAAAATAATAGCGAACATTGTGATAAATTAAGCTAGTTGCAATAAATAGCATAATACTAGCAAGCGACAAAATATTGTCAATAGGCAAAATAACATTAACTGCCGAGTTTTTCAAAAAAATTTTTTTCATAATAGAATCACCTTTCGTTTGTAGATTTAAGATATATTTTCTTAAGATTAGTATACTGCAAAATTTTTTATTTGTCAATCCTTTCGAAAAATATTTTTTACTGCTATAATTATCATATCAAACGGCAGGAGTTTTGTCAAATAAAAGCAAAAAAATTAGCAATAATGTAAATAATCGTCCCAATCATAACTTTGCGAACCGCCAACATTTCCGCCGCCCTCTCCTTTGTACGAAAAAACAGCCACCAAAACAGCTATAGCAATCCCAATCAAAACGAGCGAAAACGCAATTATACCGATTAGTGCAACAATTACAACAAAATTCATAACAAACCACAATAAAATTGGTGCAACAACCAGGACTCTAAAAAGAGCCAAAAACCACCGTTTTAATAGCTTTCGTACATCTTCCGAAAATAGCAAAATTATTGTGCTGGCAATCACGCTTATTGCAAGCAACGCAAAATGCACCAAAACCCAAATTATTGTTACAGAAATCGTTGTATGTTCGATAGCTGTGTAAAGCAATTCCGCAGATAGCAAAATTGCGGTATCTGCAAGTAAAATAAGCGGCGTAATCACAAGCGACAAAATTGTCAACACAAGAAGTGCAAAAAGTGCAGTTATTGCAATTTTGCCTTTTTTGTCGCTTTTTATGAAATACACAAAATACAAGCCGAAAAGCGACAAGCCAAACAGCAACCTAAATAAAACGGTTGGAATTTCTCCGAAAAATATTGCGAAAGTGTTCGTTGTAAAATAATTGGAGATTGCCGAGTAGCCACCTGTGAAAACGCCCCACAAACCTTGCGTTTCTATGTAATGGATAATTGGAGCATATCCGCCATTGAATGCAAACATCGCCCACGAAATCGCAAACATCACAACAGTAAGTGCTAAAGTGGCGGCAATTAAGCAAATTATCACAGTTTGCACAGGCGATTCTTTGAAATTGTTTAAGTTGCTTTTTGCATCTAATATTGGCTGTATGTAGAGAATTGGTAGCTTTTTCGTTCTTGTGAGAATGTTCGTGTTAATTTTTTTGTTAATTTTCATGGGTTTCTCCCTTTCTGTTTTCTAGGTTTGCCAGTAGAAATATTTTATAATTTACGTCCATTTCTTCCATTTTCAAGATATATTCGCTGTTTTTTGTGGAAAATCGCAGTTCTGGCGGATTTTCGGCTGTTAAATAATTCCAAAAATTTTCGTCGATAGAGCGTAAAACAGAGGTAACTAAGCGATGTCCTGTTGCAAAATTGTCGGTTGTTATGTCGTAACGTTGGTCGTCTTTTGCCCTGCCAAATAATGCTACATCGTGGCTGCCGTCTAGGTCTGAGAAATAATCGGCAATATTGATTGTTTGTATTGTAAACCGATTTATTTTTTTAGAGTGTATTATGCACCATTCGGTAAGTGTTCTTGAGTCTTTCATAGGATTTTCCCTTTCTTAGTTCAATTTATTAAATTTGTAAATCTGGATTATATGTAAATCCTGCTTTCTAGCATCGAGATTAAATCGCTTTTTATTACGGTTATTAGTTGAAAAATTTATTTATTTTTGTGTTACGTTCTTGTATAGCTTTTTCATTGGAGTTCATGTAAATTATATAATCTTTTGCGGTTTTTGGTATACAAGGCGTTCCGTCAGATAGTATTTGATTTTCATTCCAATCGCAAGTTAGGTTTCTAATTCCAGTGATATTTTGGACTGTATCATCAAAAACAAAACTGTTTAGGTAGAAAAAGTTGATAAAGCCGTTGAAATCAACGAAAAGGTTTAGCCAATTTTCGTTAGAATCGAAAACTTTTTTCAAGAAACAAGGTTTTTCTTCATACCAATTTTTTAAGTGGAATAAAGTTAAATCGAAACGGTCATATAAGCCACATTCCTCACCTCTTGCTTGGTTTATGGATTCAATTTTATTTGGATTATTTGGCAATTTCCAAATAGCCCAAACTACATGACCGCCAATACTTCTAGTAATTTTTAAGGATTCTTTAATACGAGTAGCACTGACATTAGCTTTAATGGCTGAAAAAGTTGAGGAACTTATAAAATCACTAGTTATTCCAAAATTAGTGTATTCGTTCGCTTTATTGTGGATGTATACACATAATTCCAAATAAAAATTATCTCCATTTTTGCGTTGTTTAATTTTTTTAATTTTGAGCATTTTTCCGTTTGGAAGTTGTCTATCTGCCAATAACGTTGCTAAATCTGCATACAATTCAAGGCTATTTGAATCAGGGTCTTTGTAGCGAGTTGTTTTGTCTTTGTCAATGAACTTTTTATACTCAAGTTCAAAAGGAAAATCTTTTTCCAATATTAAAGGTTCTAAATAATTTTGATTTACATTGACGTTGCCAAATTTTTTCATGATACATTCTCCTCTAGTTTGTTTTTATTATTGATGTTTTTTGCTATAAAACATATTTGTCAACTCTTTCAAAAAATATTTTTTACTATAGTAAATATAATATCAAATCGCAGAAAATTTGTCAAGCCAAACAAAAAAATATTATACAAAATTTTTTTGTTTTTAAGAAATGAAAAAAATTCCATCAAAAAAGCGACCATAAAGCCGCTCTTTTCTTTATTCCAAAATTTCCCATTAAAAATTAGTTAGTCAAGGCAAAAATTCCATTAACCCCGCTAAACATATGCCAGCCGTCCGTAAAAGTGGCTTGCACGGTAGATAATTGGTTGTTTGCAAACGTGGAAACATTTAACCCTGCTGTATCGCTTGCTATTCCTAGCGTTATTTGTCCAGTTGCCAAATTGCGAACCGTTCCGCTTGTTGTTGCACTTATGCTAAAGTTAAATACTGGATTTCCGCCAATAGCATCACGAAATGCCGTATTTAGCGAAATCGGCGGAGTTACGTTTACTCTAACCATGGCAACCAGTTTGTTAAAAGGTTTTTGGCAAAATTTGACCATCAACCGCAACCAGACAATAGACTATTATCCCGCACGTACAACGAAAAAATGCCGATAACAGCAGGTGTTACGCAAGTTGCCGAAAATATGATAAGCAATACGGTTTCGGTTTTAGGATTTTGGGCACCTGCAAGCAACGAAATGATAGTTGACCAACACGCCAACAATTACACGGTTACAGTTGCGGAAATCAACGAGGATAACGTTATTGTTGCGTATAGCCAAAATGTTTTTCCTGCGGTGGACATTGATTATGAAATTGAAGTTGACCTGCCCGCCGAACAGGAAGGCGAAAACGAGTAGCCAGATTGGATAGATTTTCCAAATAATGAACGTTTTGCAGTAGCGGCAACGTGGACACGGTACACGCCGCACGTACCCGCAAGTGGAATATCAAACCCAACTGCAACGGTTGCAAGGCATTATTTTAGAATTGCAACTGACCACGTGCCAGCCGAGGGCAATAGGCTAGTTATTCATTGGCAAAACCGAACAAACGCCGATGTGTCGCCAGACGAGGGAATAACAATAGGTGCAAGCCGCCCTGGAACGGGCAACTTTACAAGTGGCAACGAAATAAGCCGCACATACGCCCAATTAAACGCAACACACGGTGCATACGCTAGAATTTTAGAACTTAATCCGCAAAACCTAGTCGTCCGTTTCGGTTGGGTTTGGATAATGCGTGGTAGCGTTCCTGTGCAGATTCAGCCAACGTTTCTTAAATTTGCCGAACGGGCGGATAATATCCCATAAGCACCAACTTAAGAAATTTTCTCACTACAAACAGAACGTTTTAGCAGATAAAACAAAGCATCTTCACAGTCTGAAGGAACAATGGCTAAGGCTACGCTATTAAGTGTAGCCTTTAGACGTTGAAACATAAACATACTGGTTGACCAAATGCTGTATTTAGCTATATCCACTTCTTTTTGTGATAAAAATAATTCTGCTGCCAAAGTATTCCGTTCAATAAGCACCCAAAGAACTAGGGTGTGTTCCCACTAACGAATATTAATAAAAATCAAAGCAATCTGAATAAAGCCGATATAAACATCATCCAATTTATCAAACCGACAAAAC
>JGI24700J35501_10929884_pt1 | contig 10469 bp, 9 predicted proteins | sample TergutTh196P1_FD_35501 | JGI IMG/M metagenome (IMG submission 35501) | reverse complement strand
CTCCGCTAGATGACGGCGAACAAGTGGGAGAACTTGGCACAACCGCAATTTTTGCCTTTTGCAAAAACGCCGAAACTCGCCAATATTTACGAGAAATTCAGTTTAGCAAGCAATTAAAATATTTGAACGTTTTGTTAGATGTTTCGCCAATTTCAGAAGAAATCGCCCAAAGTTGGATGCAACAAGCCTATAATCATGCAATTACTGCCGCCGTTGTGCATAATTCCAACAACAAAATTATCAAGCAAAAAAATGACGAAATTCGCCAAAAAGACGGGGAAATTCGCCAAATTAACGAAATTATCCATCACAAAGACGGCGAAATTCACAATGTACACGAAACAATTCATCACAAAAACGAAGAAATTGACCACCTAAAAAACCGCATTATTGCGTTGGAAACATCTACATCTTGGAAAATTACAAAACCTTTGCGTAATATAAAAAAGGCGTTTTGGGCTTTGACGGAATAAAAATACAAAATAGTTCCCAGTTGAAAAACGGGCGGATAGGTAATATCTGCCCGTTTTATCCATATCATTCAATTTTACAACTGCCAATTATAAACCATGCACTGACCTTTATTCATTGCACGGTTTGGATGCAACATTGTTGCTAACATTGTGCCGTCCTTTTTTACGGCTAGCAAATGGAAACGCCCTGCTGCTATTGCTTCTATCTCTTGCCAATCGTCAGGATTGCACTCGATTCCCGATGCTCGCCAATAATACGCCAAAATGCGAACCGTGCCATTTTCAAAGCAACCTGCAAAATAATCTGGGCCTGCGGATATTTGCTTTACATCGTGCCATTTTGCTACGCTGTTTTGCAATTTCTCGTTATTGCCCAAAACATCTAAACGACCGTCTTTTTTTAGCACCAAAGACCGCTCTGGGCAAGGGTTCGAAATATCCACCACGTTCGAAAGATGCCCAACGTACGCCGCTGGATTTTTTACTTTTCCCGCAAAAAGCACCGTATTATCACTTTTTATGCCAAATGTACACAAATAACCTGCCGAAATATGTATTACATTCGTCCAGTGATGTATATTGCACTCGCCGTGCCTATTTTGCCCTGTTGCAAGCAATGTGCCGTCTTTTTTTAGGGCTACTGTGTGCCTTGCACCAACCGAAATATTGGCTACATCTCGCCAATTTTTTACGTTGCATTGCCCAAATTCGTTGCGTCCGCAAGCCTCAACACGCCCATCTTTGCGTAAACCAACCGTAAAAAACGGGCCCGCACAAACTGCAATCATATCGTGCCAGCCTAGCACATTGCACTCGCCGTCATTGCTAGGTCCGATTGCCCGAACGTTGCCATTTGCCATTATTGCCACCGAGTGCATATCTGCCGAAACCCTGCTAGATAACGGCAAAATTAAGTCCGCTGGTTTTGGCACGGGTTTTTGTAACGGCTTTTGCAACGGCTTTTTTACGGGAAATGTTACAGGTATTTTTATCGGTTTTGGAACTCTAATTTTAGCCAATTCGACTGGCTCGAGTGCATCCGCTGGATATATATATTCGGCGGGTTCGTCCGATATTTCCGAAACTCTGCCATATTCCGACATTAACGACAACAAATCGGTCGGCTTAGGAATCGACGGCGGCTCTTTTGGCTTTGGCTGTTCAATTATAATTTTATCAATTTTCTTGAAATCGGAAAGCCCTAACAATTCCGAAAAAATATCTATTACCCAGTTTGCAACCGCCGAATTTTCAGAGTAAGTGTTCATGTAAGTTTGCACAATGCGTGCACAAACGCTCGGATAAGAATGTGCCGCATATTTTAGCTGAAAATATCCGTTAATCGCCAAAAATTGTACTATATATTTGCGTTCGTTGTGCAAACTAGGAGCTAAATCGTGCATTAAATTTTTGGTTTTTTGCTGGTCGTAAAAAATCATATCGCCATAACGATCTCTTATTTCAAATAAAACGTTTAATATTTGATTATTCATTATTTGACTGCTCATTACGTTCTACCTTTAATGCCCACAGGATGCCACTTTTTAACGAAATCTAACGAACCGTTTCGGCGTAGCCAATCGGAATCGGTGCAGGTTGCCAAAAGTTTTTGGTCGGCATTTAACGCAATTAACCGCTTATATTTGCCAAAAATAGCGGTTATATTTTGCCAGTTGTCGGCATCTGTGATTATCCTTTGCTTATCGCGCATATAGTTTAATATTCTTACGCTTCCGTCTTTTCGCAATACCGCAAAACCGTCAGTTGTGTCGGTTATTGCAGAAATATCTTGTAATTGGGCAAAATAACTGGGTTGTTCGCCCATTTTGTAAATTTTGCCGCTGTTGGTTAAAACAATGCTACCATTTATATAGGTAGAAATTATTTGCGAAACGTCCGTTAAATCTTTCGCCCATTGCTCTTCTTCCCAACCGCCAGCGGACATTACAACCGTGCCGTCTTGTTTTATCCCATAAACGCCCTCGGGATGCCAACATATTTTTTTTACCTGCTCAAAATGGGATAAATCCAATTTTGACTTGCCAAAAGCTACCGCAGTGCCGTCATTGTGCAAACAAATTGTGTCGTCTGCAAAAGCGTACACCGCCGCAACATTTTCAAGGTTGGCAACTGCACATTGATCGCTGTCGTTTTTGCCTGTTGCTATAACTTGCCCGTTGCTTTTTAAGCCGATTGTGTGATCGTCGCCAGCCGCAACGGCAATTATTTTTCGCCAAGATTCTACATCGCATTGCAGAAAATTATTCGCACCTTCCGCAAGAACCGTGCCATCCACCAAAACAGCCACCGTGTGCCGTTTGCCAATCGCAACCGCCGACAAATTATCGCTTGCAACAATGTCAACTTCCAATTTTGGCAACAAAATATTTGGCACGTTTTTATTTGCAAAAGGTTGCAAAAGGTTGCAAAATAGCGAAGTAACCCATGTAGCCGCTGTAATTTCTAGGCTAAATTCGTTTTGCAATTTGGTTATAATTGTATTTATCGCAACATCTGTGTTGGCTTTCTGTAAAAAAGAATAGCCGCCAGCCTCAATAAAATGGCGGATAAGTAGGCGCTGTTTGGTTTCTTCCTGTCCAATTAAATCTAGCAAAATTGCGTAGGTTTTTTGACTATTAGAAAAGATTGATTCGCCATGTTCGTCAACCATTTTTTGCAGAATATTTGTAAAATCCTCGTTCGTCATTTTTCGTCAACCTTTGTTATTGATTTTGTTTGGTAAATCATTGCCGATTGCGGGCGGATAATACCTGCCCGTCCGCCCGTTTTTTCCAAATCGGCAATGTTTCTCAATCCGCAATATTTCTCCAATCCCAAATATTTCAAAATTGTGCAATTTCTACAAATAAAAACTAGTATCAAATACCAAATCGCAGGATGATTCCACGTTAAAATGATTGTGATAGCGTTTTTCCATGGGAATCCAAATATTTTGAAATTTATCCAGCCTTTCGGCATCTACGATATTTTCGTGAGAGTGGCGTTTTTTTAACCTTTTAAGTTGCTCTTGTGGGTTGATTTTTAGGAAAATTTTCAAGTTGTAGGCAAAATCGAGAGTTGGGTGCAACGAATAAGAACCCTCTATTATGTTGAGTCTTTCAGGGTTTACAGTAATTTCTTCGCCAAAATCCCAAATTTGGCAGTCAAAAGGACGATACGCAAAAGTTTTGTTAGCTTTTAAGGGCGTAATAACTTCCGACAAAATCCGCTCGTAATGCACGTTTCCGCCTGGTTCTTGCAAGCGGCTTTCGGTACGCAAAGTTGGCGGCAAAAAGAAATCGTCGGCATGAATCACATTAACATCGAAATTGCAGTAATAAACTTGCTGTAACATAGCCGCTAAAGTGGTTTTTCCCGAACCTGCATCGCCGTCTATTGCTATTATTTTTGGTGAAAAGGGCAAAGTGCGTATAAAAGTGGAAATATGTTGAAATATCGGTAAAAATTGGCAATATTTTTTATGCACAATTCGATAAGATGGACGATATTCATTTTTGAATATCTCGCTGTGGCTGAACGGAGCGTAATTGTTGGCTTGCCAAGTTTCGATAATTGTGTCAAAATCGGCGGCGTTAAACGGAATTTGCCCAATTTGGCAAAAATTTTTTATTTGTTGCATTTTGTCCAAAAACTGGGATTTTGTGCCATGCAGGGTTTCCGCAGAAAGTTCAAACATACGAAAAATAACATCTTGTCCCAACCATTTTGAGGTATCGACTGTTATATGCAATCTGCAAAAATTATCGCCAATATCTTCGATATTTTCGGCACTTTTGACAGTGGACGATTCTAGTGCTGTAATGTATTCTACTTCGAAATTTCGCATAGCGGCAATTTTATCCGAAAGCAAATGACCTGGACCAAATTCGCCTTGATAAACCATTTTACAAAGGTCAACCGCTTGCATTTTGGGGTAAATTTTTAGTTGAGATTGGCATAATTTCAATAAATCTTCCATTATTCTGACCTACTTTTGAAACCTGCCTGTTTAAGTGCCAAAATAAGAATCGGTATAAGTACAATTTGTGCTATTATGCCAGGCAAAGCATTAACAAAAGCACCAGTTAAAAATATCTCAAACGAGAAAGGCAAATCGGCAACGCCGATAAGCACAACACGCGCCATTGCCCAAACTACACGACCAACAAGCATTGCACCAATAAGACTGGCGTAAAGCGACGGAATCGTTTTTGGCAAAATGCTATACAGCAAGCCAATAACTATTCCATAAGTGGCGAGTTCGAAGGTCATTGCGGCGGCGGTTAGTAGCGGTGGCATTCCAATCATAAAAAATCTAGTAAATGGAGCCAATAATCCAACTAGCCCGCCGTATCTTGGGCCTAATAAAATTCCGCAAACAAGCACAGGAAAGTGCATTGGCAAAAGCATTGCACCAATAGCGGGAATATTGCCAACAAAAAACGGCAAAACCAAGCAAAGGCACAAAAGCAACGATGCTAAAACCAAATTTTGCGAAGAACCATAACTTCTAAAATCAATACGTTCAATACTCATAGCGACCTCCTATTTTTCAAATAACTGGCGGATAATTCCTGCCCGTTCCTGCCCGTCCAGCAGGCGGGCGGCAGGCGGGTCCGCCCCTACATTTTTGGCAAATGCCAATCTCAACTGCTGTTCACATTAACAATAATAATTTTATAGCAACAATAAGTTTTTGTCAAATTTGTTACAAAAGTTAAATTTTATTTTTTATTTATTTTTAATGCTAGCAAAATATTGACAACCTGCTACATTGTGCTATAATGGTCTTTGTACAGATACTTCTTGCGAAAGGATGCTTATGAAAATTGTTATAGGGCAGTATTATCCAGCCGAATCGGTTTTGCATAGCTTGGATGCACGCACTAAACTTTGTGCAACCGTACTTTTTATAGTTACTTTGGTTATGACAAACAGCTGGATTGCTTACGGATTGGCATTTTTGGCTTTAGCTACCGTTATCGGCATATCTAAAGTGCCGCCGATGTTTATGTTGCGTGGACTTAAGGCAATGTTGTTTATTTTAATTTTTTCTGCGGCTTTGAACATATTTTTGTTGCCTGGCGAAAATATCTTGCTCGAGTTTTGGATTATTAGCATTAGCACAGAAGGCGTTTCGCAAGGTGTGCGTATTGCTATTAGGCTTATTTTGCTGATTGTCGGCTCTACCGTGATGACTCTTACTACAACGCCAATCCAATTATCCGATGCTATTGAATCTTTGCTAAAGCCTTTCAAAAAAATTGGCTTGCCTGTTCACGAAATCGCTATGATGATGACTATTGCACTTCGGTTTATTCCAACTTTAATGGAAGAGGTTGACAAAATTATGAAGGCACAAATGGCTCGCGGTGCAGATTTTGACACTGGCGGAGTTATCAAAAAAGCCAAAAGTTTAGTTCCTTTGCTTGTACCGCTGTTTGTTTCGGCGTTTCGGCGCGCGGACGAACTTGCTCAAGCAATGGATGCCCGCTGTTACAGGGGCGACGTAAATCGCACCAAAATGAAAGTAATGAAATACACCAAAACCGATTTATTTGCAGGAATAATAATTGTTGTATATTGCGTATCACTTATCTTTATTGACAGATTTATATAAAAAGGAGAATATTTATGAAAACTAAATTTACCATTTTTGCTTTTTTCGCAATCTCAATTTTATCGGTCTTTTTTAGCCCAAAATTTTTTGCGGCACAATATTTTGACATGACCGTCAACACAAGAGTAACCGTTATGCAGGTAATTGACGGCGATTCTTTGCGTGTTCGCACAGAAGATAATGACGAAATTGTGCTTGTTCGCCTTGCAGGAATCGAAACCGCAGGAATCCGCGCGGCACAGCAATTTATGTCGCAACAACTTTTGGGGCGTAGCGTGGATTTATTGCTAAGCAGCCACAATGTGCCAACCGACCGTTTTGATGACAGGTGGATTCCTGTATATTTAACGTATAATAATGTAAATTATAACCGTGCATTGGTGCAACGCGGACTTGCCAGAGTTGACCCAACGTATCAATTTCAGTGGTTGCACTCTACTTTGGTTGCCGATCAAGCAAGTGCATCCATTGCAGGGCTTGGAATTTGGGAAAATACAGGATTTAGCACTCCATTAGAGCCGAACCGCTGGCTTGGCGATTGGGTTGTGGCTGGTCCATATTGGCAAGGGCTTCGAGTAAACATAAACACAGCAACCGCAACGCAACTAAATCAACATTTAACAGGAATTTCCCTATCATTAGCACAGGATATTGTCAACCATCGAATTTCACGACCTTTCACAAGCATAAACCAGCTAATGGAAGTTGTATCTCGTGCACAGTTTGACCAGAATAGTCAACGGTTGGTAATATCTACAAATATAAACATGGCAAGCGAAACGGAGTTAATGCAGCTGATAAACGTAACCCTCTCGCAAGCCCGCGAAATTATCCGAGTGCGAAACATTCGCCAATTTACCCACATAAACCAACTACGAGAGCAAAATATTTTGCCAACGCAAACTTTCGAACTTAATCGTCCATTTATAAATGTGGATGCTCCTGGTTGGGGCAACAACTGGAATAACAACTGGCAAAATCGTCTAAATGTAAATACCGCAACAGCAAGCCAATTAACGGCTTTAGCTTGGGGATTTTCCTTTAATTTTGCCGATGTTTTAGTAGCCGAGGCTCGGAGATTGCCTTTCCGCAATTTTAACGAACTTCGCAACTTTTTCGACCGCCACGGAGAACTTGCCTTATATTATCGAATAGAACATTTATTAGCAGTTGACAATGTAGGCGGAAATTGGGCTAACTGGTTAAATGTCAACACAGCAACCGCTAGCGAATGGATGAACTTTACTTGGGGCGTTCCGTGGGATTTTGCTACTGCACTTGCCAACGAAGCACAGCGATTGCCGTTCCGCTCGTGGAACGAACTTCGCAACTTTTTTGACCGCTATGGTTTCCTCGAACTTTACAATCGTATTCAGCCGTTTTTGACGCTTTAATAAAAAAATAAAAGGACAAATTTATGATAATGTTAAGATTGTTACCTTTGCTTATTGGATATGCGTTTGGTTGCATACAAACAGCGTTTATTGTGGGCAAAGTGCTAAAAAAAATTGATGTACGCGAACACGGCAGCGGAAACGCAGGTACGTCAAATGTAATAAGAGTAATTGGCAAGAGGGCTGGGCTACTGGTTTTTATTTGCGATGTGCTAAAGGCGATTGCGGCGTTTGTAATTTGCGCAATAATTTTTAGCGGCGGCGGTAGCTTTTTTCCCTCTAGCCTACCGCTCGAGCCTGGATTGTACGCAGGTTTGGGCGTAATTTTGGGACATAACTTTCCATTTTTTTTGAAATTTAGGGGAGGAAAAGGCGTAGCGTCAACGTTGGGCGTTATGCTTGCTTTGGATTGGCGAGCGGCTTTGGCAGTGTATCTAATTGGCGTGTGCATTTTGGCAATCACAAGATATATTTCGTTGACTTCGCTTACAATGGCTGTGTTGTTTCCTGTACTATTGCTGATATTTAGCCATAATCCCGAAACCATAATCATTGCCTTAATAATGGCGGCGTTAATTTTTATTTTACATAGAGGGAATATTCAGCGGTTGTTGAGTGGTACGGAGAGGAAATTGGTGTTGACCAAAAATTAGAGGGATTTGAGGATAAAAAATTGTTTCAAAAATTGATTGCACTTTTAGATGAATATTCGCATGAGGATTTTTCCATAGCAACCGAAAAATTACATAAATTTATATTCACTGTTAAAAATTTGAACGAAATACTTGAGCAAATTGGAATTATTCCCGAATCAATAACACACGATTCCACCGAAGAAAAGCTATTTGCCAAGGTTTCGGATGCGGTGCTTGCAAGAAGTTTTATAGAATTAGGCTTAAAATCTACCGTGCTGACCAAAAGAGCCGATAGTGCCGATGTTATTGCAAAATCCAAAATTTACGGCTACACTTTGGTTGCCGATGCAAAAGCCTTTAGGCTTAGTAGAACCGCCAAAAATCAAAAAGATTTCAAAGTCAATGCTCTTTCACATTGGCGAAAAGATGCGGACTTTGCGGTTTTGTGTTCACCTTATTTTCAGTATCCAAAACGACAAAGTCAAATATATGCTCAATCTCTCGATAATAATGTTTGCCTATTAAGTTGGGAGCATATTTTATTTTTATTGCAAAATCACGTAAAAGAGAATGAACATACAAATTTGTCAACTGTGTGGAATTTTTCCGAGCAACAAGCTGAATCAACTTTAGTTTCGCATAAAAAAAATTGTTTTATACAGGATTTTGATTTGCATTGTAGCAGTTTATCAAAAATATCAACCTTAAAAAATGCTCCGTTTGAAACCTTTTCACAATTCTTAAATAATTGCGTTGACAAAATTAAAGCAAGAGGAAGTGCAGAAAAATTGTATTGGTTAGCTGAAATAAGGGCAATAGAAGAATATTCACGTGAGCAAGCTATTGCAGAATTATTAAAAAGCAAAAAAATAGCCGAAAAAATTCGTCAAATTGAATTTTATGTAAACGGTATAAGTTATGATTGACACGATAATTTGCGGTAATTCTGCCGAGGTTTTGCAAACTTTGCCAACTGAATTTGCACACGCAATTATATCTGATATTCCTTATGGGATAAATTACGGCGAATGGGATGTTTTGCATAACAACAAAAACTCGGCATTAGGCGGTTCGTCAACAGCACAAAATACAAGCGGAACGCTTTTCAAACGGCGTGGCAAGCCATTAAATGGTTGGAGCAATGCAGACAAGAAAATTCCTATGGAATATCAAGAATGGTGTGAATCCTGGGCGGGCGAATGTTTGCGAATATTAAAGCCAGGAGCATCATGTATTATTTTCGCTGGACGACGATTTTCTCATAGGTGCATTGTAGCTTTAGAAAACGCTGGTTTTACCTTCAAAGATATGTTAGCATGGAAGAAAAATACCGCTCCGCATCGTGCCCAAAGAATATCCGAAATTTATAAGCGGCGCGGCGACCTAAAACAGGCAGAAATATGGAACGGTTGGCGCGTTGCCAATTTGCGTCCCACATTTGAGCCTATTTTGTGGTTTCAAAAACCTTATAAAACTGGCGGAACTATCGCCGACAACGTAATAAACCATGAAGTTGGTGCTTGGAACGAACAGGCTTTTTCCCATTGTAACGATTGTACTGATATTTCCTATTCCAATATTTTATCTTTTGCCCACGAAAAGGGCGATCGCGGTTTGCACGAAACGCAAAAACCGCTCAAATTGATGGAATTTTTGATTACACTAGTTACTAAAAATAATGCAGTTATTGTTGATCCATTTGCAGGCTCTGGCACAACTTGCCTTGCTGCATATAACCTAAATCGGCGTTATATAGGGATTGAACTTGATAGTGAATATTGCGAAATTGCTCGCAAGCGACTGAAATCGGCGACTTTGCAAATTACAATGTGAATACAAATAGCGAGTTTTTTGGTAACGAATGAGCAATAATTTTCGCCCAAAAAACGAATAAATTCATCATAAGAGCGAAGAAATTGATAACTTAAAAAAACCGCACTGCCTAGTTAGAAACCTCTAATTCTTGGAAAATTATTCGTCCTTTGCGTAAGATAAAAAAGCATTTTGAACTTTAACAGAATAGTTTCCATAATAATAAAATCAACTTAACAGAAAAGTGGGCGGATATTACCTGCCCTCACGGCAGGCGGGTCCGCCCGTTTTTCTACAACAGCATACTTTTAAGTTGTTCGAGTATAAGTTGTGCAAGTATAAACATCATTTAGATATATATCTTCCAAATTCAAATCAACTAGCAACTTCCCCCATATTCCTAACCGCCGAACTCAACATCAACTTAATCCGATTCAGCTGATTAACCTCACTAGCACCAGGATCGTAATCCACGGCAACAATATTGGACAGCGGATATTTTGCCCGCAACGCCTTGATTATCCCCTTGCCTGTT
>JGI24700J35501_10929885_pt1 | contig 10472 bp, 5 predicted proteins | sample TergutTh196P1_FD_35501 | JGI IMG/M metagenome (IMG submission 35501) | reverse complement strand
GTGTATCAACACAGGGACCCCCATGCACACCCCAGCCAGTAGCAGGTTCCATATGGACTGAGCAAGAAAGCCACGACCATAGACACAGAGATTAGACTAATACCCCCTCCCACCCACCTATTCCTACATAAAAACAGCCTATGAAAAGGTGTATGAGATCTCATCATCTAAAATACATACCTTATCTTTAAGCTACCACACTCGTTAGGCTAAGGAACAACCTGAAGATGGCCTAAAGATGGGCCAAAACATGTCGTTGTGAAATATATTGTACAAATGTACATAAATTGTGTTGTGTTTTGACTGATAATTATATCAATATACTTATTCATCTAGTTGGCATTTTATTTCCACATACTTCTATCTTGTTTCTTGAATGCCCTAATTCCATAACAGAAGCTTCCACATACTGAACATTTTCAAATCTGGAAGAGAGGTAGGAGGAATTATGATGATGGTGGCCAGACACAACCAAAGAGGCAGGTAATCTGCTTCCAGCAACCTTGAAGAAAATTTATGTATGCTGAGTTACCACTTGAGAATGGGATATAAGGAGCTCTCCAGGAACAATACAACACATAAATCACTGACATAATGTACAAGAAATTCACAACATTATTATATGAAAAACAGTCAGTATTTGCAGATACTTAATATAAACTTTATTGACACAGAAATCACTTAGTGTTGTTTCACCAATCAATGTGAGCTTGGAGATATCTCTTTCTACAAAACATCAAAATTAACAGCAATTTTATTCCTTTAGAAATGATAAATGGATAATGAAAACATGACATCCTTTTTATGGACTATATGAATTATCAGTCAGTCTGATGTGAGATATACTCAAAGTCACTGTCACACAATGTTTTGGACTCCAGAATACTTACTAGTGCACCATAATCGCACCTGATTTAAATATTACATACACTTAACTGTCTCTTAACAGCAAGAACAATAAAAGGTAACAGGAATTACTTACACAACGAAGGAAAAAAGCTTTAAGATTAGGTATGAAAAATTTCCCCAGTTTTGTGACTAAAATGTACACAATTTTACATAGTTTCCTCTTTCAGCTTCAACACATTTTTAAACACTAACTAAACATAGTCTGTTTCCTTGTCCTTAAATCATTTTAAAACCTCTGAGATGTATTCAGCAGTACTTTTTCCTTCTACAGAGAAAAGTGTAAGTAATCAAATGTGACAAAGGTGGGGTTTTTTTCAGGTCTTCTGACAAAAAAGTAAAGAAAATTAGGAACACGAAATAAGAAGTTTATCCCCACTTTTGGTTCTATTACAATATTTCTAACAGATTTTAATATTCTGTTTTACAGATATAGTTTCTGGTACAACATACTTACATGTAACATGACAGAAAAAAACTGCTGTGGGAAAGACTTGAATGAACTGTTAAACATGACTATTGGTAAAATGTGCTTGCTGTCACAACAGTAACAATCACAACAGTAACAACTGCTTCACACACTAAACTTAAATTTTCCACAAGCTGATCTCAATGGCCATGCAGTTAAAAACTGTTGAACCCCTCTTTAAATGTCAATGACTATGTAATTTAACCTTTTCTTAGGTACACTGTAAACAATCCCTCTCCACATTGACCAAATCTAACATTTTCAATCCCCTTATGTATTAATACCACGCCTGCTATAGCACAGAGAAAGGTCCAAGAGCGACCCTTCAAGTTTTACATGTTGACCTTTTCCATGCACCTTCTGACCATATGGCATATCTCAAAAACCGCCTACCACCTGTCTACCTGCAAAAATCAGTCACTCTAAAGCAGGACACACTTCATTTTTTTTTAACTAACACAACACAATTTGTCAGACTTGTTCAGTTTTCAGTGCTCATCTTGTAACAAGTCTCTCTTTGAAGTTTCCTTTTCCTTGGTTAATGTTTAACCTGCTAAGAAATATACTCGACAGTCTTCTACAAGACAGTCAGTTACTGATACCCATGAACAAATAATTAACGACAAGATGTAAAACTGGCAGAGCAAACAAGTATAGTTACATGCACTCCTGCTAACTAATGTGAATGCCGTTAAAGATGGAAAATACCCAACATAACACATGAATATTAAAATTTGGCATTGACATTAACATTGGTCTCAAGTCACCAACTTGTCCCTTGCAACTATGTTTCACTGGAAAAACATATATTCTTCAACACCCTATACAATAATGGGGCAAGAGAGAATTTGCATCACTAAACCCTCAATGTAAATAACAAACACAGTAATTTTCTTCACTGTGCTTCTCATCTTCACAGAAAGTGACACCACTACACATCCCAACAAATCCATTATAAGTAGTGAAAGCAGTCAAAGTCCATGAAACAGAAGACACATGGACAAACTTGTAACACTGTTATGGTGAACACAGTATGTTAAAACCATAAAAAGAGAGAACAGAAATTTCCACTAACTTGGATTCAGCAGACGTATAGTTACATCAATACAGATGTGTCTCTGTACAGCATCACCACATTATCAACTACATCAGGCTGTATGCAGCCTGTACATATGTATTTTACTAGGAAACAATAACATGCAAAGTACCAAGTTCTAAATCTGTTTGCTGTTGATAAGTCTAAAATTCTTAGTAACCTGCTTTGCTTCTAGTAACCTATTACTGCAGGTCAAAAGAAGCAGAACTGTGGTATGAGAGTTAACCAGAAACTGTCCATGTGTATGCTAGATGGCTGACCAGTTTTCCTTACAATGATGATGATAATGTAAAGTGCCAGTACGATATGATACATACATTGTTGACAACTATTACTGTAACTTAATGAAAGTCCTCTAGCTACACAAATGTCATTATTATAATAATATTATTATAATATTAATGGTTTGATTTTGTTTTACAGTTAAAACATTGTCAGTAAGTTTCACACAAAAATTTGCACATATACCATAATCCACCTTCAACACTCAAGTTTCTTTAAAAAAACCTGGAGTATTAGTTTCAAAAGTGAATTTGTGTGCCTCATTATTTAGGGAATTTTCCATATAACAGACAGAAATCAATTATATTTGTTTTTTTTTCCTCGATAACTTACCTTGTATATGAAACTACTGGAATAATATACAACCCATACAGTTACACAAAAATCTATCAATATCTTGATACTGGGTTAAACAAATCTTGCACTGCAATTCCTGCTAATGATTCAATTTGTAAAACAGAACTTGTGACACATTTGCATTAAGTATATGGATACAGAACCTACTCTTTTAACAAAGCCTTCCTGGCCCCTTGGATGTCCCAATATGGAACACAGCTGACATTCTGGAGACTGTCTCCAGTAGTCAGTGTTATATCCCATGTTTATCCAACTGATGGTCCAAGTAAACTTCACTGCATTGAGATGCTGTAAGAATCAGATTTTTTCAAATAAACTTACTCTTATAAATCAAGTTCCTTCACATTTTATTAACATATAAGTGAAGCCATTAAGGATACACCAGCTTGTCCCATGAGTACTTCAGTAGTTGTGGCAGTGGTTTCTAAACATGGGTTGTAGCACAATTAGATGGGTCCTGAGCAGCATTTGACAAAGGATCACTACATGTTTATTTAATGTTCAAAAGTGATAAGATACTGTGCTGGTGGGTCAAGAAGTCCAGCCAACTGTTGGGAACCAATGATCTAGCGTGTCAGATTAGTACAGTACCACATGGTGAACCACAGATATTGGATATGGAAATCAAGAGCTGCCAGACAGCAGAGTCCACAAAGCAACAAACTGCAATGCGAAACTGAGTGCTGAGGCTACCTTGTTATTGCCACAGTAGAATAAAATGTGGTAAGTTCACCCTCATGGACTCAAACAGCTAGCGTGCAAAGCACAGGCTACATTGCTTTCATCATGAAACAAAGTAGCTATCATTCTTGGTAAACAACCAATGTGATGCACAAGTTCCTTTCTATGTATTTATTTTTTATTTATAACTCTCTACATGTTTTGAGCACAATGTGCTCGAAACATGTAGAGAGCTATAAATAAAAAAATAAATACATAGAAAGGAATTTGTGTGTCACATTGGTCACATACCAAGAATCATTGCATGATGCACGGTCAACAAAACGTAAAAAGTAACTATCATAAAGTGTACTGTTGACCACTAAGCTGCAAGGAAGACAAAGTGCTCAACACAGTGCACAGTAGTCGTGGTGCAAGGACTGTTTAATGCCAACTCCTTTTTAATGTAATCCATGCCACTTTCAACTTTATCATCACTCCACACCTATCCAATTAAATGTTAAAAGATTTTTCTCATTTGTGTATCCCTATGATGTAGCTGTTTTCACGCTGCAATTTCCATACATGTGAGAGGAATTTTTACAACTTTCACACACCAGTCTCATGATCATGTTCATATTCTTCTGTTCAAATAAGACAATAAGCACCATATATAAAGAAGTAACAGATGCTGCTGTCACAAGTAAACTAGAACGTTCATGCATAATGAACTTGATTTTCAAATATGACATAATAATGTTCATGAACCAAGATACATCATTTTACAGACTAACATCTCAGCCTAACAGAGCACATTGAGGTAACAGTTAAAGTGTGCACGAACACAGCAAGCGTGATCGTTTTCTTACAAGTATATTCAACTGAGAACTGAAAACTGCTTCATGTTACAGTATTTTACACAAAGCATCCCACCCTAATTTTAAAATGTAATGTAATGCAGGGCCCTCTCATTATAATATTTTACCCAATCATGTGTGCGCATTACCCTCCCAACCTGAGGACGAATTGAGGTATTTTTAAAGGTAGTTTTATAACTTCCTAGTTTTCAACATTACAGTGTTTGTAATGCTAAAACCTACTATTCATGAATACCAAATTAGTGACATATATCAGCACTTCTGAAGCAATAATTCACTATGTTGGCAATCATGGAGTAAATGGTCTAGAATACAAAAAGAGTTCCAGTCATTTGACATATAAAATAAATACATATTTACGTACACTATTCATACAGGGTACGCAGAAAACAACTATCATGACTGAAACTATCCCTAGGAATCATTCCTGGAAATAAACTCTACTATGATAACTTCAACATTTGATACCTCACATGTGTGTACTTTGAAAACCATTTATGTGTAGAGAAAAAGTTCTGTAATTATTTTAAAACTCTGGATTAATATTAAGTGTGCTGGTAGGGCCCTACTTTTCAGTGAAAGTGATAAATAGCTCTGCAAACTGTCCATTTCATAAGCCAAACAATCAATAATGCCCTCAGACACGGCCTGCACAGGGCTGTCTTCCACATGAAGTAGTCGAATCATCTGATCTAAAATTAACATACCTGATCAATTACTGTGGGATCTTATGCATACACCAACAGTAGTACACAATTATAGGTATGTAAGTTCAGTTTGATCTGGTAATGGCAAATTTATGCCTGTGCCTAAGCACCATTCATGAATACATATGATAGGTAAGCTGGTAAAACTCTGTGCATCCTGACTAACGCTAGCAGTGTCAAGGGAGATCAGCTGCTTCATTATTCTGTCAATTTTACCTACATCCTTGTGAAAGAGTATGTTTAGTATCCTTGGGAATCTTAATGTCCATTACTGTAATAAACTACTGTTAAAGCACAAGGAAAGACAATTACTTATACAATCATTTCATACATATGTTTCCTGCAAGAACTTTTAACTTTTAAAAATAATGACAGAACATCAATATGAAACTGAAAACCATGAACAATATGGAGGACACAGAAGAACAGTATTTTGTGCTGTCCAGAAATATCCTATGTCTAGCCTCCTCTCCACAAAGGCATAAAGCACTGTAAGACTGCAGTAACAGATAGATATGGATGTTCAGCTTCTGTTGAACGCCATTGAGATTTCTTACATCTAATGGGCGGGAAGTTGGGTAAATTTCGCAGACAGTTTGGATGTGGTGAAAAAGAGAAACGTTCCTGTCCATGTCAGAAACTAAATTCCGGTCATCCTGCTCATATTCAGTCATTTCACTGACTGAACTATCCTGACTCAAAAAAGAAAAATATAGGAATTTAAAATTTAGTACAATACTCACTAACTGAAAAGAATTCAAATTTCTCTCAGCTTAATCTTTCTACTTACATTCTAATTAACATTCTGGATTTGTAATTTCAGGAGAAATTACTCTTATGATTTATGTTCAACATATGTGGCATCCCTAAGGCCTATGTTCCCAATCGCTGAATACATACACGTAACTAAATCCCACATGAAGATTCATGTCTTCTGGAATGTTATACCACATTGATGGGTAAACAGTTAATGACATTTTGAAGGCACTATAATCTGTCAAAATATGGCTAACTATTTACCAGCCAACATCACTCTAACATCCCACAAGATTTGAATCTCCAAGAACAATGCTTTCAGACTCTCAAATTTCACAAAAAACCATAAGCTCTGGAAAGGCTGGATCTCCAGATTCTAGTATCTGTATTAAAAATATCCTATTCGTTATTTCCTTCAGTTAGCCACAAAACTGACAGTCTTTGACAAGATAAAATCTTGCAATACTTTGAATAATGTAAAACACCAAAATGATCTCCATTTCAACCTATTATAAGTCTAACATAGTATACAAACATCCTGTAACAAGCTTAACATAAGAACACATAGCAAATAAAGGACATTTGAATTAACCTGTCTCATAGCATTTTAAGCCATTAACAAAACTTACACCCAACACATGTCTGCGGTGTATCAAACACTCAGTTTTCAGTTGAATATGCAAAAAATGCACTAGGTTGGTAAAACACGGGTATTCAACAACAGAGCAGCTCACAAAGAAGAGAGTCATGCATTCAATGAGCAACATTAGCTGTTATGTTACATATTTTATTAAATTTATGTAAAAATGTTTTCAGTGCCAGAACCTTCTATTTTCAATTCATTTCATCCAAACTGGAGACACCAGGGTAAAATCGGTGGCCATATGTCAATCACCTGCAAGAAAAATTAACAGTCATTTCAACTGCACATTCATATCCAGGTCTGTGACTCGCAAAATCATTATCCTGTTGAAACCTTCAGGCCTTACAAAATACTGAAAGAGCCCCACATTAAAATTAAAAGCTAGGTGATATAGAGACCACAGAAGAGACAACAAAAATGTTCTCAATGGTATACTCAATGATCATTAACCTGCATATTTGATTTTATTTTCTCAAAATGCCAGCATAAAATAAATTCAAAGATTTAAACAATATCTCAAAGTCATCACAACTTAAACACATACTGCATCTAATACCCAATAGATAAGCTGTTTTGACTTTCAGCCAATGACATCTCACAGCTATCAAAATACAGCAGTTGACAGCATCTTAATAGGAAGATATAATACATGTAAGTATGTGAATGAACTAACTGTTTCTCTGCTAGTCACATTCAAGGACATGTGTGATCATGCTTGTTGACATTTATAATCATGACCATTCATCTGTCAATTTCTTGATCAGATGGTTGTAGAATGTTTAGTTCTTACATAAACAACAGGTGAGTGTCAAAACAACAAACACCATAAAACTCACATTTGTAAATGTTATACACATGCAAACAATATACGCCATAATGAACAAATCGTGTGTTCAAGTAATTTACATTTAAAGGAAAAATGCAATTTGGCAGCTGGGCTAAACTACATCAACTTGTATGTCAAATGTCTTCGATTTAAGACCAACTGGACACAGTATGAACACTTCCACAAATCTTTCTCTTCTGTCTGACAAAGGCAACAGTTTCAGAATATGAAGAATATGAGGATGCATATTGGTCTGGGGCCCACATTTAGCTGTAGATTCTCCCTGCCAGTCACACACCTGTAACTGTTGCATCATGGATGTCCCACCTTCCACCTCAGAAATAGATGTCTTTGCGATTTCCAACTCAAACAGAGGCCCTTACAAACAATACGACATTAAACTGAGGTACTAGCCATAACAAGAGATCAAATTAAAATACATTTTCATTTTCACTGTATGTCTTAAAAGCAACCAAATTAATGAAAGAGCTTGCAGGTTCTGACTTCCAGCACTGTAGCAGTGAATGTGTTACTTTACTTTCTCAATATGGCTGAAGTGAAAAGGGTGCTGTACAAACCTCATCTCCAGGTACCACAGGCAAGAGGATCAGCATGTGATGTCAAATCTCTGCAATAACCAACTCATTCTATAGCCTTGCTCATGAATTCAATGAACCTCTTGCCATATTGTTCTGGATCACAAGTGGAGATTCCGTCCACATTAGCTCCATATTTGACAGTCTTAGCAGCTTTTGCAGCTTGTTTTCTGACACCATAATGTGTTAACACATCAATCAGTGCTAAGAAATAAATCTCCTTTAATGGAGCACCTACAACATACCAAAGGAAATCATGTTAACTATAAATATGATACCAATTCCACAGTACAAGTTACTTAAGTATTGATTTCATCATGTGATAAAGGATACAATCTCTACAGTCTGTACAGCCTTGGAGGCAGCAACACCTCTCAAATCTAATATGCCTCCCACAGCAATATCCCACCTCTTTAGGTTAGGCATCCCATTATGATAAACACATACAAAGTTAAGGGTGAAGATGATCAGTCACAATTAAGTTTTATGTTATGTTATTATAGACCTTTAATGAACGACATATTTTTGCTGAAGTACAAAAAAACATCAGGCAAAACTGAGTATCAAATAAAATTCATAATATAAACTATGTTAATTCATTGCGTGTATTGGTATATACAGTTGAGATCTCAACTGTACAATCTTCATATGATAAAACAAGCTGAAATTATTACACACAATAATAACGGTGTTATCCGTTGATATACAACTTTTATTACAGCAACTCCAAAGCAGCTGCTGTGGTTTTGCTATAATAAAAGTTGTGTACTGATCGATTACACCCTTATTATTGTGTATTATATGAACACAACAACCTTACGAAAATATTAAACTTTTTGGGACAGAAACAGGTTCCAAGTGAAATAGCAAAAACAGTTTAAAACTGAATAATTAAAATTAATGTCTAGTACTTCCGAGAAGCTTCAATTAAAATTACTATCTTGCACTTCTGGGTGAAAGTTAAGCTGCTTATAAGTATTAGGCATGAATTTTAATTACCGTATTTGCTCGCATAATTTGCACACTTTTTTTTCTATTTTGGCCGCTGAAAAATCGGGGTGCATAAAATATGCGGATTTTTTTTTTTTTGTGGAGGTCTTGATCTGCGTTTTATTCTAGTATAATTGAGAATATGGTACGTTTTGTCAATATTTTATTGTAATTTTGTAACAGAATCTTGATTTATCAATAATTAAATTTATTATAATCAAAATGAATGCACTGTATATACCACTGTCTATTCAGTAATCTATAATGAATGAGAACATGGTGAGATTACTGGTAAATGAACAATACGATGGCGCGTGAAATACGCGGAGCAAAAATAAATCCGAAATCATCCTTTAAAAATTAGCGTGCGCAACGTGAGCAAATACGGTATTCAATTTCAAACCCATGCTGTTACTTCACGTGCAACCTGTTTCTGTTCAAAAAATTTTTAATAACCTTGGCTTACTGTATCTTTTGAAGACTGTAAAGTCGAGATCTCAACCATAAACACTGACACGAACAATGAATTAATGTATTTTACATGATAACTTGTAATCGGTATTCTAATTTCGCCTCACGATGGCCTTCTGTACTCAAGCTGAAACACGCTTCATATCAAAGTTACATAATAACGTAACACAATACTTAGTTTGCGAAATAAGAACCAACAGGATGCACTATTTTACTCTCAATTTATTTCGACGGTTAGCAGGCAGCCAACATAAATGCATGACACATAGCAACTGCTGCATTTACAGAAAAGTACCTCCTGATGAAGAGCAGTAAACCTACTTGAAACACGTAGAGGTTAATTATCGAAATAAATTGAGAGTAAAATGGTGCATCCTGTTGGTTCTTATTGCACGAATATATCATGATGCACGGTCCACAAAATATTAAAACTAATACTTAGTTGTGACTTATGGCCTTCACCCTTTGCTTTGATATCTCCCACTTAAAAAGGCCGCACAATTACTACGAGGGCAATTCAATAAGTAAGTTACAAATCGTGATTGAAAAGAATCAAATGGAGATAATGACATACAAACAACATTTATTTTTCAACATAATCTCCATACAAATTTGAACACTTGTCCCACCGTTTCACAAGTCTCTGGAAACCCGCGGCGTAAAATTCTTTTGGTTGCTGTCGGAACCACACGCGCACTGCTCTTTCAACCGCATCATCGTCAGGAAAGCGTTCTCCCAAAAGATGATGTTTTAAAGGGCCAAACAAGTGGAAATCGCTCGGGGCGAGGTCCGGGCTGTAAGGTGGATGTTGGAGGACTTCCCACTTGAATGACCT
>JGI24700J35501_10929886_pt1 | contig 10479 bp, 8 predicted proteins | sample TergutTh196P1_FD_35501 | JGI IMG/M metagenome (IMG submission 35501) | reverse complement strand
ACACCTGGTACTCATTTCTCTTAGAGGATGAGTCGAATCCAGGGCCATAGTGCGACCGAAAGGATCATGTCACTGAAAAATTCCAATAACACGGTCGGGAATCGAGTCCGCGACCTGCCGGTTTGTAGCATAGTGCCTTAACCACCACGCCACCGCGCGCCCCTTGACAGAATGGTAAATTTGTCAAAATACATGACACAGTCTACAACACTGTATACAATTTGTCATATGCCTAATTTCTTATGCCCATCTTTTATGTGGCATACATTTTCCAATTTTTAGGTGGCTTAAAGGATATGGGCTTCATGGCAGATGATGAGTCAGGCCTGAGTAGTAGTGCATTAGCCTGTCATTAGGCACATGTGCCAGGTGCATTGTTAATGAGATAATGAGATGGTATCTCACCTGTGTGACTTTGGTAATTTGCTTCATCTCTGAAACATGGGAATTCCTGAACAATAAGCTGCAGCAAACTCTGAGCTGAATTGTTGGATTTTTTCAAACATGTCACGAAGGACCCTACGAGAAACAGATAGAGCAAATATTGTTAAACATTAGTTACAAAAGTACTTTTTCATATTCCATCAAATTATGTCACTGAGAGTTATGAGAAGTTAAACCTGGACAACACTTGCTTCTTTTCAGTTCAAAATCTCTTATCTTCCCATCTCCTACCTAAAAATCTAAGATTAAAACACAAAGAATCACAATAGTACCTAATGATTGAGGGTGCTACAGAACAAGGTGCTAAGCATGTTGACTGTGACCTAACAGACAGGCCTACAAAAGAGAAAACTAGAGGTAACACTGACAATCAGAATTACCCCAAATGTCAACATTTACCTTGATATTTCTCCATCACCTGCTTTCCCACTTCCTGCAAGCAAGAAGTGCGCTCTTCCAACAAGGACACTCTGGCATCAGGGTTATCTGATCGTAAGATATGATCTAGCTGTACAGACGTAATTTTGGAGTAGAATTTGGGATCTGTGAGAGGTATTCCATCCTGTGAAAACAAAATCACCCAACCAAGGGGGTATATTTGGGGGAAGCACTTCATTCAGTGTTCCCATCTCATCTGTCAAGAATCTAGTATCAGCTGTACTGTAATATCATGAAAAATCCTTACAAATCCACACAGGAAGTAGATCATGTCTGAAGAATGCAGAAGCTAAAATTATACGGTTGCCAAATTTTGTGTCTTAATTAATGGAATGATTTCATTGATATGACTTAACTGCTAATACAAGGGTGTATCAAGAAGTTCCAAGACTGGACCTATAGACTAGAATGTATTTACTTGATCTAAGTTTGGGCAGCATCCCCTTCAAAATAGTCCCCTTGTGCAGCGACACATCGATCCCAGCGCCATTGCCACTGCTGGAACGTGTGCTGGAAGTCCTGTTCTCGAAGCGTACCAAGAACAATCTGCGATTCCCGCTGGATCTCCTCCACTCTGTCAAAGCGGCAACCCTTTAGCTGCAGCTTCATCTTCAGAAAGAGGAAGAAGTCGCAAGGGGCCAAATCTGGTGAGTAAGGCGGATGCGGAAATGTGATAATGCTGTTGTGGGCAAGAAACTCACACATTACGAGAGCTCGGTGAGAGGGTGCATTGTCATCATGGAGCAGCCAATTGCCCGCACGCCACAGTTCAGGTTGTTTTCACCGAATGTCCTCCCTCAGATGGCGAAGAACACTACAGTAGAACTCAGCGTTAACGGTCTGGCCTTCAGGGGCAAATTCAGGGTGCACACTCCCTCAAATGTCAAAAAACACAATGCACATGCTCTTCGGTCTTGGGGATCCTGGGCTCTTCCATTGTGAAGACTGTTTAGTCTCGGGATCATACCTGTAGACCCAACTCTCGTCCCCAGTGATGAAGCTGCAGCTAAAGGGTTGCCGCTTTGACAGAGTGGAGGAGATCCAACGGGAATCGTAGAATGTTCTTGGTACGATTCCAGAACAGGACTTCCAGCACGCATTCCAGCAGTGGCAATGGCGCTGGGATCGATGTGTTGCTGCATAAGGGGACTATTTTGAAGGGGATGCTGCCCAAACTTAAATCAAGTAAATACATTCTAGTCTATAGGTCCAGTCTCAGAACTTTTTGATACACTCTTATACATTTGGACCAAGAAAAGCAGTCCCATGATTGGTTGGGATTATGGCACTCAAGGTGTCACCTTCTCTGGTGTGGTTATATGCAAATTATGTTCATTTATTTGATGGAAACATACATAGTACACAGCACCGGTCTAAGGGGCGGGCTGGCTGGGCAGCTGCTCTGGACACCAACCTATAAGGGGCACTAAGACTTGAATAAATGAAAATATGGTGCTAGTAAACTCAGGTTTCCACATGCAAAACAATTGCTCTGATAATTATCTGCAGTTTGCGCAGGCGCCCTCAAAAATGTTTTCCAGCCCTATCATAAGCAGAAAAAGTTCAAAGAATATCAGTATTAAGGGGCACCAAATTATTTATCTGCCCAGGGTGGCCACATGTCTTGGGCCAGCTCTGATACTATAACAAAAAACACAAAAGCTTTATTGGCCACTGGGAAAGAAGGTTGGTCTAGAAGCAAATGCTGAGAAGACTAAGTGTATGTTCACTCCAGATATCTGGGAACAGTACAACAAAATTAAAATCACATCCATGAAACAATGAAGAACAGCTTAAATTTGGGGAGTGCTTGCTACCATTCAGTCCAGAATCTTTTGTCTCCCACTTGCTATCTAAGAATAAAAAGATTAAAATGTACAGGATTGTAAATTTTTACATTGTTTGATATGGGTGTGAAACTTGGTCTCTCACACTCAGGGAAGAACACTGACTGAGGGGTTTTGAAAATAGGCTGCTGAAGAAGATATTTGGGCCTACGAGGCAGGACGTTAATGAAGACTGGAGAAAATTGCATAATAAAGGATTACAAGAGTTTTGTTATTTGCGAGATACTATTCAGGTGATTAGATGAAGGAAAATGAGATGGAATGGGCATGTGGGAAGAAGGGAAATTCATACAGGGTTTTGGTGGGGAAACATGAAGGAAAGAGACTACTCAGAATAAACAGGCACAGTTGAGAGGACAGTATTACAGCAGATATTAAATCAGATGGGAGAAAATGGACTGGATTAATCTGGCTCAGGATAGGAAAACGTGGAAGGTTCCTGTGGACATGATAATGAACTTTCTTTTAAATTTTTTTTTATTGTTGTACCGTGCATTTTGATAACAGCAAGATTCCTTTCACCAACAAATGCACCCTTTTATTAAACACATAAAATGTTAAAACATACAGTTAAAATATCTCTTTGTTTGCTCCTACATGTTTTGGTCCAATTGGACCGAAACATGTAGGAGCAAACAAAGAGAGATTTTAACTGTACGCTTTAACATTTTACGTGTTTAATAATAGGGTGCATTTGTTGGTGAAAGGAATCTTGATGATAATGAACCTCTGGGTTCCATACAATGTAGCAAATATCTTGGTTTGCCAAAGAACTATTAGCCTCAAAAAAGGATGCTACTCCATGGAGTTAGTCACTTAGTTAGCCAGTCAATCAGTCCACTGGTTTGTTAGTTTGTCTGTCTGTCTTTAAGGCAAGAAATATCTTTACAATTGTATCTGAATCAGTGTGACTTTCTTTTCCCCCACTTTTTACCATCATCATCCTTCAGGATTCTGTAGACTACTATATAAAATAGGTATCACTTCCTGACTTTACCATATTTAGAATGCTGTATATCCAAGAAGTCCACATACAACATATATTCTTTAGCAGTTAACAGATAAGTAGACTCACCTACACTGGATATGCATGACGTAAAAACACTAGGGGTGAACCCACACTCATAGAACAAGGCTGTTCAGAGCAATCCCAAGATTCTCTGGACATTTCTACATGAAATAAGTACATACAGAAATAGGAGTCAACCAACACTAATGGAATGAAACAAGACATTGGGATACTACCATGATATAATTGCCAGAACTTGGTTTGTAAAGACAAGGAAAGTTTGTATAAAGAAAGAAAAGGCTTTATATTGCATATCCTGTCCCTGTACACTCAGTTTGTGTTCTGTAGGTATATGATTCCTGTTGTAACATACGAGGCATGTCCGGAAAGTGGAGATAGAAAGGTCTTAAACATGTACAACATTTTTAATTTACAAAAGTGACAGTGTGAATGAATTGTTCGTACATAACTTTATTTTTCAACACAGTCGCCGGCATTGTCCAAACATTTATCAAGTCTTGGAACCAGCTTCTGTATCCCCCGAGTCATAGAGGTCTGCCAACTGCCCTGCCTCGTCAGAGATCAAAGATGGCCTACCGCTCCTTTGTTCGTCGTGAACATCAGTCCTTCCTTCAGAGAATTCACAGCACCACTTCATCACATTTTGCCGATTCATAACGTTACCATAAACAGCAACAAGTTGTTTGTGAATTTCCTCTGGACGTTCACCTTTTGCATTGAAAAACGGTATGACGGAACGCACCTCACATTTGGCGGGACTTTGGACCAGCGCTGCCATTTCAAACACATCTCACTTAAACAAAGCTGGTTCTACCACTGTCAAACGAGCATGGCTCACAGGTAAAGGATCAAGGTGGATGGCAGTGTTGCCATAATAAGCATAAAAAATTTCCCTATCGGCCTACATGTGATGTATCTTTACTTTCCGGACATGCCTCATACATGGTCCTGCTTAAAAACTGGCCAAACTGTAACAAACCTTAAGAGCTCTTTGAACAGCTGCACAGAGAGCAAAGTACCCTGTATATGTTTTGCCATTCCATGTCACTTCCCATTTTTTATCTTTATTGGCTGACCAAAAGCAGAAATTTAATGTGTCAACAAAAAATATCCAGTCCACAGCAGACTTGTCAGCCTTTTGTGGATGCAGTTCATGCTGTGAGAAGCCATCAACACAAATTTGTTTGTTCTTTATACCTTCTGCAACCTGGGAAATAACAAAACACAAATGAATCAGATGAGATTTGAGGTTTAATGGTAGTGACTGTGAAGATTGCTGCCTCTGGGATGTGACACTGAGTACTCTGACATAAACGTACCCCAACGACAAGTGTAGAGGTGGCAGGATCTTCTGAGAATTTCATCCACCCAAGTGAAAGAGGCAGCAGGACTAACCAATACATTGATACACTTCTACCAGTCAATACAGTGTTACATCACAGAAAACTGCAATTTTTATAGATGAATTACCCATTCAATAACACTGGGATTTAAATCCAAACTCTTGCCCAGGATAAAGGGGTTTTAAATGCATACCCCGAAATGCACTCATGACTGTATGGTGCACTGAATCTGGCACTGATTGTTTAATCCCTGAACTTCTGTTATTTTTCTCATTACATTTTTATATACAGATGTAGTAGAGTGTAGTGTGTTAGGATTCTCCAACACTTTGGAGGAATATGACGTCTCCATTTTCAGGTTAGAAGAATAAGCCACTTAGAAATAAGGTTACAGATATGGAGAAGGAAAAAATGAAACTGAGTTACAAGTAAGTCACTGGTAAGTTGCCGTTACTAAAGAACCAACCCTGTAGTGAGGGGAGGTGTGAAAGAAGGTACCTGGGGTGAAGTGAACCAAGTGCAATGTTCACGATTTCAACCTGTTTAAGTGTACCAAAAAAGACATGGAAGATTACTGATGTTACAACGTAATTACAACTAAGACAATCATTATGCATAATTCTTGGCATGACCTTTTTTTACTAGACTTCTGATGTTACAGCACAGAAGTCTTCGTGATCTATATATAGTATTTTCCACATCAATTGTTACATTAACCTTTTAAAACTTACTGGTTGCATGCACCAACAGGTTTAAAACTTAAGAATTGACAGTCTGCCCACACTGTGTTTGTTTTATATTTATCTCAGAACAAACAACGATTTCTGCCCCATACAACATAAACTGACTGGTTTTTATAACCGAGATGAATAGTGTTTACTGCACGGTACAAACTGGGTCTTTAAATACAGCAGTCTGTGCTTTGCCTTGAAAGGGTTAATGATAAAGTCTGACTATTGACAACAGGTATATTCCACCTGACTGGCAGAATTACGTTCACAGTTGTTTTGTCATTCTCAGTGACAATGAAGATGTACCATAAAGAGGTGCAAAGTTGGTTCACAAATGTTACTGTACTGCCATCTTTACTTTCAGGATGAATCAATCATTAAGGGGCAGGTGTGAATAAACTGTACACACAAACACACTAGTGACCTCCTAGACTCACCTAATGTAATAGATGGCACTAAAAGCACATCTCCTAACACACTTCATGTACTATGCATTGGTCAGAGAAGGTATTTAAATTAGGCCAAACTGATCAGTCAGTCTCTGAATGTGGTAAATTTAAATGGTGTACTCATAGGTTAAACTGCCTCTTGCAACTGTTAACAAAATTACTTTCTTTCTGAACTTACCTCATAAGCCAGCTTCTTTATGCCTTCAGGTAAGATTAATACATTTTTCGCAAACTTTGAAATAAATTCTCCAGACTTCTTTGGTGTTAGGACCCTCATTGTAATTGTATTAATGTAACCACAGCAGTACCCAAACCTGAAACTTGTTTATGTAACACCAGAATATGTTGCAAGAAACTGTAACTCATGATCTCATTTATAATAGGTATTCAATAACAATGACTCATGTGGAAATGTTCACATATTTCAAAACTTGAGGCAATGTACCGCTTTAAAAAGTTTCTGATTGGTATCACATGACATGAAAAGGTTTCTCAATTATAGTTTTTGCCATAGGAGTTACAAAATGTTTAAGATCCTGTGAACATTTGTTATCCTTTAATGGGTTTTTTACATACATAAATAAAAATCTGGTATATTTTTATAACATAACGAACAGTTACAATTGGTAAATTGGATTCATTTGTGTTTGAACTAGTAACAGCAAATATATCCCCAACTTCCAGAAGCAGGTTATGGCGCTTTGGTAGGTTTGAATACTTTACATGAGGGTTATAATTTTGAATAAGGCCCAAATACATAGAATGGCTATGTGCGGTCACCATATTGTAAACTTATTTTCACAGATTGCGTGACAGCATTCATTTCTTGAACTCATTCGATATGGTGTATTGTCAAGTGGCTGACACAGAATACTCTCAGTGGCTGGAAAAATGTTGAATGAACAGTGACTGAAAGATGACAGGGCGTCCTTCAGCTTGGGTTTGTAGCAAACACGAAATAATATTTCACGGGGTGGATTTGTTCACGCAAGCATCAGAGGCACACACGGTACGTGTCACACAGCTAACATAACTAAATTATTTTTAATTTGTAGTAAAAGGTACGGTTTGTAAAACCTGTATGAGGTACATCATCGCCTAATTATATCCCTACAAGATGCCACTGCGTCCGAAAACTACTGATAAGAAATTCAACGGAAAAAATTAACATAACCTCACACAACCATACAGCCAGTTGTACAATAATATTGATAAAACTGTGGCCATCTTTATGAAGCGTATATGACGAATAACTAAATAATTACTGGATTTCATCTATTACCATAAAAATAATAGCGGTATTGGTCAAATGCAAGTAATGTTACTTGTGCTTGAGAAACTAACCTTACTTGATAGCACAGATTACAGAACGAGGTCGGCAGTATTCTCTTCGTTTAAGTTTGCGTCGTTCGCATGAAATCACCGAGATCCGATCCGTCGTAGCGACTCGATGATTTAATCCGCTCACATCGTCCAGCGAGTCGTAATAGTGTATAATACACAGTCCTTTATTTGTTTGGTTCATTATTTTGGTTACTTCACAGACGGTTTTTCATAGCGGCAGGTATACCAGCGGTCGCCATTACTTATACTTGCCGTCAGTCGCGGTTCACGCGTTTGATTCATTGTATTACAGTTAATATTACGGTTTTGCTTCTCATATTTGACGGAGATGCTGGAAATAGTTTCCTTCGGCTCGCGAACAGGCATCGAATGTAACAAACACGTTGTTCGTTGTTAGTCAAAACTCTTTTGCTGAAATTGAAGGCATTATATCCTGAATGCTCTTTTACTAAATCGTTTTCGGTGCGAGGCATATTACTATAAGTTTTATTCTTTAACACGCCCCACCCATAAAAAATGACAAGGGTTCAGATCTGGCGAACGACGAAGCCACAATCCCCTGCTGACTGCTACCACCGAAAATACTTTCTAAACAGGGCATAGAATTGCGTTATTTCAGGCTTCCGCCGCGAGGCAAATGAAATCTGCACTCCTCTGGGGTATTACTTAGCGTATGGTGGTATTTCCTTGCCGACGTTTCGGGACAACCTATCGGTCCCTTCTTCAAGGGTCAATAAATATAAGAAGGATTTCTTCGCCCTTGAAGATGAGACCGATTTCTTAGATTTCTTGACGTTTGAAGAAGGGATTGATAGGTTGTCCCGAAACGTCGGTAAATAATTATCTCCATACGCTGCGTAATAATCCATAAGAGCGAAGATCTCAGCGCATAGAATTGTTAAGTCTGTGAGCTGTTCACTGCCTTGCTGAAGAGAGCACAGGCTATAAAAAATTGGTGTCAGAATGTATGCAAGTAACCTCTGTGTATTTATGGTCTCATAAAAAAATAGGTCCAGTATTCCTAGTTGTTCACGCAACACACCACACCACGCGCCAACCATATCGTTATGTAATAACTCCTCGTGGATGAAGATAGGTTGCCGCAGACCAGTACCTTTTACTCTGACAGTTCACTTATACTCTGAGATGAAACCAATCTTTTTCACTACGTAGGTATGAATGTGGTGTCTATTTCATGTGTGAATTTAAGGCGGTGCTTCTTGTAGAACCAGCATTTAGCATACAAGTACACTGTGCAGAGACCTGATGTTGCAATATTATTCCCACTTCGACTGAAGATTGACTGACCTCATGACCCTAAACATACGAGTATAATTACCTCTCTGTGACAGCTGTGTAAGCGGCTTGGTTAATCAGCCAAGTGTCATGCAATATAGTAACCAAGACCAAGCGACCAGTGAAGTGGATCGGATAAATTAAGGACCTCATTTTAAAATGCACGTGGATGTTTACTGGACATTAGAAATACACGAACGAGAGTCAACACCAGATCAGATGGGCGACCGACTGGATCAGGGTCTCGATTTCCAGCATCCGTCGGGTAAGTGTTACGTCGGATGAATAAATACTTAGATGTATGTAAACACTTAAACTGTTTTTACAGTTTAGCATTTTACATAGTGTAACTACCCAGAATCTTAACCTACAGGTCTTTGAAATTAAATCTCGGATCTAATCGTTTTTCTAAACGATCCGTTAGTTGTGAATCGTTCGTGAGCTTTGCATCGCCAATAAAGAATGGTCGATAGGGCGTTAACAGTCCAGAAGACGTCATTTTCATTGACCTCGGTGTGAGAATTTACTTGGCCCAGGCTAGTGATCAGCGGCGTCTTCTTTTAAATACGGTAATGGGCCTTCGGGTCCCAGAAAACACAGGAAACTTCATGGTTTGGTGAGCGGTTGCGATCTCTATGGGCCTGGAACTACTGCATGAAGTTTCTGTAATTAGAAGTTTGCATTCTGCTCCATAGATGGAGCGTGTGCCGTGTACTTGTTTTCAAACTAATGACCTAGATGACTCCCTCAGATGCATGGCTTTGTTTCAAGCCGTCGCAGGCAAGTACTGTGTGTATCTGTATTTGCTACATGACTTCTGTACGGGCGCATTCCCTTTCACTGAAATCACATGAATTCATGGCTATACCATGATTCGAACAGGCGATACACTTTTGTGAACTCCGTTTGCCTCCTAGGCTAGATCAGGGAATGTGTTCTTGCCTTGTACTAGGCCGGCATCACTATTTTTTTTTCTGATCTTGCTAATCTTCACTGCAGTTATGAAAGTTTTGAATTTATGGCTGGATTCAAGCTGTCTTATTTGTGTGTTATTCTCACAAGACGTTTCAAGTAGAATCTGTACGTTTTTCTTTGTCTATAATACCCAGTAGACACTCTTTCCAAAGGAATGTTTTAGAATCATTCCAAGGAGCAGATAACCGCCTCCCCCAAGAACAAGAGTGCAAAGCGTGGGGTACAGACTTACCGAGTCATTATTTGCGACATTGCATCTCACAAATCCCATTGCTTTGGGCGGTCTCTACCTGGTCGGTCCATTCTTATCGTACAAGTGCATGACCAGCTTCACACTCCAGCTGCTTCATCTCAGGGGAAATGGGTCCTGGTGCATGAGCTCCATAGACTGGTTCCTCTGTCGGGAATCGAAGCCGGTCGTGAAGCATTTCTGCCACTACTGACTGCGCTGTATCGGCTGATTTTGTAATTACACGTAATTTATAATGGCAAATGTAATTTAACTTTTCAGAACGCCTCTGGAATGAACTCCTGCGTGCTCTTTCGAGTGCATCGCAATTACGAGATAGTGACTGAGTGGGG
>JGI24700J35501_10929887_pt1 | contig 10480 bp, 9 predicted proteins | sample TergutTh196P1_FD_35501 | JGI IMG/M metagenome (IMG submission 35501) | reverse complement strand
AAAGTTCTCATAACTAGGTTACAACAGGACTGATGTGTTAAGTCTCTGTAGTGCTACCTCTTGTCTGTTTTTTGGATCTGCTTAAAATACCACCAAAAACAGTAAGGATACTTTCCATGAATTATTTTTCCAGTACCATGAAAGTACCTGTCACACAAATATGAGAGATTAACTCCATTATTTAATATGCATATGATGTCAGAATTAAAATTTCTTAAAAATGGCTCAATAGAAACTGCCATCTCACTAGGACCTATAATTTTTAATGTAATGTATATTTCATGTTGAACAACATGCAAAGGAAAATAACACAAAGTGACATTTGTTCACAGTAGGGGATACAAATGTACTGGTTTTGGAGACCTAACATATGAAAAAATAGATCCAGCTTCCCTTCATGTTCTGAAGCTTGTCTGTCATTTACTACACACCATTTTAGATAATGTAAACATGTCATTAAGATTTATGGGGTGTGGAGTTATTAGCTCCACACATTCTTAACCCTGCCATTAGATGGAAGTACACTCAGCTTTGGGTACCAGGTACATGTATGTATTTTCTGAAATTTATTTTTTTTTTAACCTTAGGGAATGCATCTTGGGTTGAGAGTAGGAACTGAACTTGTAATACGGAATATGCAGTGCCTTTAACGTGCATTTATAACGTACAATTAATATTATACAGATTCATTCATACCAGAATTAACACATACTTGTTTGATTGGTTTCAGAAATACAATGATCACAGCTCATTATTTATTACATGCAAGACATAAAGTAAGCAAAACATTACACTTCCCTTGTGATCAAATGTTTCACATACGTTGCACAACTGCTGCAATTATTTAGTACTTAACATTAAACATAGTAATGTTGGACTGGTAAATATCTGCATAAATTACTAGGGTATTATATTAAGCATACTTAATTAAGAAATAAAAAAACACTAGTGGACATTTCCAAATTCCATTCTGATGAACATTTACAGTAAGCTATGAAGTGACACAATCGTTTATTACACCTGCTCCACTCCATGTAATGGACATGTCTACATTTTTCAGCTTAGAGAAATGTACAGTTCATTCTGTGGTATCTACCTGTAGCACTACATCACAGAAAGAAATCCATGTTACTGACTGCAAAAAATAGTGGTCCTGGAAAGATCAATACTGGTTTATTATAAGACAGTTGAAGAGGGTGAGAAGAATCAAGTGATTACTACTGATTGTTAAGCACTGTACTCCTATCAGTCTTTATACTGAAAATTAACGTTACAGAATACAACTGCCTCCAGGTTTCTTTTTAATAGGAATTTACTATATGCCTTAACATAGCCAGGACCATGAAACTGTCACGTCCTATTTTTATCCCCAAGGTTTATCATAAGCAGACAGATAATGCAACATGCAAATAACTCATAAACTTTCATAGGCATCCTAGTCCTACTTTTCACCGGTTAAGTAAGAACTTAACTGTTTATCTCACAAATGTGAATCTGCTCCACTATCAGCTGAACTATGTTTATGAAAGGCAGAATTAAAAATTCTGGGCACAAAATGCAATGGGATTTACTTGTTAGGCAGTGCTATGTCTATATTTTGTCTCAATTTGCAAACTCCAATAGTGTTAATCATTCCAATGTATAAAATACAAAACTTGTTCCTCAGGTAGTCAAATGTAGGTATCAGGTTTCCAAGACCTGAACTCTTCTCAGATGACGAACACAGAAAGCGTTTCTGTTAACAATCTTCACAATACATACAATATTGCTGTGTCCTGATTCTTATTTGCAACCATTATCCCTCATCTGTAATGTTTCGGTTTAAAGGCAAAATTGTAACAGATCATACAACACCAACATTATGCAATAAATTGGAAAGAACACAATGAAAAAATGAGTTTTGGTAAGATCACCATTGTAACAAAAGAAGACACTAAGGAAGACCTTCAAACAACAAAACATAGTATCAGTAAGATCACACATACCAAACCGGGCTCCATACCAAAAAGGGTGGTGATCTAGTGATAAGACGTGCAACTACAAGGGGCTCTCATACTGGTCTTCCATGTAATACAGACTACAAAATATAACTTTTAAATGGGTCTGGCGCCAACATTCTGCATGTAACCATGCAAGGCAGGAATGAACATTCACAATATTACAGGATAGTACCAAAAGCCCTTTGTCATAACCTTTCTTGGCAATATGCGACATCCCCAGTGCCACAAAACTGACAGCCTTTATTTGAGTGGTGTAAAGTCTTACATGTTTCAGATCATCAGGTAAATCCAAATGATCTGATTAACATGCAACATGCCTTATAATTGGTGGCTGTAGATGTATCGCATATCAGGGCTCCCCCCACCCCCAAGAAAAAAAACCACGGCAAATTTTACAACATGGTGTCAAATGCATATTGATTTTGTACACAAGATCTCTTTGAAATGGTGGTATTCTGCAGAAATGTCCTAGTTACATGTTACATTACTCTTATGACTTTTAGTGTATGACAAGATCAAGTGTTCAATTCATCAAGTGTTTACAAGAATGTATAGTTACAGCACACTTAAGAATTTGCAGCAGAGTTCAGTAACGATTTGAAGACATCTGGGCACGGATGGTGGCAGCTGCCGCATTTGAAGCTGCATTCTGGACGTGTTCGTTGCGTAAAAATTCTGTTGTAAACTCCTGCTGAGCTTTCGCAAAGCTAGCTCCTGTACTGCGGTATATACGGTGAATCTGTCACGAAGAAAATGCAGAGATGCATGTCAGCAAGCATTATTTCATTACTATATGAACACAATTCAAAACAACTGTATTTATTAGAAAGAAAAACAATGCCCTAAACTTAACATTGTGTTTAGGGGATATATGGAACTCAAAATGCTTAAAAGGTGGTAGAAATGCCCGTCACATGACAATAGCATTTGTCCATTCACATTCAGACACACAAGTTTATCTCTCAAACTCTCTGTTTAGGATGTCTGAAACTGTACCTTCATGCCTGTCCTTCCCTATATACTTTCATGGTATGGCAATCAACCAATGGAATGACAACATAAACTACTCCATTCTCTAGGTTTACCTTTGATATCAGAAGGAGATCCATACAAGCTGTTGCCCCAAAACACAAAGCAATAATAAGCAGGATGATCCCCACTGCAATTCCTGCAGCAGTTTTGTCAAAAGCCTTAAGAGCTGTCAGCATTCCACTGAAAAAAAAAAAGTTCATATTAAGTTTTAAACTTAAGGCTGACACTAAAACACAATTACATCATGCTATCCGCTACACAATTACTAACCAGGTGCCTGATCCAGGAATTCCAATTGTTTGAATCACAGCGACCACAAATTGGAAAAAGAATACAAAGAAAAACACCATGAAGTTGAATGAACTGTCACTCCTGCAAAGAAAACAAGAAAATAAATATTATCTCATACACAGAAGAAAGAAACATGTTCAAAAAAGAGGACAATTTTATTACTTCAGAAAGTCTAATGCACTACTTCCAAACCACTGACCAGCACAGCTACTCGCAGGAAGAGAATACACATTACTGAAGGCTTCAACAGCAAATGCAAGTTCCTCACGATATTCCATGTGAACTGTAAAATTCTTACAGCAGAGAGGGTCAAGACTGTCTTCTGAGATGTGACACTTTGTTGTTTGGTGTGAGGGTACAAGCACTTCAGAGCAGCTGCCTCCAGCTTCAAGGTAGATGGAGGCAACAGGCACCTACAAAATACTGGTACTCATCTACAACACTACATGATGTCACATCCTAGAAGGCCATAAATCAACAGCACCACAGTGACAAAACCAGCCACTCTTCACACATTTCCAACCCTCCTATTACAAAACTTAGCAGACCACAGGGCACATCTCAGTCTCTGATATTTCTAGTGATAATATCAGAACTTCAATGAAGAGATGGCAGAAAGCAAAGTGTATCAAATAACTTTCTTCAGAAAGTCCCATTTGAAGACCTCCACCTTGGGACTTTTGTACATGTTCAGGTCCAAACTGTATGTTCAGCTAGAATGAACCACACTAAAAATATATTCCAAACACTTTGCTACTAAAAAGATTCAATACATTAGATAGAATTTTACCTGAATGCTTTGTACGCAGGCCTATACCAACACAGAAATGAAAAGGGTGTGAAGAGTACAAGGTACAAGATTGACAGGCCAAATGTCGTGAACTCTCCATCCTTTATCAACAGTGTCATTCCTCCCAGCACATTGAGAACCAGCACACATGCATGGACTGCAACATTTTAAAGTGCATTAGTAACCCACAATTATAATCTGATACTGAAAAAATACCGATGGGTGCACAAATTTTACAATCTAGCAGCCACCTCAAAATTCTAGATGCAAAAAAGGTGACATGAAACCAGTTCCATAATGAGGTCCCATTAATGTTTAGTGCCAATGTACAAAATTTAGACACCACAGTGACCTGGGACCCTAGATTTTTTAACCCCTGCTTTATAACATTTTACAATATTCCAGATTTTATAGTAACAGATTTCTGGCACCCCAACAAATTGTCATTTTGGAGGATTATCCCTTATTGGCTGCCTGTAAGAACTTATTCAACACATTCACAGCCACCCTTCTTCTTAGGAAGCCACTTGCCTTGTCTGCAGCAGAGGTGTACCATGCCACAGTAACAACAGGTCCATTTAAGAAAAAGTGAATGCATTAAATGTCACAAGTCAAACTTCATAAGTTCTTGTGACAAAATGGAATAATGACTTACACATCCACAGGTAGTACAACATTCGTACTATCTTCTGAAAGTCTAGGGGTATGTCAACATTAATGTCTTGGTAGAAGCATGGCTGAAAACAGCATTTTTCAGGAAGTGGGGGCCAATTGTTTCTCCTTGCTGTAATCAGGAAATACAGAATTACAATCTTCACAGAACATGCTACATTAATATTATGACATTCCTAAAGTCTTCAATCCTATCTTTCTGTCTGTCCTTGGACCTAAGTGTAGTTATAGCAGGATTAATTTCACAAATTCTCCAGTTTTAGGCACAGGAAACATTAGTAAGCCTACACTGATGTCACAAGTCATAACACAGCACAAAGTCCTGTGCACATAGAGCAGTGTGTCTCTGTGATCGGAGCAATGGAGGTGCCAGTATTTGTCTGCTTACACAGTAGGTGCAATAATGTGACTGAGGTAGGAGGACTGTAAGGTATGTGAAACCCACACTCAAGGTTGTTGTGACAAATAACGGGGACTTTGTGGATGTAATCCTACTACTACATGCTTCAATTCCACAGTCTTCCTGTTACATCTTAGTATTTCCTTCCATTTGATACATCTTGGCTCATAATATTCATACACAACAAAATAAGACAACTCTAGCCACACACTGTTCACTAGAAAGATGGATGACCCTGCATTTACTCAACAACTGAGACAGATACTGTGGGCCTACCAGCATATGACCCACTAATATGGAATGCAACACTGAGAGGGGGAGAAGCACCTCTTCCTGAACTACCTGAACCTATTACTTTACACATTACAAATAACGTCCTCTTTAGTATTATCACCCCACCCATAACACAGTCTTTCACATGACCTTTCCATCAACAATACTCAACAAACACTTTTTATTCATTTGTTTACTTATGCCCATTTGTAGCAAAACAGTCACCCAGAATTTATCTGTTGGGCCTGAAGCAAAAGTGAAACATAATTATGCGATACTGTTATCAGTAGTTAACATAATCTGTATCCCATTCAACAGCTACACAATGCAGCTGCCCTTGAAAAGCTAATAATAGCTTAGCTTGTCAAGAAATTCCCTGCTTTTTATAAAACCAAAGATTCAGTACTGTGCTCACAAAGTCTGCCTCAGGACACATACGTCCTACTACAAAATTACATTTTAATTGAAGCCAAAGATGCACCCAGCACAAAACTGACCAATTTCTTTTAACACAGCTGGGTTAGTTTCAAGTGGCATGATTCTTTCTTTTAAGTTTTGCAGTAAAATCCAAAAAGTAAATGTGGGCCCTGGAATGTGAAATCACATTGTGATTGCTGCTAATGAAAACAGTGCTGTCAGAATCATACAAACCCCCAAACTGCATCCAATTTTAAATGCAGTTCTTATGATGAACATTCACTACAAGGTTTTGCAGTGAAATATGAGAGTTGTGTTTCATTTTTGTACATAAGAGACAAGAAAATTAATTCTGTGACTGAAAGTGAGTACTTAAAACATTCAGTAACCTAGCCTGAGACTGTTAAAGTTCCTTGATGTAAGACATCGAAGGAGTCACATACTTCACTGGATAATTCTCGTTACAAATGTGGCATTAGGTATTACAACAATTCTAAAAAAAAGTACAATAAACCTTTCACAAATTTTTTGGTAATACACATGAAATAGGTGGTTTTGACTAAATCAGGTATTGTGGTTTCAAAAATGATAATCAGGAAGTTGTAAAATGCAGGTATTTTTTTATCCTAAATACCACATAACATGCAATTTAAAACACAGATGTAATTGAACCACTGCTACCAATGTCTCTTTCATACATGCCACCAATCTTCTGTTTTCAGTATACTTTACCATTAAAAGGTGCATTTTTAAGCTCCTCTTCCCTTCTGGCAAGTTCCTGAGCTTTGCGTTCCAGCTCCTCCTGTCGTCGCTGCATATACGGGAATAAGCACATTATACACAATTTTCAGCACAGAGAAAGTAGCAGTATAGCAAAAGAGAAAAGCAGCAAAACAAACTGTCAAAATTCAAAACAGTTTAACCAATCTTGCCTTAAAATGCAAGACTACACTAAAATATTGTTGCAAACAAAGAAAAGTCAACACACCTTCCACTAAGCCATTCAAAACAGAACCATCAAGATAAATGTTGGTAAATATACTGAATCAAAATATTGTACAAATGATTCAGCAAGCTTAAATAGTAGAAAATATAATATGGGATAATAAAGAAGTACTTACCATTCTACTGTAAGCCATTAAAAATTATATTATAAAGAACAAAGCATTTTCATGTAAAAAAAGAGCACTATCATAGATGTAACACAAAAGGATAAAATAAGTTAATGTCTATAACAAAAAATTTAATTTACGAATGGTTATCAACAGCTTGAAAAGATAACAATGGACAGAAGTTGATCAAGAGACACTTTTGTATGTTAGTACAGATGAAAGCAGTAGGTTTCTCCTGCTGTAAAACAGTAAAACACTAGTTGCACTGCTGTCCACTGTGACAACTCAGATATGTTATAAGCTGTCCCAGCAATAGTAATGATTCAAAGCCACAGTTTATAGGCATATATTACCTTTAATTCCTTGTCATATGCAGAAAAGAAAGGGAGAAAGCAAATTAGTGGAATAGAATTTACATGCAATGTAACTACATACATTTTAAAATCATATACTTTAAAATTGAAACCTTAAACCTTCTGTTACCACACAACTAATGTTTTTTGGGAATTCAAAATTACTCTGTATATGTTTCTAGAATTATTTCTCAGCTTATAATCCATTTCAATCCTTTCTGTCAACATTAAACTGATTATGTCTCCATGCGCTGCTCTCTCTGACAGGCAGGTTGCTGAGACAGCAAGTTACATACAGTGACAGAGAGCTGAGAGGAAGTGACTATTTGTCAGATAAAATAAGGACCATGTATATATCATGAGCACAAGCTAACATGGATGCGAAAAAGAAGAAATTTCTGTACCTTGGACATATTTAAAAATGAGAGGTGGATCTAACTTCTGGTAATTATGTGCCCTATGACCTTCTAAAAATATGGGTAAAAAGTATTGGAGATTCAAGATTTGTGATATCCCTGTCTTCAAACCACAGTAATTCTAAAATTATACAGTGCTGTTTATACATATAAAGACACTCAGCTAGGAGGTTATGGCACTGGTAGACATCCCAAAGGCACAATTTGTAATCTGCTGCCAATGGCAATACTAACAATATGACACGTGAATTTCATACTGGAAATATTCATGTCATTTCTTCTGTTGGTTTTCCTGGCTTTAATATTGCTATGATCATGGCTTTTGTCCAATCTGCTGGAAGGCTCGTATTACTTGTCCGGAACTTGTTATATATTATGGGCAGTGTGTCTATAGCTTTTGGACCGAGGTTTTTAATAAATTCTGGGAATATTTTGTCAGGTTCTGGTCGCTTCTTGTTGCTAATGTCTTTTATTGCTTCCTTTAACTCAACTGTGAGGAGTTAAAGGATGACAGAGCAATGATGAGATAACTTCTCCACCAACTACCATGGGAACAACAACAATACTCATGTAATTCAAGGTAAAATCCCACAAATTATACATCATTACAGAGTTTTAAAAAATATAAAATTGGAGTGAATATCAGTCTCATACATTAAGAAGAGAACACAGACTGATGGTGTAGATGAACTGGGTGTTGTGGATAGCGTTCAGTGAGGAAATAACGTAAGAAAAAAAACTAACTGTAAAATGTGAAGCTCTATCATGTCTTCTCTTCGACAAACAAAACAGTGGGTGTGTGTGTGTGTGTGAAGTGTGGCACACAAGACAAATATGAAAAATACCCAGAATATTTTAGTTGAGAAACCTGAAGATAAGAGATGACTTTGAATACCCACCTATAAATGGGAAGATGAAATCAAACTGCTTCTTAAAATAACAGAGTGTAAGGATATGATCTGGATTCATATGGCTTAGAACATGAGCCAATGACAGACTTTTGTGGACATGGTAACAAACTTCTGAGTTCATAAAAAGTGGGGAATTTGTTCCTTAGTAAAGTGACTACTGATATGTGAGGAAGTAAACAGTCTTGCTTAAAAGATAAATACCAGGGAGCAATGCATACAATATTGTCACTTTTCAGTCTGATTACTGATGGAATGGTAGCAGACTACAAAAGGAGCACAACTGCAGTCTCGTGAATCTGTTTCTTACAAATAACCCAAAATGAGAAGACAGCAACTTCACATCTTCATTCCCAGCTGGAACCTATTACCTGAAATTCTGCTGTACTAAACTGCTGTTGGACCTGGGGCTGCTGCTGTTGACCAGTCCTGGTGTATGGTGGTGGTGGTATTTCTTGTGTAGGTTGCATTATTGCAGGTTGTGCTATAGGCATGCTCTGGTACTGTGGGGGATTAGATGCACCTCGCACCTGTGCAAGAAACACAATGTTCTGCTTACTTCAAGTATGTGGTCTGTACACAATGAACACAGTTTCCACATGGCTTTTTGCACTTGACACGTTCATGTTGATACCCTCTGTAAACTGACATTAATCTAATTGTATGTGAATATCCAGTTCCTACTGCACTGAGAAAAGGATGTGCTTCCAAGTAATTGATGCTGTTTTGGGAAACAATCACTGTGTGCTATGAGGATCATAAAGAAACATATAAATACACCAAATTGCAAAATGCAGTTTCTTAATGTTAAAACACATGGCACATATAGTTTCCAATAGACTTAAAATGGTTAACTTCCCCATCTTCAGCTAATGTGTAAGAAGTGTAAATATATCAACTGCAATCTGACAAAATAAAACAAAGACAAACTCAACATTCTTATGTGTGTCAGTGTTCAGAGGGGTGAGGCACTTTTATCTTCTGTTTATGTCCTTCAACAGTAAAGAAAGCAATGAAGCAAGAACTATGTGGATTTGTGTCTCATACTTCTTGAACAGGTATCACAGGAACAATACTTATATATCCTATTTTGTTTTTATAACAGCCCTTTAACACTCATTTCACTGGCCCTTCTGTAAGATTAACATCCCAGCTTTCCAGCAATAGTGGTATATACTTCTTTCTTCATAAACACAGGATACAAAAACCCATATCCTTATTATCAGAATATGGTACAGTTTAGTAACCTGTAGATCTATATTTTATGGTGGTATCTTGGTACACATCCACATGCCAAATGGACTGGCATGTTAAATGCAATGAACAGATACCTCATTCAAATTCCAGCCACCTACTAGTGACAGTTACTGAGGTTTCTGTGGTGTTATTCAGTTCCTTCTGCAAACGTGAGGATTGCACCTTCAAACAGGCCTCAGTCACTTCTCACTTCCTACCAACCACAAACTGTACCATCTTTTTGATATGTTCCATGTTTTGTGCACTGATTAGATTCATAAAACCTCAGTGCATTTGTTGGTCTTTTTAACAAATTTTATGTCCCATTTTACTTGTAAACAAAGCTGCTACATTTTGTGGCTACCTTTCTAACAGTACTCTTACACACATTGTGTACTAACAGTAGCCATGACCTCATGCATATTGTCCTTAACTGAGTATCAGAAACATAAGGCCGCCACACACGCTCCGTTTTGATCTCCTTCTTGCCTGTGCAGTTTCAAAACGGAAGGTAAGATGGAACACGATGACGGACACAGACGTTCCTTCTTACTGTCCGTTTTCCTCTCAGTTGTGGCTT
>JGI24700J35501_10929888_pt1 | contig 10481 bp, 9 predicted proteins | sample TergutTh196P1_FD_35501 | JGI IMG/M metagenome (IMG submission 35501) | reverse complement strand
CTTGATGGCAATACTGTGGCGGGACAAGAGAGACATTTGCATGTTGACGAATATTCAAGAGGTTCCAGCAAAAGGTAATTTCTGGAATGTGGGAAGAAAAGCCATAAAGCCGCAAACTGTGACAGATTATAACCATCACGTGGGGTACGTGGATAAGGGTGACAGAATGGCAAACAGTTACTCCATCAGCCGCCACACATTCAAGTGAATTAAAAAACTTCTTTCATCTGTTAGACCTGGCCATTTTAAAATAGCTACATTCTTCATTCCTCATGTGGGGGTAAGAAAATTTCACATAGAGATTTTTGATTTACCCTCCTGAGGAATATGTTGGCACATGCTGGACCAAAATGGAGAATACCAAGGCCATCAGGTAGACCACTTAATGGTGAATCACATATAGCTAGGTTCAATGTCTGTGGCAGCAAACATTGGCCTACCCTGTCTGAGATGCAGCTGAGGAGTCACATGTGTAAGGCCAGGGGTGTGACACACAATGTTTTTATAAAGTGCTGTAAGTGTAAAGTGTGTTAAAAGATCAATTTTTGAAGACTGCCACTCTGAGGCAAAGTACTAAAAACATCAGGTGCGACCTGCTTAAGAAAAACTGGGAACTTAAGCCAACATGTAAGTAAAAGAAAATTCTCTGTCTTATTTCCCAAAAAATGCTGTTTATTTAATCTTGTCTGGTTCCCATAACATTAATATTTTTTGTAAACCATGTGCTATTATTTAAATGGCTAGCGAAACGAATGCCGTATGCAAAAAAGTTAAACATCTATCAAACAATCTCCCTTTCTAACTAGAAATACTGCCTTACTCTTGCTTTTCATTATACTGCCTCTCGTAACATCTGTTTCAACACAAACTGATACCTACTCAACAAGTGCAAGTAGCTTTCTAGAAAACAGGAGGTGTCATAATAATTAATATGTTACTGTCAGTAAGATTCCTTCTCAAAATACAACCTGTGTACACTCTCAAGTGTCTCCATACATCATTTCTGAAGTGAGATCTAAGGCTCTCACAGATGTGCTGCTGAAGATTGACGTCTTCTGGGATGTGGTGCTGTGTCACAGGGCGAGCAGTTACCAACATTTTGTTAGGTCCTTCAAAATGTCAAGAACTATACAACCAACGATACACTGTCACATCCCAGAAGAACTGAATTTCCACTGAAAGTAACAGCTACTGACAAGAGAAAATAATTTGATGTAGGGATTGTTTACAAAAAGATACTTGTGGAATGGTGTGTATTATAAGAGGGTTGCCCAAAACTTTTGCAACACTTGTCAAAATCAACAGAAAATATCTGCAATTTTTCCTGTGGTCAATTTTTGATATCCTACTTGCTACTGCAGGACAACAGAACAATACGTTTTCTTGCACACGCACAGGGAGTCATCACAACAGCATGGCATGGTATAGTGATTGCATTTTAAACACTGGGCTGTTGTTGAATTTCTTGTGGCAGAGAAGGATTCAGTAACAAACATTCACAAGTGGTTAAAAATGTAGATGGTGCCAATTCTGTTGATAACACTTTCACTCATTTGACTTCATGAATTTCAGGTTCTGAGAAGCCCACGTAGGGCTCAGTAATGCATGTAACTCTGGCTGGCCAACAGCAGCAGTCACTCCGGTATTGCTTCAACATGATAACAAACTCTTTCAAAATGACCAGTGGATTAGAACCAGAAAGCCTGCGACTGAGCTCTCAGTATCCAAGAGAAGTGTGCACAACATTCATGATGCTTCTGGATATTCAGAATTGTGAGCCTGTTAGGTTCCACGAAGTTCAATCATCTATCACAAAACAGTGTGGAAAGAGGCATTCTGATTTGCTCTCCCATTACAAGGCTGATGGTGAAAGCTTTCTGTCACAGATCATCACTGGGGACGAAACGCAGACCCATCACTTTGAACTGCAGACAAAAAGTCAGTGGAATGGCATCATCCAACTACTCCTCAGAATAAGTCAAGTTTATCCCTTTTGCAGGGAAAGTCATGGCCACTGTTTTACAGGATGCAAAAGGGAGAAAGGGAGGACCTTGGTAGACATTATGCCACACAGTCAATCCATTAACTCTGATCTGTATGTTCAAACTCTTAAAACACTGCAGAAGCATTTCAGGAGGGTTCGACCTCACAAAATGTTGCTGAAAATCTCCTGCAACATGACAACTTATGATCACACAAGTTTGAAAACACAGGAAGCAATCACAAACCTCAAATGGACTGTTCTTCCCCATCCACCATACAGCCCAGATCTTGCTTCCTGAGATTTCCTCCTCTTTGGAGCCCTCAAAGGTGCCAACTGTGAACAAGTGTTGGGGAGTGCTGACCAGGTTACTGAAGAAGTGAAAAAGTGGCGCGTACAAAATTTAACCCTTTAAACGCCGAATTAAATCCCATCTGCCATTTGCTGGCATTATTAGGAGCTCACCATATTCTCCACATTAGCAGGATAAGGGTTAAACTGGGACAAGAAGAGGATAGATGCTCTTGTTACTTGCTGGCACAAGGCTGTTAAGGTGATGGGAGATCATATAGAAAAATGAGGTGTGTGTAATACATACATCTGGCTATCCTGGGAGTGTGTTCAAAAATTTATATAATAAATTACTTGCAATAGAAAGATCGTGTTGCAGATCTTTTTGGGCACCCTTCATAACAACAGATACATACACAAACTTTGTATCCAAAACAACAACAGTCATGTTAGACTGGTGTCTGTGTATTTATCCATACTGACACTTAAACAAAACAGTATGACTACCATCAAATTAACCTTCATATTGTCAACATTTAATTGCATGAACCCCCCCATATCTGACAATCAGCCTTTTTTACAAGTCACTCAGTAGTCAAGATAATGGACACTCATGCCTGAAAAGGTTAAAATTAGGTTCCTTGCATGTCATCCCTCTCAGCACCAAGATACTGGTATTAAAATTCAAAACTATCCCCAGTAACATCCAATCATGTTGGGACCCACTCATTAATTTTATACACCAAACTGCTAAGAACTCCATGGAAATCAAGAGTGAACATACATACTTCATGCCAGGTATCTAAAAGACAATTTTCATAAACTCACTGACATGGAATTAACCACACAACAAAAGAACTTCCAGCTCAAGGCCTAACTCAGCTAACAATTTGTGTTTACTGAATTTTGTCTTCAAAAAGACTTGCAATTTTAAAGGAAAATTTTAACATATGCAAAATAAAGTATTATTTTCAGTATCAATTCAGAGTCAAGTAAAAGACAACACACACAAGTTTTATGAGTTCATACGTATCACAAGGTTTTCAAAGCACTGAGTTCATAGCCCTACTAGGTGCATTATGTATGAACTACTATTTCCTCTATTTGTTCTTGTGTAACAGTCCTGAAGATGCCTCAGAACAGCGCTTTTCAAGCTTTTTTTCTCATGTACCACTGCCACAATACAAAACATGTACAATGACAACTAGGTACTGAAAATATTAATGCCTACTTTCAGAATACTGTCTTCCAGGATGTTTAAGTGTTTGGCAAGTTTGGTGTCTTCAAACCTGTCAACCAGTAAAATAGCATTGCTGTGGCAACCTTAAGTTTTGCAGTTACTACTTTTCTAATTTAACACGATTAGATTACAGAAGAGAGTCTGTACTTATATTTGAACAACGAAATAGTACCTTGGTATATGCTTTACAAATGTTTTTCTCCACATTTCAACACATTTAAAACAATCTTAATGGTACAATTAAAGTTTATAAACTCCACTTACAAAAAAAAAATTCTTACATTCCTTCACATACCACCAGGTGATCGTCCGCCTACTACCAGCGGTATGGATGTCACCATTTGAAAGGCACTGGCTTAGAACAAATAAGCTGAAACATGTAACATATTTCTATAGGGATATAATACAGTGATACAGTTGTGTCATCCAAATCTTGTCCTTTATAATAGCAGTATTTATTACTTACAGGCAGAGGGCACATCTTGCCATTAACTTTCACACAGATGCCTGGCGGAAAGCAGTCATCCTGCTCACAGGATGTTTCAAGCAGACAGAATCTCATCTGCACCTGTACAACACAACATAAGGCACTAATACACGTACCTCTAAATAGACCAGCATATGTCATAGTGTCATTCCTGATTACACATTTCTTCTATTAATATAGGTTACTCATCTGACCACCCATGAGAGTGGCAGAGCAGCAGTGTATAGTAAAAAACCACAACTGTCAAATTATGTACCCTGAACAAAGACATTATTCACACCACACGTGTTTCTGCCAAAAAAATTTCAAAATGGCTTTCAAAAATAGCCAAAGTCAGGCAGCAAGTCTGTCTACAAGAATTCTGTATTTTCTTATTAAGTGTACAAGCAGTCAATGAGTCACACTACTGATTCATTACACTATAAAAACCAGAGCCAAACATCTAACCACTTGTGCAACCAAGACACATGCAAATGCAGTGGAAATGATACGTAAAAGTAGTTTACATTTTCTCATGCACCACCAATTTCATCATGTGAAGCACAGCAATATTTATCTGTTTTAACAAATGTACTTTTCACATGTCACAAAATTACAAATCTGAGTTACAGAATATTTTAGTTTTCAAGACAACCTGTAATTCAGAACATAAAATATTTTTATTAAGTAGGAAAAATTGTCAACCAGCACTTAAAACACAAAATTGTGTCAACTTGTATTTAAAACACAAAAACACATAACAGACATATTTCAAGTCTATGGTATTCACATTCTGAAGTACCTACAACAGTATTATGGTACCTGGATTGCGTACTCCATCTTTGTGCCAGGACGCAAATCTCTTGAACTAGCGATATCTGTGGCTTGCTGAGGAGTTAGGTGGAACACAAAATTACCCTCCTGTAACCTCTGCGTGCCTTGTGGAACTGTGTAACAAGGACAATTATTCATAAATTTCAGTAATAAACTGTGGTGGAAAAAGAGAGAGGGAGAAGACAGACAAGTACTAAAACATGGATTGCTGACCTCAGCATGCAACCCAATTCTAAGCAAGTGCTCTGGTGTTCCTGTGGATTCAGGTCTTCTGTGATGTGATGCTGTGTCAGTGGTTCTGCCTGCAATATTCACACCTGAAGATGACTGCACCATAACCCATCAAGATTTTGAGAACTACTCACCCAAAAACAGGGCATCACATCCCAGGAGGCTTGAACCCTCAATGTATTTCTTGTTAGAACAATGTCTGAAGTTTGATTTGTGAGGCTATACCATGCTACATAAACAATATAACATATACAGTGCATCCAATCAAAATTTTATGGTGTACAGTGTCAAGTATATGTATCAGCATGTGTATCTTGCCTTTACTGTACAGATTAATGCAGTGTACAAGGATAATTCAAAAGAAAGCCAAGAACAGAATACAGTCAGTCCAATAATTATTAATTCAAAATTCAACATTTATTGCAGATCAGAGACTGAAAAAATACAGAACACTGCCACATAATAGAAGTGTTGCTTCCTGTTACTGACAGCAATGCAGCAACAAAAATGGCAATTGTGACTCAACAGTCAGCCTTTTAGAGTGGGGTGTGTTCAGTGACTTTACAACATAACAGAATCAGCACCACACACATCTCCACAAACAGGTGGGCCAATACATCAGAACAGAGCCACACAGCCTTCCTCATCTATCTAACTAACTAACTAACTCCATGAAGCAGAGTCCTCTTTGAGAAGCTAACAGGTCCTCAGGTAGTCTAGAAACACCCCACACTGTATAAAACACAACAGGTCATTGCTATGTTCACAACAGCTTACCACTTGACGAGACCTGGCCATATTAAACCACTCCATACGATCACATCCTAGTTCTTTAAGATACATTTTAGTATTATCATCCCAACTATGTCTGGGTTTTCCAAGTGATCTCTTCTCTTCTCATTTTCCCACCAAAACCCTGCCTACAAAGTCTTCTTCCACATGCATGACACATGCCCTGTTCACTCTTCTGCCTCAATTTGTTTACTGAAATGATATTTGGTGGCTAGTACAAGTCAAGAAGCTCCTCAATGTGCAATTTTATGCATTCTCCTGTTGCTTCCTACATCTTCCTCATAACCCTATTCTTGAACACCCTCAGTGTATGTTCTTTCCCTAACATGAGAGACCAAGTTTCATACCCATATAAAAACAACAGGTACGTACAGTTACAGCACTTCAAGTAAAGACAGTGCAAATGCTGTGTAGACAGCAATGACAACAAGCACATGTAAACCTTGCTGATTACAACAACACAAGCTGTAAATGTAGCCGTCAACGAACTAAACTGTTGCCATGCTGTCTGCAATGGCTACATGCGATTCCACAAACTATGCAAACAGTACACTGCCTTCAGTGCATTTATATGTAATATGGCACAAACTTTAAGAAGAAGCAGATGAAAAAAATACAATGCTACATGACAAAAGCACTACAGCACTACAGCTCCCACATCTACTGACTGTGGCTCCTACACACATGCTTCAATTCTTTTAATTCACATTGAAATTCAGAAACAGTATACAGTCTGCATACCAAGGCTTGATGGTTTTAATAGTTCTCCCATCAAATCAAAGAATGGGAGGCGTTTAAGCCTCACATCTGGATGTACTGGATAGGAGCTCACCGCAGAGGCAGGTGGAGATGCCTTGGGCTGGTACTGGTACATGTTGTTGGGATACATACCACGAGCCTGTAACATTAGATGCTGTTTGAATATATATGAGACTGTAACACTATATGTTACTGGGGTACATAATAGGAGGCTGTAACATTACATGTGTCTTGATACAGTAAATGTAAGAGCAACTGCTACTGCCGTGCTGATTTTTAGGTGGTGCTGGCAGTGAACTTGGGAGTTTATTTCAGACAACTTTCATTTATTAAAGACTTGGTCCGTCACACTAAGAGAGGAACACAGGCTTCGCCTTCAGTGCAATACTTATTGTGGAAGGGAAAAAGATGTTCTTGTATTTCTTTTTCATTTTAACTCTTTCATGGCAGTTCATCTTTATTCACTGTAAAATTTAAACCATGTTAAAATGACAAATGTAATGAACATGTTCATATTTATAGGACTGGCAGTATATTTACAATTATAAACTCATTATTGAATAAAAGACAAAAACCTAACTTCAAATATCTAGCACTTTCCGTAACTTCTCAGGGGAAATGACCACTTAAATCAACATGCAATATAAACATATTGTGCAAGATTTGTTCTCACAGTGGTGTTGCTTATGATTCATGTCTGCTGGAATATGACACTGTGTCACTAGGTGAGTACTTCCTGGTGTTTCAAAGGACTGTAGTACCTTCAAGATACGTATCATAAGCCATTTACCAAACAATACTATATCACATGCCAGAACTCTTGCATCTTCAGCAACACTCTTGTGAGGACAGCAAATCTTTCACACATACAATTCTCAGCATTGCAAGGTGGTTAAGTTCACAACAAACCACTCAAGACAGCAGACACAAGCCACCCTTTTTACTGTCAAGCAGTTCTCTGCCCTTGTTACAAAACTTGAAAGATAATTAAATATCAACAGCAAACTGATTTATTGCCCTATAAATATGTTTTTGTGTGAGCCTGTACCAATCTTACAACAACGCTCCTTTACAATCTCCCCTTCACTGCCAGTAATGTACATGCAATTTGGATGTGTTGTGAATCTATCACCCAATCCCTTCCATTTCCAGTACTGTTCACCGTGCCTCGTTTTAATGACAAGCTTATACTGAAAACACCAGTGCCTACATATCTACTCTACTGACAAATGTGATCCAGCACTGAAATGCACAGCACATAACATTTGCTCCTTACTGGTTTAAAAATTGTAAGCAGTATTTCTTACACTGGTCATTATATATTAATATGCATCAAGGAAAAATTTACTGTACAAAGACTGGCTACTAATTGATCTAAATAAATACAAACCGTCTGCATTTGCCTGTCAGGTCCTTGTCCAGTATAACCAGCTTGCTGGTAAACTGTGGAACGCTGCTGTGGTTGAGGATGTTGCTGCATTGCACTGTTATCGACTGTTTGCAGGTCTCTTCCTGCTGTAGATGCCGCAGCATTCGATGATAGTGAAGCTCCTGCAGCAGGATTTGACTGTGGTTGCTGCTGCTGTTGCTGCTGTTGCAGGGGCACTAAACCACTAGCTTGACCTTGTCTATAAAATGATACAAAAATCAACACATCTTAAGTTTCTTAAATACAAACTTACTAAACACTGGAACACAAAACAGTACTGTGAGTGCTGGGATACCAGTAAAGTTTCTGCCAGAACACAATCATGTCGTCAATTCAAACTGTACTTCAGCATTTCACACTGCAACCATTACGGTGAGCTTAGAAATGTAGCAATAAAATGCCACAATAAATAAGCTCAAGACAAGCAACAGTGATGACGACAATGACAACAGCAGAGACAGCAGCAGCAGCAGCAATGATGACGTTGACTTCAATGACAAGAACAAGAACAAGAACAACAACAACAACACATTAGAAGTACCATACATTGTAACCACAGGATAGCTGCAACAACACTACATACAACAATACATACCACAGATATATGGATTCAGGTATGTGTGTCAAGGCAATAATAATAAAGTAATGCCGTGCTAGAGTAACGCTTTGACTTCGATTATGTTCTACTAGCAAAGGCACTATATGGGGTCAGACTATGACTATTCTGACTTCATCACTTAAAACTTCACGCTCTATTCGCTACCACCTATCCATCTTGACAATATTTAAATAGTGGAGAACGGATAAACCACTATATCGTACAATCCATTTAAACAAAACTTATATTCGTTCTTACTGTCATAATTTATCTGTCAGATAACTGGGACGTTATAGTTAGGTTGTCAAATAAATATAAACTACACTGGTAAGGAGGTTCAACTAGTTATTTAATCTATAATATTAATCTAAAAATTACTATGCAATTTGGAAATTCTTATAAAGTTGTAAATTAAAATAGTAAGTTAAAGTTTAGGAATAAATCAAAAGAGTTGCCTTTACCTTACTCAGTATAACCCAATAATTTATAAATTTAGAATTCAAATATTTTAATTCAATCAATATTAACCGAAACTGCTCACTTGATCGTAAAAGATGTCAAATTAAAATTTCCAAAAGTATTCAGCACAACTTACCTCGTATGATGAAAAACCAAATGTATTCTGTACGCATGGTACAACTCATTCAGGACACTATGCCAGAAGCCTCTTTCACTAATATGCCATAACTAACATGATATGCGTAAGTGCTTTCAGACAAGTGAGTGAAAGGTCAATTACTGTTACGTAGGGTTATATTGAGCAGTTTGGCTTATTCGTACATACTTCTCAGTGCATTACTCTGCTGATCAAACTACCCCATGATTAGCATTCAATGACTTGGTACAGTGGAGTATAACAAAATATTACAAATGATACATATGTCTTGGTGCAGTGAACTGCTGAATCTAAGTCTATGTAGTTAAAGTTCAGTAACTTGTCAACTAGTGTATAACAAAATTCTACAGACTTTACATATTTCTTAGAGCACTGAACTTGCTGACAAACTTCCTATAGTTGGTGTCAGTAACATCGTTGTAGGAAAGAGTAAGAAATTTTCAAATTTCAAATTCAAAATTTCCATTCACAACAACAACAACAACAACAACTACTACTACTACTACTACCACTACCACCACCATTATTATTATTATTATTATTCGATATGGATGTCTCTTGTCACAGGCCTTTTCTTCCTGGTACTTCTCTTGAACCAACAGTGATCCCCACCGCTCAGGCTTCAAGTTTCAGACTGCAGTACTTTCCGTATTATGTGTGATGTTCCAAGTATAGCTGTCTCATGTAGTGAATCTATCGAGTGTTTTCCTGGTACAGCTTCCAATTTTTCCTTAAGCTTCTCATCACTATTCCAGTGGCTCCAATTATTATTGGTATAATCGTATGTTTCAGGTTCCACATTCATTGTATCTCTATACATAAACTCTTGTATTTCAACTTCTTTTCCGCTTCCTTTTGCACAACATTTCTGTCTGCGGGTATAGCCACATCTATCAGTGTGCATGTTTTCTTTTTGTTTTTAATTATTATATCTGTCCTATTTGCTGTAACTTCTCTGTCTGTGTGTACTGCTTGATTCCACAACACTGTGATATCTACCTCTTCATACACTGGCTTGGGCATACGTGTGTACCATTTGTCTGTGCTTTCAATGCCTAAGGCTTTGCATATTGACTAATGCAAATGTGTACAAACTTTATCGTGTCTCATTAAATATTCGTTCTTCGTCAAAATGGGGCATCCCAAGGTTTAAGTGGTCAATGGTTTCTTCATGTTGTTTACATAACCGGCATTTACTCTCAATTTCTTCCTTCAAAATTTTATTCTTAAAATAGTTTGTACTA
>JGI24700J35501_10929889_pt1 | contig 10482 bp, 16 predicted proteins | sample TergutTh196P1_FD_35501 | JGI IMG/M metagenome (IMG submission 35501) | reverse complement strand
TCTGCTTCAACTATGCCAGCACGTGCACGATCGTCTGCACCAATGTGTAAACCACGAATGTTGATTTCGTCGTTTACCAAACGGTTAAGGTTTGTTGCGTTTGGTATTGTAATACCAAAGTACAATGTATTCCAGCGGTTTGTTACGCTTGCTGCTCCGTCTGGGCCGCGGCGTACATCGTGTACTGTTATATTACTTGCACCATCTGGACCTAAGTGAGCGCCGCCAACCGTGTAACGGGTTGTAATAGCAGGTGCACCTTGCCAGTTTGGTATTGGTCTATTATTTTGGTTTCTTAGTACGTCTTCACTGAAAGCTGTCCAGAAGAAACCAGGTGTTATAATTTCAATTTCAACAAACCATTCAGTTTGGTCAAATGCACCTTGTGCACCCTCACGAATACGGATACCATCTGTACGGCCTGTGCCGCCAACTAATACCGTGCCGTATCTGTGGAAGTTTCTTGGCCCACCGTTACGGGTAATTTGGAAGGTAGCCTCGGTAACGGCTGTTATATCCGTCCGAAAAGCTGCTTGACCAGCTTGTGCCCAACCACCGTGGTGTGTGAACAGCAAGTGAACTGGTCCGCTGTTTGTGTCGCTGTTTGTTACAAACTCGATTGGTAAACCAATAAAGTGAGAACCAACGTGTACTCCCTCTGGTGTCATTGGGAAGTTTGGTGTACGCCAGATGTACAAGAACGCTTGGTTATTACCAGGTGTAAATGCACGGTGACCTGCTGTTGCACTACGTACTAATGCTGCTACAAAGAAAGCATCTTGTCCGTCTAACGAACCACCTGCTACTCCCGTAGGACCAACGTTGATGATGTTAAACGCTATAACATTTTGTGCATCGTTGCCAATAACTTGAAGAATATCACTTTGGAATGGCATTAAAGAAGACATATTAGGTGTAGTAATTCCAACAGGTGCGGTAGCCGCTAATACTGTTGGGGGTGCTGGTACTAATGCCTCAAGGTCAAAATCCCAAGCACCTGTATTCGATGCAACTGAAAGTGGGTTAAATAGTCTAGCGTTACGGGTGTTTATAGTTTCGCCAGCTAGTGTCTCAATACCTGATGGTATAGTCAAATATTCAATGTCAGTACCATCTTGGGCTCTAACTAAGTTACCGTTTAAGGTTAACCAAATTATTGTATCAGTAGACCAAGTAGCACCAGTACCCCATTGAGTAGCTACTTCAAAAGGCATAGCCCAAGTCCAGCTGTTGCCTTGATCGTAAACTACAGCGGCTTGTGCGTCAGCGATAATTCTACGTCCACGGGTCAAAGGTGAATCTTCAGTACCAGAACCAGTCAAAGCTACATCGCCAGGGAAAGCAGCGGCGGGTGGCAACGAAGGAACGGTATTGATAGAACCAGGAGTAGTGTTTTGGGTAATGTTACCAGGAAGTTCCCAAGTGCCTGGCCAAAGGTCGTTACGTGCTCTAGGAGTAATAGGAAGTATAGTAGGAGGATTGGGGGTATTTAGCCAGTTAAGCAAACCAGGCATAGCATCTTCAACTTGCAAAGCACGCATTTCTGCATCACCATGAGAGGCGATAGCAAAACTAGCAGCGTTTTGCAACTGAACAAGCAACGAGGCTTGTGTAGCCGCCGCACCAGTTGCACCAACAAAGTAGTCGGCAGCAACCATAATGTGGCGCAAGTTACCAGTAGGAGCAGGAGCTAAGCCAGTTCTACCAGTAATAACACGGGTAATATCTTCGCGGGCAACTAAAACGCCATCGCCCCAGTGTCTAACGTTAGTGGCAACACCTTGTGCTTCCCAAAGGCTACCAGTACGTTGTGCGGTTGGGGTAACACCAGTAAACGATGCCCCAACAGCCATTGGCAAAATGGAAAAAGCCATCACGAATGCCAATAATAAAGCTAATTTTCTTTTCATTTTTGTGTGTACCTAGTTTCTAAAGCCTACTTTTTGGTAATTTAGCGAAAAGTTTGACGAGTAAGGCGGTCGCCGCTAAATTTTAATTATAAATTTGACAAAAACCTTAAAGTTAATGTAAAAAGTAGCAAGCGGCAGTTGAACGAAGTGCGTAAGGGCTGCTATAAAAAAGTAGCAACAAATTCGGAAAAAACACGAACCAAACGGCAAAACGGGCAACTACAGAAACCAGTACCTCCTTTCTTTTTTAAAAAAGACTTCAATTTTGTGTTACAAATTGTGTTGCGTTTGTGGTGCATTTTTGGTGCACTAGAGCCAACCTTTACAACTTGCTTGTACAGGCAAGTTTTCTCCGAGAGTGCGCTGTTGCAGTAGTTGGGCTGGAACACGAATTAACCAAAACAGCCAGCATAGCCAAGCAGGGAAAGGCGGAAGAACAATTCAAGATTGGTTGACGTGTGCAAGCACTGTTATCAAAAAATCCTATTAAATTCTAAAGGTTAAAATAATTTAACCAAAACGCCAATATGCAAGGATGCCTGCCTGCCGAACGGCAGGCGAAAGTTTTCCTACGCGCAAGAACCGCCGTAATAAACCGAAACAACCTCGGCGTTGGGCAAAAAGCCCAAAAGCCCGTGGCAAATATTAAGGGATTGTAACAAAAATGTGTTGTTTGTAATATTTGCCTGCCCATCGTTAGGTGGGCTGTCCTCGTATTGAGGATAATACTAGTATATAACAGGGTTTTGGGAATGTCAATAGGGTTTTGGTAAATGTAATTATATTGTAATATTTGGGGGGGTGGGGTGGTGTAAATCGCTAAATTACGGGGGTTTGGGGGTTGTTGTTTTTTTGCTAAAAGATTGACAAGGGAAAATTTTTTTGGTATTATTTTACAAAAGGGGAGATGTTTGTGGATTACAGCTATAAACTAAATGAAAATCATTTTGAATGGGATTTGAACAAGGAAAAACTTAACATAAAAAAGCATGGAATTTCCTTTAAGGAGGCGGCTACGGTTTTTGAAGATAGGAATGTTGTAAGATTTTACGATTCTGAAAATTCCGTGTATGAAGATAGGTTTTTGGCACTTGGTCTTAACATTCCCTTAAAATTGTTGTTTGTGTGCTATTGTATGCGTAATGACGGCAAGGTTATAAGGATAATTTCTGCTAGAAAAGCAACAAAACGGGAAACAAAATTTTATTATAGAAGAGGGGTTTTTTGAAATGAAAGCCAATTACGATTATGATGTTGAAATGCCCGAAGAGTACGACCTTTCCAAAATGGTTGGGGTAATGGGAGCGTTTACCGAATGGAATGCCGAAATAAAGAAAAATGGCAAATATTACACAAGGGTATTTGATTACGAAAACAATCAAGTTACCATAAGCGAGATACAAGCGGGTACGCATGAGGTTTTATCGGAGAAAGTTTGGGATTTGGCGGATTATATGCCGTTATAATGCCGCCTGTCTGCCGACAGGCAGGCTGCATGGCAACGCCGCCAACACGGCAACGCCGCAACCGCACGGCAACGTCCCCCGCACGACAACGCCACCAAAAAAGCAAAAACAGCACATATAAAACAAATGTGCTGTTCGAGGTTATTCTGGTGTTTCTGTTTCGGTTTGTGGTTCGTTTTGTGTAGTTGGTGGTGCTTGCGGAGGTTGTGCTTGTACTTCTTGCGATGGTGCAGTTATGTTTCGCCAGTTATCCATTATGGCGGGTAAAAATAGTGCTACTACTGCTATAGTAATTGGTACTAGTATTGTGCCTAAAATAAACCAACGCAAACTCTTGAAGTCGGATTTTAATTCTTTGAAGTCTGTTTTTATTTCTTCCACAGTTTTGTTAAGGCGTTCTTCGGTATCTTTGGTGCTTTGGCGTATTTCGGCTATACTTTTGTCGGTGCTTTGGCGTATTTCGTGCATATTTTTATTAAGACGGCGTTCGCTTGCAATTTGCTGTTTTGTAAGACGTTGCTCCATTTCTGCCTGTTCCTTTTTCGATTGGGCAATCATGCGGTGGGAATAGTTGCGTATTTCCTTAATGTTCGCATCTAGGGACGCACGTAGTTCTTCGTTGGTTATTCCTATGTAGGTTCTTTTGGGGGGTTCTCTCATGTTAATCGCTCCTTAAAGGTTTATGGGATTATTCTGATGTTTCGGTTTCTTCTTCGTTTTGTATGGTTGGTTGTGTTTGTGCTTGTACTTCTTGCGAATGTATGATAGCGTTGTTCCAATTTATAATTATCGCAGGTAAAAATAGTGCTGCTACTGCTATAATAACTGGCACTAGTATTGTACCTAAAATGAACCAACGTAAACCCTTGAAGTCGGATTTTAATTCTTCCATATTTTTGTTAAGACGTTCTTCGGCATCTTTGGTGCTTTGACGTATTTCGGCTATGGTTTTATCTGTGCTTTGGCGTAGTTCGTGCATATTTTTATTAAGGCGGCGTTCGCTTGCAATTTGCTGTTTCGTAAGGCGTTGCTCCATTTCGGCTTGTTCCTTTTTCGATTGGGCAATCATTCTGTGGGAATAGTTGCGTATTTCCTTAATGTTCGCATCTAGGGACGCACGTAGTTCTTCGTTGGTTATTCCTATGTAGGTTCTTTTGGTGGGGTCTCTCATGTTAATCGCTCCTTAAAAGTTTATGGGGTTATTCTGATGTTTCGGTTTCTTCTTCATTTTGTATGGTTGGTGGGGTTTGTGCTTGTACTTCTTGCGAATGTATAATAGCGTTGTTCCAATTTATAATTATCGCAGGTAAAAATAGTGCTGCCACTGCTATAATAACCAGCACTAGTATTGTACCTAAAATAAACCAACGTAAACCCTTGAAGTCGGATTTTAATTCTTCCATATTTTTGTTTAGGCGCTCTTCGGTGTCTTTGGTGCTTTGGCGTATTTCAGCTATGGTTTTATCTGTGCTTTGGCGCAGTTCGGTAATGCTTTTGTCGGTGCTTTGGCGCAACTCGTGCATATTTTTATTAAGACGGCGTTCGCTTGCAATTTGCTGTTTTGTAAGGCGTTGTTCCATTTCTGCCTGTTCCTTTTTCGATTGGGCAATCATTCTGTGGGAATAGTTGCGTATTTCCCTAATGTTCGCATCTAGGGACGCACGTAGTTCTTCGTTGGTTATTCCTATGTGAGTTCTTCTGGGGGGTTCTCTCATGTTAATCTCTCCTTTTGTCGGGTTCTGCGAACGGGATAATATTCCATTTGCAGAACCCCCGAAATCGTTTAAGTATCGCTATAATGGTTTTTGCACGATAAAATTTCCATAAAAATTTTGTCATCGTGGCGGGTAATTTTGTATACAAGTCTGTTTTTTTTATCAATGTGCAAACTAAGCCAGCCCGCTAAATCGTGTTTTAGTTTTTCTGGTTTACCTATGGTTTCAAAATCGTTTCTGCTTACGCCTTTTATCAGGCTATGAATTTTTATGATTGTTTTTTTGTCCTCTTTTTGCCAGTTAAGATATTCTTTCCAAGCTTTTCCGTGAAACGCATTAATCATTGTCGTTTACCTTGTTATTGCGCATAGCAAGATAAAAGGCTTCTGCCTCTTTTGCTTGTTGCAACAAAACTTCTTTTGTAATCATTTGCTCGTCCTCGTCAAAGCTACGCAATTCAATATCAAAGGGAATACGTTTTTCCCTTAAAGCCTGTTTAATGAGAACGTTAAAGACACTAGAAAAATCGAAACCTAGTTCGTTTAGGAAGATTTCAGCTTTTTCTTTTAGGCTATCTTCCATTGTTATTGTAATTTGTGCCATGTTAGCACCTCCTTAAAATTTTGGTTATTTATACGGTAGATACTGGCGTTGCGAAAGCAAAGGCAGCGTCCATTTCTTTTGCACGTTGCAGCAAATCTTCCTTTGTCAGCGTGTAATCGTCATCGTTTAGGGTACGCAAAGTAATATCAAAAGGAATACAGCCTTCACGGATTACCTGTTTAATAAAAACGGTAAAAATTCTTGAAAAATCAAAGCCTAATTCTTCCAGAAAGATTTCTGCCATTTCTTTTGTGGCATCGGGAATAGTAATGGTTATTTCTGCCATAAAATCAACTCCTTAAAATAAATTTAATTGTAAATTAATTATACAGGATATTCCAAGCTAGTGCAAGCGGTTTCACGGCAATATCCGCAAAAGTAGATAAAGTAAAAACCCGCAAAATATTTTTTTACACAAGCAAACAAACAAAAAAACTTTACGTATATGTTATTAGGGTGTATAATTAAGAAAAGCTAGTTTAAGTTTTAAGCCCGCCAACACACACTAAATTTATTTTATTAGGAGGAATTGCAATGAAACAAGAGCGTTTGAAAGTTTTGCAAATGTTAGAGGACGGTAAAATTACAGCCGACGATGCTACTAAGTTACTAGATACGCTACACCAATCCGACACACGTGCCTTTATCAACGAAGATACCGCCGAACAGGTAGAAGAGAAATTACAGCGATTTGCCAAAAGCGCCGAACATTTCGCAAGAGAATTTGGCCAAAAAGCGTCCGAGGCCTACAAAGATGTAGAGCCGAAAATTAAAAAAGCAAGCCAAACAATGCTAGAAAAAACTTCCGAAGTAATAGACGAAATTGCCAAAACGCTACACACCACAATAGAAAACGCCAAGGCTCGCGCAGAAGAAAACAACAAAGACTCTCACGACGACGACACGCCAAAACCAAACTAAATTACACCAAAGCCACGGAAAATTTTCTGTGGCTTTTTGTGCTTTTTGTTGGGGATAAAAGCCTAAACCCTACCGTTAGGGCAACTCAAAAATTGCACCGCCCGATAAATGTAATATTGCACTTAAAACTTTAATATGCTATTATTATCTTATAATAAAAAATGCGGATTTAGGGGCAGATGTCGGCAGACAGTAGCCCATGATTTTGCTTTAATACAGTATAAAAAGGAGAATTTGTTGATGTTTAATTTTGATATACAAGGAATGTTGATTAGAATACCAGCTTTGTTGTTGGCTTTTACGGTGCATGAATTGTTTCATGGGCTGACGGCTTATGTTTTGGGTGATTCTACGGCGAAAAATGATGGGCGGTTGTCGTTAAACCCTATCCGCCATATCGATCTGATTGGTTTTATATTTATATTGTTGTTTAGGTTTGGCTGGGCAAAACCTGTTATGGTAAATTTGAGCAATCTTAAAAATCCCAAATGGGATTATGCGTTAATATCGGTTGCTGGCCCGTTGTCTAATATAATTATGGCGTTTATTGGCACTATGGTGGTGTTTCCGCTGGTTACTTTCGGCACAATAGCTGGCGGCGGCATTGTTGCAATGTTGCTAACAGAGTTTGTGTTTATTAATATTGTTTTGGCGGTTTTTAATATGCTACCTTTTCCACCGCTGGACGGCTCTAAGTTTTTTTCGGTTTGGCTACCCGATAATTTGTACCACTCATTTCATGCTAACTTTGGCAGAGTAGGCTTTTTGATTCTTATTGTGCTTATGATTACGGGTACTACCGCTAATATTATCGGCCCTATAATAAATGCGATTTTTACCGCACTTATTGGCATTGCTAACAATATATATAGTGTTATGCTGTAGATTTGGCTGTGTTGTAATGGGGAAAATATTTTGTTGAAAAAAATGCGCAACCAAACGGGCAACAGGCTAACTGATAACCCCGCAACGGGGCTATTACCAAAAGGAGCTAATTTAACATGAAATTAAACTCTTGGCAAGCATACATTTTTATGTTTGAACAGTTGGACAAAATCAGTAAAACAAAACCTAGCAACTGGATAGATAAAGAAGACGACAAATACGACACATTAGACCATTTGCTAGGAAATTTTGACCCTTACATTTTTCAACCTGGCTCCGCCGACCCAGCCGCATGGGAAGATTGGCAAAACGTGCTACAAAAAATGAAAATAACAGAGCCAATGACCGTAGAACAAGCATTACAAGCCACGGAAAATTTTGTTAAGTTTCACATAGACGAATTTGGCTTTGAATTAGATTGGGTTATTGGCGAATTAAAAAGTCTTCCAAGCCTAGCTGAACAAGTCAATATTGAACAACAATATACGTTTGAGAGCGGTTTGCAAACGCCTGTTTTAGTGCATTAGCATAAACCCGATTAACAAAAAAAACACAAGCCGATAATATCAATTATCGGCTTGTGTTTTTTTGCAGACTATTTCGCCCGTAAACAGCAGGGTAGATACTATTAAAATCAACTTAACAAAAAATGCGGACGGGCAGGTAATATTAGTGTCATTAACTTAAACGATTTATAGGACGGGTCGGTCGCCCGTTTTCCCAATGATAAAAGTTGCTTTTGTTGGGCTTGTAAGTTATAATAGAATTATCAAATTTTTTAGGAGGGTTATCATGGAACCAAAACCAAAAGATATACTATATATGTTCGACCCAGAAACAGCCTATCCAGGCAAATGGATAATAACAACAGAAAAAGGCGGCGATCCAACAAGGCGCAACTCGTGGCTAGGCTGTGTATACGAGGTATACGATACAGAACAAGAAGCCCAAGCAGTTAAAACAAAATTAGAACTTACCAAAACGCACGGCAGGGTTTTAATAATAAAGGGCGTTACTGGCGAATTTTGCGTAGGAGGGCTTTACGGTGTATATTCTTGATAAAAAACCAATAGAAATCCCTTTTACATCAGATTCTCCAGGCAGAGTAAACATTAGCCTAGATTTGTCAACAAGTGATTTTCGCAATTTTGGAAATGTTGATTTTAAGCTAGATACAGGTTCTGATTTTGTTACAGTAAATATAGAGGATTTGCACCGTTTGGGCTACACAGACAATCAGCTAAAATCTTGCCCAATACACGGAATAGCAACCACCGCCGACGGCAAAGAAGTTAAGTTGCAGTATATGACAAACATATCAATCAAGTATAAAGAGCGAGAACTGCAACAAGCAACAATATATTTTGCGTTAGGCACACAAATGCGAAACTTGCTAGGAAACAACTGGCTAAAATATTTTGACATAGAAATAAAAAGAAAGGCGAGTTTGCTAACCCTAGCAGAAACCACCGAACCGCCCCAACTAACAGACGGCGAAATCCCCATGCAGATATACGATTTGCATGGAAGAACGCCAAAATAACTAACACAACTAGGAGGAAAATTATGGGACTTTATTTCAGCACAGGATTTTACTGTTCCGATTGCAAAAACTCTTTATATTGGGACACTTATGAAGAAAATGCCACATTAGTTTGGGTTGTAGAAAATAAGCCCATCGTCAAGTGCGGAAAATGCGGCTCTACAAATATTCAAGCGAGCGATACTGCTTTTTACAGCGGAGATATGTCGCAAAGTAGCAGCGAAAATTTATGGCAACCAGCTAACACGGATTTAATTTGGACATTTCCAGGCAGATTAGCAAAAAATCCGTATGAAAACGAATATTCTTCAGAATATAGTGGCTGTAGCGGCACAACTAGCCGAGAAGAACCCAACTTTGTTTACTTCAAAGATTTGCAGAAGAAGTATAATGGAAAATACGTTATCCTGTTCCGCTGCGATAACGAAAAAGGCGTTGTACATCATTACGGCACAACAAAAGAGTTTACATCAAAATGTTTCGATAGTTCTATCAAAACATTTCAACAACTGTATTTTATGTACACTGGCGAGCATTTTCAAATCAAAGATGGCTATATCCGCCATTTTGATTTTCGCACCCAAGAAGAGTTGCTCTATCGTGAGAGAAAAGCAAAGCACGAGCAATCCGAACTTGCGTGGTTTAATCCAGAAAAAACAAAACACGCCATTATCAAAGAAAATTTCCCGTATTCTAGCAGGAAAGAAAGCAACGTTTACATTTTGCGAGAAGAATATCTCAACAAGGGCGAGCGGCAAGGAAATGTTGTAGCAATTTTTACAAAAGATTTGTGGGATAATTTCCCGTACAAAAGAAAAACATACGAAAACTTTATTGTTTGGGAGGTTGCATTGTGAAAGAGATGCCAGTAGAGATACCAGTAAAGATACCAGTAGAAAAAGACGGCAAAGTGTGGACAGGAATGGTAAGTTCGCAATACCCAAACAAAAGGATAGTAATGACAGATGTCGATTGGGCGGAAGATGGTTACAACCGATTGATTGGTCATATATACGATGTGTATGATACAGTAGAAGAGGCGATAAAGATTAGAGATAAGCTAAGAGCAGACGGTGTAGCAAAGGTTTCCATAATACAGGGACACGACGAGCGGCTACGTGCAGGAGGTTTTATACTTGAAAGCACTGCATGAGAACAAATAATTTTTAGCAAATAGCGGGCTTGGCGGATTGTGCAAATAAACAATCCGCCAAGCCAACAAAATATCACACAAGAGGAGAAAAAATAATGGGTAAAATAATCAAAATGAAACAGAAAATTTTGAATCGTTTTTGCTACATAAAGATGCTTAATATTGAACAATTTAGCCCCCTCAAACTACTGTTATTAACTTAAAGGATTTATAGGGCAAACGGGCGACCGACCCGCCTGCCGGACGGGCAGGGGACGGTCGCCCCTACAAAAACGCCGACCGTAGG
>JGI24700J35501_10929890_pt1 | contig 10484 bp, 9 predicted proteins | sample TergutTh196P1_FD_35501 | JGI IMG/M metagenome (IMG submission 35501) | reverse complement strand
AAGGTTTGGCATAGGCTCCCTGATGACGGTCCAGGTGGACCGAAACATGTAGGAGCAATCATGAGATATTTTAACTGTATATTTTAACATTTTATATGTGTAATAAAGAAGTGCATTTGTTGATGACAAGAACATAAGTGTTATCAAAATGCACGGTGCAACAATTAAAAAAACCCTTTATTTCGACGTGGACATACTGTGACAACTGCTAGACCCTTCTGGCCCCCCACAACGCACAGAGTCTCACCCTTTCAAAACATCCCTTTATTTTTTTATCTCTTCAATGCCTTACCACTGGTCATTCAATTTCACTTGCTCTATACAGTCTCTTTCAACACATGTGCAACGGTTATAAAATTCTGTGTTCTCACACTTCACACAACAAAACTGTGAGTGTTCAGGTGGGAAATCCATACAAAGTATGGGAAATTCCTGCCAACTATACATTCCATTCATGCATGGTGAGAAGAAACGCATAAAGAAACTGCCTGCACGTGTAAGGATAACAGTCCACGCACACCTAGTGTTAATGAAGCAAATTTTGAATAGGAGCAGCAAACCTTTTTCTGTAGTTCCAACAGATCCTGTCATGTTGATGGTCAACAAATTAATAAGCCACAAACAACTGTGGGGAGAATGGCTGCAGCTGCAACTGTTACAACATATTACAGAATATGACAAATATTTACTGAATTTTTGTGGAATGCTGGACAGGAATTTTCAGGTCAAAACCCATCTAACTAGGATTTTTGCAGTTATGAAACAACAGTTTATATTTCCAGTGCAATAAATGAACATAAGTTTCAGGTACAAGGGAGAAAATTCATATGCATGCCAGACACATGGCACTGTTGCCAGTAAAAATTAGCTAATGAAACCCCTTGAACAAGGATTTCACACTGGACAATTAAAATAAAATGTTCTGATTTTGGAGGACTATAACATTACACTAATTCTTGGAAGGAAACTGTTAAAATTCAATACACACATACACAACCACAGCATAATGCAGTGAAAATAGACACTGCACCCATAACTAAACAATGCACTGTATACCATACTGTGCAAGAAATATGCTTAATGCTCCAACATACAACTAATCTTAAGAGGATCAATACTCCAAATGAGAAAACTGGACGATGTACTAGTAGAAGTACTGCATCTTGATCAAGAACAAGATTCTGTGAGGATGACAAATTATGCTGAGGTAAAATTTAATGGGTTATTTTTTATGTCAGAATTCTGTACAAGGTCTAATGGTTACAAAGTATGTCTTTAAACTGATGTGTCCAAATGATTGTAACCAAAACCAATCATTCGGCATAGCTACTTCATAATTCAGTTGAACGACTGTTTCATGCAGCTAAATTATTACATCACAGAAATCAGTAACAGGGGACAAAATGCATGTTGTACTGGGATTATTCAAAAGAATAGGCAGAACACAGAAGCCTACATAGTGATCATATTTCTCCAACACAAGAGTTCCACAATTCCAGGCTTTGGTGATGTCATACAAGTGTGCCTGGAACATATAAGATCCTTCATCTGACTGGCAACAAACAAATCACATTTCTACCATGGCCCACCAAAGTTTTTTCAAGACTTTTTTAATGATATTTCACATCTAAATGTGAAATTTCAGAAATTATATCTGCCAGACCAAGGTATATCAGTTAATAATTCCTGACACTATGAAAGGGCTATCTTTCAAACAGTACCTTTCACTGGTCTTCACAATGTGGCATCAAGATACCTGAACTATGGAATGCAGCAATAAGTTATTTATGGTACTTGGTTGTTGCTAGTTGCACGGACTTGACATTTGGGTGTCCTCTACATCACATAATGTAAACAAAACAACTGCCATTGTTCTGAAGTTTGTGGGATCCTTTTGAAGCAGCAGGATTGGAATGTGTGGATATATTATTTCTACAGTTCACCAGCCTTGGCAAAAAGAGCAAGTTGTTCATAAAACAAGACTGTCTTCTTATTTTAAAACAGAACATAAAAATCTGATGTTAATTTATTTGAAGGGAATATAAACACTATAAAGTGAACACAGAATCTCTGTTACTCAGTAGCAGGATGGGTGGTCTAGAGGTAAACACAGAAATAATTAAATATATGTTCATGTCTCACCCTCAGAATGTAGGAAGAAACTGTACCAGACAGAAAGATCCTTTGAAAATGTGACAAAATTTAAATATATGGACACAAATAAAAAATGTCTTTACAAAGAAAAAACGAGCAGACTAATTTAGGGGGATACTTGCTATGACTCAGTTCAGATTTTTTTTTCCCCAACTGTAATCCAAAAACACATTAAAATAGGCAACACTGTACTTTCACTAGTTTTGCATGGATATACTGGCACAGTGACAAAGCTATGGGCTGGATATCTGATGAATCATAGTTCCATTCCTGAGAGGAGCAGGAGATTCACCTCTTCTTCAAAACATGGATACCAGGTCCAGGGACCACTCAGTCTTCTATTTGATGGCTGCCATGAATTACTTCCCTGGGGGTACAGCAGCTTGGATGTGAAGTTGACCAGTCACATCTAGTGCCATTGTTAGGCATGAGTGGTGCTATATTTCCCATCCCCCATATGACTTTAGGGCACAACAGGAAATTTACCTTCCACTTGTGTATGGATGTAAAGTTTGTAGTTTCATTTCAAAGGAAGATGATACATTATAGGCATTTGAGAAAGTGTGTGCTTAGGGCAGTACTTTAATGTACAGGAAGGAAGTAAAGGGTGGCTACAGAAAGTTACATTACAAGGAATTTCATAATTCACTGAACACATACTGCTAGGACGATCAAATCAAAGAGGATGAAATAAATGGGGAAAGGTTACATGCAGGTACTTAAGGGAAGAGACCTGTTGAGAAATCTTCACGTGCATGAAAGGATAATATTAAAATTACAGATTAAGGGTAAAAGAGTACTGATTGAATCCACAGCCCAGGACATGAAACCAGGGGTGGGTCTTGAGTTGAAGCATCCTAGTTGTGTGTGTAACATAAAGGTACAGTGTAAGGAAGTCAAAAACACAACTAGTTTATTATCTGTTGATAGTGTTGTTAATAAAACGACATGTTCCAGCCTACTCCCACAGATGTTACAGTGACACCAGCAATCCACTAACGAGAGAGACCCCTAACGCTAAGTACGGCGAGACATCGGAACTCAAGGCAATGACCCCATAGAGTACTTTGTATCTACGCCTATACACCCCCGCCACACCCCTTCCCGGATACTCCGCAGCAACGGACGTCTTAAGTTTTTTATGTGTACTGCTATATAAGCATAGATGATGAGATCTCTACATCTAATCGCTCAATTCTATGGAATATATTAGTCTCCTATAGCTAGCACTTGTTTAACCTGATGATGGCCTCTGAGTAAGCCGAAACATGTTGTTTTATTAACAACACTATCAACAGATAATAAATGAGTTGTGTTTTTGACTTCCTTACACAGTACCTTCAGGGGTGGGTCCTTGCAATCATGGCAATGAATTCATTCTACAACGTTCTCAAAGGGCTCTGGTGCATGGTATTAGTTAGTTGGCAATAAACAACCACACGATTGCTGTGAGATAAAGTTATTACAGTGGTATTGCTGAAGATTCAAGCCTCCTGAGGAGTGACGATTTGACCCTGTAGATAAAGGGACTATAATCCTTTGAAATGTTGGTTACTACTCACCCAATACTATAATGCCGCTACTAAGCATCTAAAAATCCGCTGCCGCCATTTATAATGCCGCGACTAAGCGTTTGCCTACTTCTTGCTTAGGTGACACTATGTATACATAATATCGTGGTTTCTCCACGTCACACCAAATATTTGGTAATGCTGCCACCAGACGTAGGATACGTCACTTCTAACATTAACACTATCACCAGGATTCCAAGGATCGTCAGGCACAGTCGCATACAGACTCAAATACTCAATCAAGTTACTGTCTGTTAACTTTCAATATAAAATATAATATAAAAAGGTAAATAAATAAACAGGTACAACAATATAAAGGAAATTGATAAGATTACAATACCATAATATGGTGAAATCCTAAGACTACTGCCTTGCCTCTGTTAGAATTCAATGCGTAGTGCAGAATTTAGAATCTAGTATATTGGTAATTTACTCAACTCGTAGTCAGTTCCAAAAGGATATTATTAATAAAATCAGCACGATTTACCCCTCAGCAGTAAAGTGTAGACGTCTTTGTAGTACATCTCAAATATTATAACTTTCTATAGCTCTCTGGTTTCCTCCAGCAGAGTGGACACTTAATCATCGGTAATCTTGCCAAAAACGAGTTTTCCAAATAACAATCTTGACTCTCTGTAGGTATGCATCTCTGTGCTAATTTCGCGGGGGTTTATAAAGAGGCGAACAGCTGAATCAGGGATTTTGTAAAATTAGTAACCCATCTGCATCAGCTGTTCAGCTGACACATGAGTTTGAAAATCACAAAACTAGGTGACAACAAGGAAATTACCTAGTTGTTGTGTACAAAGTGATGAGAGGTTACTACATAGAAATGCAAGCTTGCGTTTCAACATATGACAAGAAATAGCTTAAGTTCCAGGTTACAAAATCTATGTAGAAATACTCAAACTTATGGTTGCTTCACTTACTGAAAAATACTCAAATTTAACATTCATTACAATACAAGTGTGACATCCCACATGAATTCTAGCTTTTAAAATACTGTTATTTATCCTCATTTAACAGCCACCACAATTCCCTTACATTAATACCATCACTTATTTCTTTTAGGCTACATTAAAAATGCAGTTTACATTCTACCCATACCAGTAAACACAAGTGATCAAAGTGGAAAACTGACAAGCTGTTAAAGAGCCGACCATGATATGTTAAGACTAGAGGTTTGTAAAGTGTGGTGTACTGAAACTTTGTAGACGGCACATAGAAGAATTGAATGTCAGCATTACAGGCAAGATACGCCTTGCTTCAAACGTGATTTGAGGAAACAGCACAACAAAAATCCAATATAAGACATGGCAATCCTGGTGACAGCTTAGTACCTTAAAATTCCTACTCAACAAATCCCTGAGGAAATGTTTTTTCTTACACTAAATCAAGGTTAACATGAAATGGAAGTTAAGCATAATTATATAAAAAAATAATGACCTTCTTCTTAATTGATTACAACCGCACCTAATCTATACTTGTGGGCGTTATTTTTGAGAATACTTGTACGAGTGGTTGTGAAATGCAATCCAGAAGACACAAAATGGTACTACATGCTCCATGGAGCAAGAATCGTTGAAGAGCTAACCTGTTCTCAGCTAGTCAAGTTACTCCCCATATTTAATGGAACCCACTGCCACCCGTTCCTATAAAGAGTCAGATCAATCCAGTCCATGCCTCCCATCCAACTTCCTGAGGATCCATCTCAATATTATCTTCCCATCTATACCAGGGCCTTCCAAGTGGTCTCCTTCCCTCAGGTTTCCCCACCAAAACCCTGTATGCACCTTTCCTCTCCCCCCATACGTGCTACACGTTCTGCCCATCTCATTCTTCTCGATTTGATCTCCAAATAATATTTGGTGAGGAGTACAGATCATTAAGCCCCTCATTATGTAGCTTTCTCCACTCCTCTGTTACCTTGACCCTCTTAGGCCCAAATACTCTCCTCAGCACCCTATTCTCAGACACCCTCAGCCTATGTTCCTCTCTCAATGTGAGCAACCAAGTGTCACACCCATACAAAACAACAGGCAAAATTATAGTTCTATATATCTTAATTTTTATATTTTTGGATAGCGAACTGGAAGACAAAAGATTCAGCACTGAATGATAGCAAGCATTCTCTGACTTCAATTTGCTCTTTATTTCTTCCCGAATAGAATTTGGTTTGTTATGGTTGTTCCTAAATATTTTAACTGATCCATCCTTTCTGAGGAACTATTATCAATCTTTATACTGTGACTTCTTCCTGCATTCTGATCTTGAGACATGACCATGTCCTTAGTTTTATCAGCATTTACTGCTGGTCCAAGCTCCTAACTAACAATTATAAAACAGTCTGTTTTTTTTAATAGTATGCATGCTTCCGCCCTATACATTAACATCATCAGCATCAACCAGAAGCTGATGTGTATCATTTAATTTCAAGCCATTCTGGTTTACCAGAACCCTCCTAATGGCATACTCTAGACACAAACTGGCATATTCTCAAAATATAAAACCCTATACATTGGATGAAAGTAGAACAATAATGAATATTTCAAATGTGTGCAGGACAGAAAAAGGAAAATGATGAGACCTTGACCAAAACAAAACATGCCTGAGTGTGTAACATTCAGAATACACTTTTTTCAGGCACCTGTGACATTTCTTTCACATGAACAAAAAAGTTACGAAGACATTTTCAAACACGATGCATGTTTGGATACATGACTCCATGGAGCAGAATCCTTCTTGAGAAGATAAAAAGTCCTCAGCTAGTCAAGCAATTCTCCAAACTGTAAGGAACCTGAAGGTTCATTACAACATTCACAACAACCAGTCACCTGTACCTATCCTGAGCCAGATAATTCCATTCCCCCACCCCACTTCTTGAAGATCCATTTTAATACTATTCCCCCATCTATGCCTAGGTCTTCCAAGTGGTGTCCTTCACCCAGGTTTCCCCACCAAAACACTGTGTGCACCTCTCCTGTATTCTGTACATGCCACATGGCCTGCCCATCTAATTCTTTTTGATTCATCAGCTGAAAAATATTTGGTGAGGAGTACAGATCATAAAGTTCCTTGTTATGTAGTCTTCTCCACTTCCTTGTTACCCCGTCCTTCGTAGGACCAAATATTCTCCTTAGCACCCTACTCTCAAGCACAATCAGCCTAGCTCCTCTGTCAATGTGACAGACAAAGTTTCATGACCACACAAATAATATGCACAATGATAGTTCTGTATATTTTAACCTTTATATTTTTGGATAGTGAACTGGAGGACAAAAGATCCTGCACCACATATTAGCAAGCATTCTCTTGTGTTCAATCTGCTTGTAACTTCTTCTTCATGAATGCATTGATGATTTGTTCCAGTTGTTCCCATACATTTGAACTGATAAATCCCTGAAAAGGGGTCATTTTGTTGTGATATATTTTGTCCTGCATTCTGCTCTGTAGACAAGAATATACAATTTTCTCAGCATGTACTTCTAGATCAGTGTTCCCCTACACTGAGTCAAAATAAAAATATTTTATTCACACTTTTGTTTACCACTGCATTTGCAAAATGTACAATGACCTACTGTAAACTAAGTCACAAAAACACCTAACAGATGTCCTTAAAAACAAATTAATTTGGAAATTTTTTACTTACACATGCACATTATGTGAGTATGTAACTTCAGCTTTTGGTGATACACTGAATCACATGCTGAAGCTGTTCCAGTGTTTTAGTGAACAATGAAGTCACTGCCTTCAGGGTGCGTGTGGTGGAAGGAGGTTGTAAACTGATACACCTATTTTAATAGGATCCATCCTGTTGTGTTGTATCAATATAATATTATAATTGTCCATCTATAAACACAACAATTATCTTGAAAATAACAATGTTAGTTATTAAGTATGGCTACATATTTCAGCTGATCCTAAGCCATCCTCAGGCCAATATGGTCACAGAATTCTGTGACCGTATTGACCTGAGGATGGCTTAGGATAAGCTGAAACATGTAGCCATACTTAATAACTAACATTTTTATTTTCAAGATAATTGTGTTCATAGACGGACAATTATAATATTATATTGATACACCTATCCTTTCAGTGGGAGCGTGGAATGATCCATGGCCAGATGTAGGTCTCACAGCAGGAATAAGGACAGTGGTGCAGATCGTGGTAATATCCAATGGGACAGGAAAATGTGGTTAATCATTCAGTTTGTGGTTGAAGTTTTGGGTTTGTGACCATTACAGTGGCTTGCCTGGATGGTAGGAATGGTTGTTACTGCAGCTTCTGTTTCATCCAAAGTCAATGTTACACATCAGATATAGGGCAAAAAATCTAAGGACAATTATAAAATATGTTCTTCCATTTTGTAGTCACATGTTTGTGGTGTTTAATGTACTTAACAATTACAAAGGATGTAATACACACCTTTGGAAGTCCACCTGCTCGAATGTCGCTTACTTGACACAGTTCGATTACATCACCTTCCTGCAAAATGTGCCATTAGATATATCACTCAGCATACAATCACTAAAACACACATTTAAACAACAAACTCAATTTCACAAACACCATACTTTAATATGATTATGAAATATGAAGAAACCTAAAAATTAGTGGGAGGTAAGTAGTTCGGTTTGACATTCCAGCTACCTTACTCCCAGAGAATGTACCAGTAGCACACACAGGAGAGTTGGCTAGGTGGACCAATTTTGACATGGTAACAAATTCAAAATCCCTTACTTCCCTTATATCATCACAGTATTACAGTACCGTACATTCCCTACAAACTATTTTTACTTCATACACCACAGTGTTCTATTTACATTTACATTCCACTTTACTGTCAATGTGATTCGTTTTTCTGTACCAGCAGTTCAAAAGTGATGTCTTCCTGAGCCAGTAGATACTCATGCTGCAGCTGAAATATAATGTAGTATATGAAAGTGTACCCAAAATGTGGCTACCTGAGTTGAAAATTAAATACATAATTGCCTTTGTTACTGGTCGCTACTGTCCCTTTAAAAGTTGCCCCTTCCCTATCTATGCAATGGTTCCAGCATTTCGATGACTAAATGGGTCAAAACACTTCATATCATCAATTGCTACTCCATTACTTAACAGGTAATAGGTAAAAGGTTCCAGCTCTGTGAATCACTGTCATCCACGTGAAACATGCGAAACCTACCACAGGTTTATTCCACATGTCCAAATATTTTTTACTTGCGCTGTATATACAGTTTTGTTCCAGCACAGAATTTGTCACACACTTCAACAAGTCCCTACCTATGTTTCTATGTTTGTAGTTATTTTAACATTCATTGTATTAAAATCTAAGTAAGATGTTTTTTAAGCATGTTTTTGACTGAGTTCACGCTACAAGTATTCAGAATTTTCACACTGTTGTTTCCCCGAGACATCCCGAAGATGAGATGCTGAACTCACAAGTTTTTATTTTTTGACTCGGACAATGATAACACAATATTACCTATTTCTTTAAGAAGTAGTAGAAACATTTTTCTTTTTCGCAATTTAATACCTCTTAAATATACTAAATGTTTACGAAATAACCAAAAAACCCTAACTTTTCTACAAATTTAAAAAATCAGCCCAGACGGAAATTTTTGGGTTGAACAAGAGGACATGTCCAGAGAAATGATGACATGTAGTGGCCACAGTCAACATGCCTTATCAGAAACCATGTATTCATCCCTTACTTCCATGTGCTACGCAGCATTGCTGACTTACATCTGCAGGTCTGGTAGTAATGAAGTATTATCTCCCCAGCACCCTTCTGCTCATCTGCACACACACACACTCACTAACCACATATCAGGCACACATTAAAGTCAGTTACTGTGGTGAGATGAAGATGTGAGTATTGCAGTAGAGTTGCTGAGTGGTTCTAGAATATCTTTACTTCAAATCTTGAAATTACAGAGCATAATGTAAAAGCATTTCACATACACAATGATTCAAATTAAATCTTCCCTAACATTTCTGCCTTGGGGAAAAGATATTCTTCCAGCAAAAATAGTGCATAACCCAGACGGTTAGTCATTAACTTAACTAGGTCCACAAAACTTGGTATTCAATTTTCTATGCAAATAAACGTTGCCGGTAAGAGAGATGCTGTTCAATTTATCACACATAACTGTCCTATGTATGTCGTCACATACGCCTATAGCACAGTTCATATAAACAGACCATATTTTATAAACTCTCATTTTTCACTTCCCACCGCTGCTCTGCCGTGTGTGTAGGCGGGAGGATGAGTGGGCTACATTCATACGACAAATGAGCGGACAGGGATAGTTGATACTTGTCAAAAGGTAATTAAAACAGCATGCATTAAAAAAGAACAGCAATACGTTAGGAAATGTACATATAGCATAACAATTCTGGCGCATTCACTCTGTTTTGCTGCTCGATCTTAAAATTGCCCTTTCTTCAATTATCTCGAACAGCGCTATGCATTATGCATAAAATGTGTTCAGTTTTTCTCTGTAACTTTTGTTTGAAACATTTTTCGCTCCAGAAGTTAGCGAGTTACACACGGGACGCGTGCAAGAACAAATGCATAGATAGTGTGTTATTGCCGTCCGAGTTTAACCGAAGTTGTGAAGTGTGAAATAATAAGAATAAAAACTTTACAATATGAATTTCATGAAAATCCGTCAGGCGGTTCTCAACTTAATCACATGTAGACAGGTAGGCAAGATGGAGCTAAGAGGCATCCTGGAACTTGCTCGTCCAAATGGG
>JGI24700J35501_10929891_pt1 | contig 10489 bp, 7 predicted proteins | sample TergutTh196P1_FD_35501 | JGI IMG/M metagenome (IMG submission 35501) | reverse complement strand
TTTGGCTGTAATAAATGACTTGTTACTAACTGCATGACTCATTACACAGGTATTGATGATGAAATTGTTTTAAAACACTGTCAGGTGTCTTCTTTACCATGTAATTATCATCTTTTATAAAAATGAAGTTAACACCAGTTTTAATACACTAATTATTTGTTTTGTATATTCAAGGTGGCTGTGAAGAACGACTTAAATACATATCTCATTTACAAGATGCATTAAGGTCTTAGGTTATCATTCTTAATCTTACAGTCAGCCATTTGCATACAAATGATGTATAATGTAGCTTTTATTGGTATCCCTGCATCATGCCAGACAGTGGTCTCCAGAATGAAGCTATACCAAGTTTTGCCACTAGAAGATGTTTCCTTCTGTTCAATTTTGATACTTCGGTAGATTCCCTTGTTACGGAGTCTTTCAGGAGATTGTTTGGCACGCATTGTTTTTCTGACGAGACAGGTTCTGCCTATGGCACACAGGTGATGGGCAAAACCTAGAAGTTTGCAAGTCAAATTAATGTGCCAAATTTTTGTAAATTGAAGTTTGTGCCAATACTTTGAACCACTTCACCTGATGTGTGGTAGGACCTGAATCATCAGGTTGTAATGTTAAAAATGTATAGCTCAGGAAACTGATTGTACCTGTTGCACTGCTGACCTCTGCAGTCTTTCTTCTATGTCAGGTTCATGAAAATATATACTGTATTGTCTCATTTACTTGCTGTTACATAAATCCTACTGACAAGAGTTTCAGTTAAGTGTGTGATCATGAGGCCAAACATTCAAGTCTTCTAGGCTGTTATGTCATGCCTGCTGGTAAATAGTTACCGTTGTTTCAAGGAAACAGAGTGCCTTCATCTTCAGGGCCTAGTAGTCCAAGAACACTTGGTCTGACAGACACTCAAGATGGGAGGCAGCATTATCCTCCAAAACGTAAGGAACTATTTGCCCATTGACATAGGATAACATTGCATAAGACTTGACTTTCTAGCAACACTGCTCTGAGAATGTTAAATCTTGCGTAATTACGAGCATGTTTTTAGCTGTTACTACATGGATGTATTTATTTATGAAACAAATGTATTGTGTGCTATGCGATGGGGGATGTTCACTGAGGTATTACGTACCTTTTAGGTTTATGACTTCAAGAAAAATTTATCTCCCCACTTTTTTGATATCCAGTTTAGTATTTGCTGAAATGTGGGGAGATGGATAAAGGGTGTACATGTGAGCAGAGGGTGTTTTCAGTTAGTCATTAGATGTGTACAGAATACTCCCATCAACAGCTCTGAGACTAGTGTAAGACATATAGATTGAAAGATAAACCAAATGTCGTATTGATTTTGACATAACATGCCTGACGTAGGAGTAGATTGCACTGAAGTCACAATATTGAGATGCAAGAATACTGAATGTTAATAGACCTCAAAAACCCTCCTGAAATATCCAACCATCTGATCATGAAAATGAGAAACCCTATTGAAAACCTAAACCAAGGCTACCACAGTGCATGTGAGCGAAGAGAAGATTTTTCTAGCCTTTAATGAACAGGGTCATAACTAACATATTTAAATAAGTAAATAATTAAAACATAATAAGTAGTTGTGTAAGAATGAAACTGCATATGAGAGCATGGTTGTTCAAATCAGTATTGTTTTTATGTGTTTTTAATATTTTTTGACTGGGGAGGGTAGAGGACTAGTGTTCTAAAGGTGCCAAATTTTTATGTATTCGAACAGATACACCTGTCTGTAATACAAAGTTGACCAGAACAAATGTGGTACTTTGTGATTAGAACAAATAAGTGATTCTTATATTGAATTTGTTTCTGGTTGGAAATTTCTTAAGTGACTATAAATTAATGCTATCTGACATGAGACAAGCTAGTCATGTTTTTTATTCTCTTGTCTCCATCAATCAGGGATGGCAAAATTTTGTTAAAACATTATAGGGAGGGGAAGAAGGATGGGGAATCTTTGTAAATAGATATTATTCAGGGTGGTGCTTTTATTATTGTCATCACATGGCAAATCAAAAAGAATGAACCAAAACAAGTAAATAAACTATGAATAAAATTCTGTGTTGTTAGTGCTTCTTGCTTGCTATTAGAGTGAAACATGTACGCATTTCAGCTTGTTGGTGAGAGCAGATTTCTAATGGGAAAAGATGTTCAAATGATTTGATGATCAGTACACCAATAATCTGGCTGATGGAGAACTGTTGAACACCATCAAATACCTGAAGTGTATGATGTTGCATGTCAACTTCATTTCAAGGAAATAAGAAATAGTTATGATATTATAATTGTAGATCTGTGTAAAAATTAGTAATACAATTACTAGTAATTTAGTGCAAACACAATTCTGAAGTTAATTTAGTGGAACTGATTTAATCAGCCAACTGAAATAATTTTATCCCAGTATTTGTAAAAGACAATAGGACATAATGGTTCATTGTCTTTAGTCATGTTTAACTGTCTCAGTGTGGCATTTACCTCTAGGAAGAGGATTAAAAATAACACCTCTTTCACGTTTGTTACAAAGAAAGTATTAATTTTTCCACCAGGCTGAGCCACATTTCCAAGAGGATGAAATGTTGCCTGTTAACTCTTTCATTAGCTTGGTATGACAGTTGAGATGGTGCTCACATACACAGTTCTTTCAGTACATGCATGATATGCATGATACATTTGAACACTTCAGTGAATGCAAGTTACTTGATGAACAGCAACCATTTAGACAGTCTAAAGGGTTATGGAAACAAATTTGTGCAATCATCAGGAAGCTCTCAAGCTGAAATGGGTAAGGAGATATATTTGTAGGTTATTCATTTGGAAAATTAAAAAGGAACCAAAACCAGATGTTTTATTACTGCTATTATAATAGTGTTAAAAGTAAAGGGCAATAATACTGAAGTAAAAGAAATAAAAAATGAGGCATAAAAAGACAAGTTTAGAATGCACATGTACTGCTGTCTTGTAACTATTAATACATTGTGTACTGTTTGTTTTGTTTATTAAAGTGTGTATATTTAGAAAAGAAATGGCCTGAGTGATGCTTAAATAAGTCATACCTTAGTCCAGAGACTTCCTGGTAAATGGAAATCCTTCCAGCATTCACATTCATAACACACAATTATGATTCACGAGCCACTGGCAATTGATTTGTAACTACATACCGATAGCTTCGTAATATATAAGCATCCTCTTGCACTTTGCACAGTTACTATTCATTGATTTTTGATAAAATATTTTTGTATCGTGGTCCAGGAGTATAATCCAGTAACTAATGTCATATACGAGTAGTAGTGATATACACATTTCAGCTACTGATGGTTGTATTATTGACAGCTTGGTTGTTTTGGTTCTGTGAAACTTTCATAAATACAGGAGCAATCCTCTGGTTAATCTGAAGACTTAGGTTAAATTTTGGTGACTTCTTTTGAAATATTCATATTTTTCACTTGCCTGTTGTGTCATTTTTGTCATTGTCATCAGCATACTTTTCATTGTAATGGCGAGGAACCTGTTACTGAGGAAGCAAAAGACATTGTGATATGACTGATGCAGAGCTATAGACCATTGTTGTTTTATGAATTACCAAGTATCCTTTCTCTGTTTAAAAGGTTTGCACAGAATATAGGAGAGTGAAGTTACATTTAAAAGTAGTCGGAATCAGTCACTTAATACATGAGGCTTGTCCTAATGAAACCCATCTAGAGTGAAGGAGTTGAGGCCATTGATACACCACTTTATGCATCCTGTTCACAAAGAATTCTATACTGGAACCATTGCACCCCCATGGCATTGACATCTCTGTTTGACCAGAGTGTATGGCCTCTAGCACTTTGTTTAGAGGCCCCAACACATGAAAACCCACACAGTAAAAGGTCCAGGCTGTATGGGAGATCTCAACCCATCACAGTTTATGGACAGTAGTGTATACTAAACAGTTTGGGTGGTCTGTTGTGTAACATGACAGCGCTCATTGTGAGCATGACAGAACATGCCAGAACACTTTTTACTTGGTGGCGTGAAGCTCTGAGTTCAATGGAAATGATGTGGAGAGGTGGTGATGTTAGGGTTCTTGAACACTAGCATAAACAATCCGTTGATTTTAAAGACAACAATTAGAATGACCTTCCCTGCAGATGGTTTGGACTTGAATTTCCTAATGCAGGTAGAGGATGAATATTCATAGTGCATGCTCTCAGCTTTTGCCTTTGCTTGAAAATGGTGGCAACACATTCCACAAGAGAAGTGCATCTTCCTCAGACTGGTAGCACTGCTGATACTCTGGAAGCAGTACCATGTGCTCTTGCCTGTGACTATATGTGTTCATTTGTGTGAATCATTCTGTGAACATTTGTGATATCCTGGGTGTTACATGATTTTATGCGTAGTGCTAACACTCCTATTGAATTGCACTGCTAGTGCAGGGATGCTGCATTGCCTCTGCATGAACAGCTTTCTTCACTTTTGCAACATTGTTGGGTGCCGTATCAATGTGGGCATTGCCTGGCCATGTCTAATTATTTATTCCTTGCACACCTGAATGGTACAAATCCTTGATGTCACCTTATCACTACTGACAACCCTCAGTACCAAAGAAGTGGGTGACTGTGTTGGTTGGACCAATTCTGCTGCTGCACTTTTCTCATTTGTTCTTTTTCAACCATTCTATTGCACAGCTTATGGTCAATACTTTTGTGTTGCATGCAGCACAATGTCCTCACATGCAACTCGCTTCATTGCCTAGTAGGAGTGTCGGAAATGGGTTGCTTTTAACAAACTTCATGACACTCATAAAAAAACTAAAAGATTTGTGTAATTGGCAACACCAGAGGCTTTATTAGAGTACCGCAGCAATTTGTGTTAATCCGTGATATGTGGACCACACAGATAACATGTAACCTTGTGTTCAAAGTAAATCATGTAGGTTTGAGCTGGGACGTGCAAGAAGTGAGGAGGGTTTGTTTGGGGGATTTCAGGGCTCCTTTCCGTGGTAGGTCAGTGAAGTTTAATCTCAGAATAGGAGGCAGGAGGAGGAGAAGACCCTGAAATAGACAATTGTGTAAGGGTTGCTGAGAGAGAAGAGCCGAGTTAAGCTTGTCCTTTAAAAGAGCCTTCTTTCATTCCTTCAGGGTGTGACTGATTGATTGATTAGCAATTGGGTTTGAGCCCTTATGGTTCAAATGCTCCTAGGCCTTAAAAACAGATCCTTTGTGCCCCATAATGTGATTCTAGTTCAGGGGAGCCCTGTTCCTTTGCTAAGTTCCATATGGTCCCCAGACTTAACACTCTTAATATCATGTCTGAGTGCAGCCACAGCTTCACACTTACAGAGAATGTGGGCTGAGGTTACATCCTCTGCTCCAGTCCTCCTACATAAGGGACTGTTAGTTAGCTCCATTAAGTGAAGCTGTCTTCTCAGGGTGTTGCATCCAGTAAGAAGGTAAGTAATGACCATGGACTGTGTCCTGTTAAAGGACGGTAGCATGGTCTCAACAGTCGGACTAGGGCCCACAATCAATTCTTGAGCCTGTCTCTTAGTACTACTAAGACCTAGTCACCTTGTCAAATGTTTTATTTTTCTTATATTCTACCTAGAGACCCCCAAAGATGGCTCAGGTCCAACAGTCTTTTGAACAGAACTTGCAGGACGTGAATGAAAATCTTCCATGGGCTTTTGGGGAGGGAGAGTTGACATCCCTGTCCACATCGTTGGGATGGGCTGATCTCTGTAGCTTACTTGATTTTTCTATCCATGAAAGGAATTTGATTCCTATTGACCTGTCTCTTTCCAGCCTCTGATTGGCCACTTGCCCTCCGCAGTTCGTTTTCCTCCACTCTAATGTAATGGGACCCTTTCCCTTCTTGGCCCACTTGGATCTAGATATTTGAGAGCACAGTTTTTGTGATAAACCAAAAGACCACTGTGTGAATCTTCACTACAATAAAAGGCTCAAGTCTCACACTAATGTAGTTAGTGTCCAGTCTTTTCACAAACTGTTATACTGTTATCTTTCTTAAACTGTTCATGTGCTAATGTCTGGTGGACCACATGTGTGCAGTTTGTTCATTTGACAGCACTTGAGCTGTCATACACACCTGAACCTTGTAACATATTTGTAAAAGTAAGGCCTGTGTTCCAGTACTTGTTGTGTTACAGCATAATGTGCATGTGTATACCCTTCACATTTACATGTATTTTAAAAATCCCAGTTATTCTTGTTTTTTGCTGTTTCTTTTCAGATAATTTTGTTGGTATTCTCTTTCCTTGTTCATAAAATGTTTTATTAATAGTTAATATTGATCACATAAATAAGACACTAATGGATATTAAGAAAGAAGATCAGCAGGACCAGAAAATTAAAGATGTAACTAAAACAATATGGGGGAATTGTTATAAAATTGTGATAGATATGTTTAATACAATAGAAAAAGAAAGTAATGTAACAGAGGAAATGAATATGTCATATACAGAAAGTTAAGATTGCAGATAAATTAAGTCATTAACAAATTGGATTTAAAATTTCACAATTATGTTTACGTAATAGATTGTGTATGAAACAGTTTATCACCACTTCTAATTTACATTTCTTTTGTGTATGTTTTACCTTCCCACATCACTGTCATTATCATCATTCATTTATTATCTGTCATATATGACAATTATGTAATATTTTTATTTGAAATTTTAATTTAGATAATCACTTGTTTCCTGTTGCACCAGTAGAGAGCTATCTCTATGGCCCTACTGCATATCTTCTGATGCAACTTGCATATATTTATTCACAGACAACACAAAAGCATAGCTTGAGTATAGCCTTCCCACTGTCCTTTTATGCATGTTACAGTGTGTAGTCCAGACCATAATTACAGACATATTTTGCCCAACATGGGCCTATTTAGCATATATATATCAAGAGCTGACTGCGACTTGTTACAGATATTGAGTAATATACTTTTGTTTATTGCTGCCATTAGTCTTAATGTGCTGCAGCAATTTGCTTCTCTCCATGCATCTTGTTCAGTGTCATATTTTGTTGTTGCCAAGAATTACATATGATTTTGTGTTTGTTTATAAATGTACATAGTGGTATTTATTATGTTCATGTTTGTGTTTGTCATTAATTGAAACATTGTTAATTAAATTAAACTTATTAAGACTCTTAAACATATCAACCACTCAAACACACTGCAGCCCGTACTGCTATTTTGTTAATTTTATTTCACACGTTGGAAACCGTATGTGCTATGTATATATAAATGTTCAAAGTGGATGTATGTTTCACACATAAGATTAACAAAGGGTTGCTTAATGTGAATACAAAACATTAAAAACAAGTAACTACTGTGACAGACACATATTGTGATTTCACTGTTTGTGACTGTGTGAAATGTTGTTAATACACTAGTCATATCACATGTGCATTATGAGTAGGTGGAATGTAATTAAACAGACAACTGCAATACATGCCATTGTGTTCTTGAGTGTTGTATGTGTTTATATTTCTAATAAATTTAATTTTTTAACAATGTTTTAATGAATGACAAACACAAACATAAAAAATAAAAAACTAACACAGTACATATAAATGCACACTAAATCACATGTAGTTCTTGTAATTAAAAAAAAACACTGAATGTGATGCCTGGAAAGGTATAAAAATGTGTTGTTGGTGGTAAAAAGTGATATGGGTTGAGTGTATGAAGGCTCTTGTTGGAGATGAACTGAGTGAATTAATTGAATCCATGGCATGGAAGAAATTAATTTATTATGACTAACATGTGAAATTACTTCTGGATATTTTCTAAGCCATAAGTTGTTCTTATTTAATCAGGTCAGTATTGTCACCTGAGGTCAAGGTATAGTGGTGTGAGATCCTTACTCTTGAGTTCAAATGATAATTGACCTTTGTTATTCAAATTGTAGGGAAGCTATTGTTCCTGTACTGCATATCCTTATTAAGAATACTCAGTGTTACACAACTTGCATGAATGTTATAAAAGTGATGTTAATAGTTGAACATAGTAAGGTGCTGCTCCATTTTTTATTTAAATGCTACAGAGTGTTTCTCATTACTGGTAAGTGTACTGAAGAGTGAATGCCACCTCTTGTTCATGGCAGGTTTATCTTATGGTTGGGAAGCTTTAATTCATGTAACGTGAAAGGGTGAAGTAAAAGTAGTGTCCTGCAGGGTACACTGGTCTGAATTCTACGTAGCAGTAACATTATACTGAACTTGTGAGTTTTATATATGCTTAATAAGGTTTTGTGATGTAAGCATTTCATGGTTGATTTGTCTTGATTGTGACATCAGTCACAGGCTGTGTAGCAGCAGCTTCAATTAATATAATATTTCATATTTAAAAGTCACAATTTCTCTGCTGTCATAAAGAAAATAAGGCATTTTTGTGGAAGCTTGACTGTGATACTGGTCACTGTGTAGTTACTGCTGATTTTGAGGATAGCAATACAGCAAAAATGTATTATATGAACTGGCTGAATTTAAAAACACATTGTAAGTAGATGTTAAAGGGTAGTAACAAATGACAGTCCTGCAAATTTTGCAGTTTTAGAAGATTTATAACAAAAATATAAAGTATGGAATAACCACAAAAAAACTATGGTATTAAAAGGTTTCATGTTTATGTATAAAAGGAAGGATATTACAAAATTTTACTGAGTATACCATGATTAAGTGAAAAATTACGTTCAATGGTTGAAGAAAGGAGAAAGACTAGGATGCAGAGGGTGGAGGTTTTTTTATAAAGTAAATAGAGGTAAGAGTAGTACTGTAAAATGTTGACCTAAATTATGTTTAAGGAACTAGTAACTTGAGGTGTAGTTGACTGTTTATCTTCATCTAGTGTAGACATTAAAATTTGGTGGAACCCATGGCTACCTGCAGTAACTTCTTCATGGTGGACTCTGAAGTAACAAATGGAACAAAACTGTTTGAGATGGAAAGAAATGGTAAAAACAAAAATATCAAGCAAAAATGATTGACATGGTGATCATTTGGGTTGTAACTACTGTTAATGTTGTAGATTAAGTCAGTGTTTTGGATGAAATTGCTGCATTCATCTTCAGGGTTGGATTATATCCAAGTCTGATACTGAAAGGATTAGGGTGAAGAAGTAGCTTTTGGTTATATGGAGATGCTGCAAAGACAGGGCAGTCTTGTGCACCTGATGTGACACTTCCTTACACGTAATGCATATCAGTGTATTCTTCAAAGGACACTGGTATGTTTACAGTTACTTCTCATTGGACACTTACCACAGCACTAAATGCACTGTTTGCTACTTGATGTACTACTAGCATTTTTATCAGTTGTTACAATTACATGAATAGGCCTATGCCTGCACACATTCCTTATACTTCATTCAGCTACTGCTAACTCGGTAACCATTGCGAGTTGGACACATGTGACATTTCTGACTTAGAATTAACTGTGGGATTAAATTCTGAAGTATTTACTTTAAGTCCTCAGACATCCTGTTTGAATTTGTCAGTTGAACACAAACTTCATAATAGAGATTACTTGTTGATTCATACAATATCCTAAATGCTGTATGTGGATGAATTAAGGTAGTATAGGTAGGCTACTGACTATTTTTGTAGCTGATGTTGTAGACACCATGCATTGCTTAGTGCATACCCATCAGTTTCAGAATTGAATTTTCACAGAGTTAAGTAATGATTAACTATGGTAAAATTAAATGGTGCCAGTACAGGGAATGTAATGTTTATTTGCAATAAAGAGTTGACACAACAGCAGAAAGACATTTTTCCACACCTATGTAAAGAATGATCATAAAACTTGTATCATTTTCCAGGAAATCTCACTTCTCTTAAGTATTCCAAGCAAACTAGCATTTTTCTGGGAAGATTAAAGTTATAAAACAGATTAGAAAATTTTCATAACTTCTATTAAAGAGTATTCATGGTTCCATATTCAAACATTTGCATATGTGTGGTCACAAGATCTTATGATTTTATATGTTTTACCTTAATGCCTCTTTGGTTTTGTAATTTACCTTCCAACAAGATTATGTCCTAAGCACAGGTTACAGTGTCAATGAGAAATTACAGATTGACTGTAAGGTTGCCACTATTTGGAGGAAGTGTTCACACATGGGTAAACAAGTTATGCTGGAATAGGGTAAATAAATACGCAGGAGCATAGGTATGACTGGGGGGGAGGGGGGTGAGGAAGGGTGGAACAAATGCCTGTTTAATATCTTTTCTACCTAAGAATAAGTTTTTGCTACTGAGTTGTTCAAGGTCAAGTAAAAAAATTGGGCTGAGAGTGGGGAAGGGGGTGTATGTATGTTAACGAATTGTTCAAATCAATCTTCCAAGTTACCCTATGTGCAGGGAGTATGTGTTATTAGAAAACTGATGCACAAGAATTTGTTTCACACCAGTGGCATACCGAGGGGGGTGGGGGTGGTTTGGGAGTTCAACCCCCCCCCC
>JGI24700J35501_10929892_pt1 | contig 10492 bp, 7 predicted proteins | sample TergutTh196P1_FD_35501 | JGI IMG/M metagenome (IMG submission 35501) | reverse complement strand
GCTGTTTGCTAAACCAAAAGATATAAGCACAGCCTCAATTAAGGACCTCTGTCTCTTTATAAGAGACACAGGGATATTGAATCTGTGCTGAATGATACTTTAGGGTTGCACAATAAGCCACAAGGCTGCAGTGCTTAAAACCGGAGCGTAAGCAGACGGGCCCTAAATAGAAGAAGTCCCTGCACACGTCTTGGAAGGCTGTTCTCCATTTCCTACCTGAACACAGGAAACCTTCCTCATTGAAGACACCATGTAACCAGGTTCTCTAAAATGGCCCATATTATGACTTCAAAGCAAGTATGCTTTCAGTACATCTCAGCCCCATTCATTCCTTCCCTTTTTCCACATTCTTAAACTTTAAACCGCATAGATGCAACTGCATTCAACATGAATGCATTTTTGCAGGTCTCTGTGGGTTGATCTACTTGCTTTCCTTCATGTTCTTTCTTATTAACAATTCATTTGGAAAGGTAAAGTTTCAACTGTGTCACACATGATTGCCCTTTTACAGAATTACCTGTTCCTTTCCCTTCCTACTTTTTCTTACCCCTCTTTCAGCTGGTGGTGAAAAGATTCGCTTTTGTTACACATAACTGCCCCTTTTGTGGCTCCTGCAGAGTTACCTACTACCTTTACTTCTCTTCCTCTCCCTATCAACCCAGACAGTTTAGGCTGAGTGCACATATGCACTTGTGCTCACTGCACTGATCATTTGCAGGAGCCCTTGCACTGACATTTCTTTTTCCCTTCTTTTCATTATCCCCTTCTTTGGTTACAGGTGTACACTTCTGTTCAGCAAGGTTACTCTTGTGCATGAATCTGTTGATCAGCCTCCTGGGAACTGTACTTGGTGCCTTGATACTCCTTCCCCCCACCCCACACCCCATAAAAGTTTACCACTTTTCCTTATTTATTCATATGCTCACTCCTTCTACTCTGTAGTATACTTTAATGTAAATAGAGAAGGACACACTAAGCTTAACCAGTTTATTGTACCAGCTACTGCTGTATGTATGTAATATTTTCCTAACGTGTTCCATATCCAAGGCATTAACCTGTTTTGGATTCATAGAATGCAAATCAAATCAATTCAATTCAAAAACATTATTTCTCATCCCTCTTCATAGAAAATATTTGGCCCCACACTTGTAGGAAGAACAGCCTCCAACTAAGCTGCTCACAGCACTATATCTACCCCTTTCTGTACATTGTTTATATCTCTACCTTCTCATATGGCTTGCTCCTCTATACTGAAAAACAGGGGTAGTAGGTTCCTGGAAAAATGTTGGTACCTTTCTACCAGACATCCTGGAACACAGTAAACTTCATATTCATGGCCACGGAAACCTAAAATTTCACAATTCCACAGTATTTTCTACATTGTCACATATGTCATGTGTATCATGACATTCTTTATAAAAAAAAAATATGGTAAATTAGTTGTACTTCATTACCCTTGTTGTTATTCGGAACGTAATATATGTCTCAAGAGTATCGAGATGCTTCTGTGGATTATCAACTTTCACTTGCAGGTCTTGGGTATCCAAACTAAATTCTGATATTTCTTGGTCAGGGAGTGTGGAGAAACTTTCTACTGATGGTGATGCCACCTAAAAATTGAAATATGTATCTTAAGAACTGCAACTGTATAACAAAATGGAAAAAAACATTGCTACCATTAATCTGTGTGTAACCATCAAACACAACGTCAATTAACTTTACTAAATAATTTCAACCAAACATTACACATGAGCCTGCTACTGAAGTGTACACAACATAATTTTATCAACTGATCTTCTCATTATCATACACAGTCAATCATTAAAACCAGCCATATATAATACTGAATACATCTTCTACACTTCTGATTGTTTACTGAATTTAAAATCAGGCAATATGTCTTATGTTCGCATGTTATATTATATTCCCAGCTAGTGTGCTTTAGGTGTCCTACATTCCTAAATGTTTCAGACAAATTATAACACATCATATAACCTTTATTTATTTACACTTGTCCCAAATGTCATAATCTGACTGAAAATGTATGTGAATATAAGACAACTATGCCACAAAACAGTGATTATTACAAGCGAGTAAAATATCATGTTCCACCAGAAGGCATACTGTCAAATTTAAATTGAAGGTAAAATCATGAGTGTAAAAAATATTTTAGATAAGGTATGATACCGACAAACTAAAATTAACGCACTCACAGAAAACGTTGTTCCAGTGTCACTTGATTCAGCAAAAATTCTCCATGGAGTGGCCTGGAATCGAACCAGGGCCTCCATGGTGACAGGCCTGCAACTGGCCACTTGTTACATGTGTGTGTGTGTATATGTTGAATATATGTCACTTACTTTATATTTCTTGTGAAATACTCTACGAGTATTCAGTGTGTACTCTTCAACGTGCGCATTCTACTCTGACTTCTATCATATTTTATTTTCTAGGTCTATGAGATGCTACTATATCTAACTTAAAATGTAACAGCAGGCTGCGTATTATATTCTTCCCTTGAGGATTTTCCTAGAACCGAAACATGTCTGGCTGAAATAATTTAATAAAATTAGTTCATGTACTTGGTGCCTCATACTTATAAAGAATACAAATGTGTCAGGTACAACGTGAATGAAGCTGCCTGTATACCATGGCAGTTTATCAACTGAAATAAACAAATGAAATGAACAAACTGGTATTACCACAGACCCCTCCAAAGACGTACTATAATTTGACATTATGTCAGTATCTTTACTGTCTTGCTTCTTTAACTGTGTAGATTTGCACTCAGAAGAAACTTCCAAGACAGCACTATCTTCGAGATCCGCCATCTTCCGTATTACTGTCCCAGTTCAACCTATAACTCGAAGCATCAAACGGAAACAAAATATGTGATCGGCACTGTAACAGCGAATGAGTGTAATAACCAAAATATCCGACCACAATATATTACGTGTCAAGGACACCGCCCACTAAATATAAATGTCAAATGACGGGTTCACTACACCCGCTGCAATCTGAATAGCAGAAGACAATCTCAACTGTGCTCCAGCGATGCGTGATTGTTTCTCTTGTCATTTGTTTTCGAAAGTAGGGTTATGGCATGTGAAAATGGTTGATGTTGTTCGATCTCAAACCGGTAAACTTTACGTGCTGTAAGTGTTTTGGTTTTAAAAATGGACAAGGAGATGACAGTAGACGAAGATTTGAGATTGGATGAGGAAGAAAATAACTCTGGAAATTTTAGTGATCTAGAGCCAGTGGTGTGGTTAAACGACGATGATGTGGAGGTTAATATGTTCTTCCACAGAGTGGATTCTGATCAAATTATTTATCAAACCAAAAAGAAGAAATGTAAGATGATAGGGAAATATGTGATGGGGGATCTGCTGGGCGAAGGTAGTTACGGGAAAGTGAAAGAAATGTTAGACTCTGAAACACTTTGTAGGAGAGCTGTAAAAATTCTAAAGAAGAGAAAGCTTCGGAGGATACCCAACGGCGAACAGAACGTTCAGAGGTAAACACCAGACAGTATAAATCAGAATGAGAGATGGCAGTAATTGATTTATTTTTAAACAGGTGATTAACAAAACGTAATAATTAACCTCTCATCAGTTTGTTAGAAACAGTCATCCTAAACAGTAAGTAATAAAGTACCTTTGTGATATGTCCATAATGGTTGTCGAAGATTGTTTTAAGAACCATAGATGTTTAGAGTAGTGGAGAATAACTCAAGTGTCAGTTTTTATTTGCTTATAGTGCTTGGATTAATACTTATCCCGATGTTGCCTTGACTTGTCTTAAAAATTATAGATATGGGGGAATGGGTTGACGAGTAGTGTACCCTGAAATCTTTAGTAATTATAGAAACGCCTTGGGTGAACAAAGAACCACTAAATGTGTTTTCATCTTGTGATGCATATGAAACGTGTTCTAACATTTCATGACATCTGGTAGTAACAGGCCAAATGCTGAAAGGGCCCAGTTTTTCATCCTGTAATTGTAACAAAATGTAGCAAATAATACTGTCAAAATCACAGTGGACTATGTTTTGTTGAAAGCCTTACTGTGTTACAAACATTGGACTTACAGGACTTTGGTAACACCAACCAATGCACAATTCTACAATCTGTATATTCTGTCTATTACTTAGCTGCTGTATGTTACGGCAATGTCACCATCTTCAGAGAGCTTACACCAAAATGTCATTAAAACATACAGCAGTAAATAGTTTAAAATAAACATACATATGTTTTGATGTCAGTAGTGCAGATTGTGATTTAAATTATTAGATATATAGAATATACAATAGTGCTGTTAATATTGTGATAATATAATTTGTTTGTTTCTACAATTAAAGGATGCAAGTCTTCATTACAACTCCATTACAGTTTGTTCTAATTTTAATGGAGATTTATACATCTTTTAATCATAGCAACAAGTAAATTATATTCTCACTATATTAACAACACTATTTTATATTCTATATATCTAATAATTTAAATCACAAACTGCACTATTGACAACACAACAAATGAATGTTTGTTTTAAAATATTTATTGCTTACATTCTAATGAAATTTTGGTGTAAGCTCCCTGAAGATGGTGAAAATGCCAAAACATGTAGGAGCTAAGTAATAGAAAGAACATACAGATTGTAGAATTGTGCATTTGTTAGTGTTACCAAAGTTTTAATATATCGTAATGCATGGAATGAACGATGTAAAAAACAGTTAAAGAAAGTAAAAAATTGGACATACAGTTTCTTCTGACAGACAAGTGGAAAATGTTACCATACTGTCAAAAACACAACAGACACAAAGAATACTGTTACTGATTTGTTTCTATAACAACAGTTACACCCTAATTATTAAATATTCCCAGATGGGTATTACAGAAACACATGAAGCACCCCTACATGTGTAGGTCCAATGTTGCAGGATGTGTATTAAGTTTTGTATTTATATTTGTGTTTCAGTGAGATATTATATTAGACCATGACATGTTATACATCCTTGGTCTAGTCCTGTGAATGGTAAATAAATTTTATTCTCCATATAACATTAATTTGCATCTTCAGTTTAGTAGGCTGACATGCATATTAGTTCTTATTGTGTTGAAGGGTTTTATATTATGTGACTGTTTTCAGGGAGATCCAGCTTCTTAAAATATTGAAGCACAAGAATGTGATAGGATTGGTTGATGTTTTATGTAATGAAGAAAAGCAGAAAATGTACATGGTTTTAGAATATTGTGTTGGAGGTCTCCAAGATATGTTAGAGAGTACACCAAAAAAGAAATTTCCACTTTGGCAAGCACATGGGTATGTTTACTGCAGTACGTCTGCTGTGTAAATTGTAACATGAGATTTTTTTTATACTTTTTAGATCAGCAGTATTTCAGCCTTGGTTATTATATTAAGTCTAACTTTATGTATACTTTTCAACTGAGAAGGAAAATTGTTCGGCTAACGGAAACTTCATACAGTTCTCAAAATTCCCTTGATGTTCATTCACCTGTAGTTTGTCTTAAGACAGGTCTATAGCTGCCTCCAAAGCAAGTTCTCCACAGATTGCAATGTAGTGCTTTCTCTTTCAATTTCCAGCATTCTCTTTTTTCCTTATGCTCATCCAGTAGCTGCTTATGTCTTCTTTCTCATCTTCCTGTCACTTCTATCCTTCCCTTTCAACAATGTGTTTTAGAAGGCAGTTCATACACAAGATGTGACAAATCTAGTTTGCCTTCCTTCTTTTTATTGTTTATGGGATATTATTCTCCTCTTTGACTCTTTGTAATACTTTTCTATTTTTCACATGATTGGTCCAACTGATCTCCATCCATCTCCAGCACCCAATTTCAAAACTTGCGAGGTACTTCTGATCTACTTTCTGAAGTATCCAAGTTTCAACACCATGCAAGATGTGCTCCAGATTTAGCACTTTAGTATTTTCTTCCTTAAATTTGAGTCCAGTTTGCTGGGGAAAAGAGCTGCCTTCTTGTTGAATGCTGCTTTTGCCATGGCAATCTTGGATTTAATATAATGTGTATGTATTGCATCCCTGATGTGTATTATATGTTTAAAATATGCAACTTAAACTAGTCAGTCCTGACATTTCTGCTACTCTGACCATAAAATGTCCACAGCGATGGTGGAGTAGCATCATATGTTCTATTCATGCTGGCATGGATTGGACAGTGAGGCACATCAGGCTGGATCTGCATCGTCCTAATGCCTGAGAACGTTGAAAAAGTGGAGGATGCAGTTGATGTGAACAGACATGTCACCCTGTGACTTGCATGTGTTTAATGTTCGCAAGAAGATTCTGAATGGCTGTAGACTCAAGAGATGAAGACTACAGTGCCACAGTCTTGCATTTGTTCCAGCCACAGCAGAAGGAAAGTTCTTTGTGGAGGAAATCCATTGGCTAGTGTATCAATGGGATGCCTGCTTTAGTGCCCGTGAGGACTACTTTTGACGGCCTCTACATCTTTGCACAGAAAAATCCCCAAATGCATTTCATTGGAACAATCCTGATATGTTGGTCTGCTTGGATATATTGTGTTGAATCATGAAAATAGTATTTATTTGTCATATGGCATGCTCTTCTTCACAAGCACACACAGGTCTCCTTGCTATATATGTGCATATATCTTTGTTGTATGAGTTGAGACACTTTCAGAATCAACAGACTACAAGGGGTTAACTGTGAGATTTTGGAAGTTCTCATTGGACAGTCCAGCATAGCTCCTTCATCATCACATTGTGATGGTGGTTAGTGGTTTGACATACTTTTCTGTGACTGACAGCATGCTTTTTGCTCATGGGAAAAGCACACTTTCATCCTGATTCCCTCTCCTTCTCCCTCAGTAATATGTATGCTGTGCTACATTACAGTCATCAGTTTAAATGGTGTGACATTTGCCATATATTTGTGGCAGTGACTGATACTGTCTTCTATACACATCATGCAAATTATGCAGTCCTTCCCCAAATGACTTGAGCATCCACCTGGACATAATTCGGTTGCCCTGAAGATGGAGGCAGCGTATACCTCTGCATCCTGTCAACCTGCAATCCAACATGGTGTCAAAACAGAGAGGACTGTCATTAGAGATAGTGATGGTGTCCCATCGATATTTTTAGTGCTGGGTATTTTGTTGTGCACACAGGCACAAAATCCTGAGACCTAGTTCCCTCTTGAAGCAGCACAGATTATATGCTATTCTTGCATGAATGAGTTACCAACTGTTCTTATATGATTTTTTGGTACCCAAAATGAACAAAGTCTGTGCATTATACAGAATTTCTAGCAATTTTTTAAGGTCATCTGTCACATCAGTGGACAATGCATATGATATCCTGGGATAATATTAATAAGTACAGTATGAGGAATTATATTCTAAATTGTTAATATGCCAAGTATTTTATCATCAGGTATTTCTGTCAGCTGGTTGATGGCCTGGAATATCTCCATAGTAAAGGAATTATTCACAAAGATATTAAGCCAGGAAACCTTTTACTTACGCTTGATGGTGCATTAAAAATTTCAGACCTTGGGGTTGCAGAGGTAAGTTTTGAAATAGTAATTTTTTATGCTTAATCAATTATTCAAGGATTTTGGACTCTTGTTATTCTTTCATTCCTCAGAACACACTCCATTACTGTGGTTACTTTGAAAATATGTGAGGTTTATGTACTGTAACACCAGCTTATATGGGCTGTTGGTGACATGTAGAAAGTCATACCTTCATTAGTTTCCTTAGCAGAAATTGCAACTTATGTCTTTATTCTATTTCTGTCCTTCCAGCACATTCTTTCATATCACACATCATCTCTTGTCTTCATCTGTACACAAGGAAATTAATCTGGAAGCTTACGTAATGGCATTAAGCAATACAGTTCAATTTATCTTGACTGTACTGATGTGCCTTATATTAAAATAAGAGAGCTTGCATTAGATTAACACATAGGTGAATTGTTGTATGGTGACCTACAACAGTGCTGATTGTTGTAAAATAAACCATTATATTCTTATGGAGTAAATAATGCAGACAGGAATTGACTTGATCTCAAATCCATCCATGTAACAACAAAATCAACAGTTTTGCAAGAATGATGTAGGGATGAATAATCTTAAGATGACAACTTATTTGAGTGTTCACACAACAAACAAATTTTGCCCTTACACATTCCACTGTCATTATTGGTTTCTGATATACAGAGTGTGGCACACAAGCAGACAGACAACTGCAGGCCTGTATTTAGTCTACCTTCCCCAACCACTATATGTTTGCATGTCCATAACAAAACATTGTAACAGCAGTTCCAAGAGACTTATTTGAAATAATTGTATAGACATTTATGATTATTTTGATAGCAGGTTTCATTATATAGAGAAGATTTGTTGGATTATTTTGTTGTTATTCAGTTCTTGACTTTCAATGTAGACACTCTCAAAACAGCTCCAGTATCCACCCTGTACTCCATATTGGTTCCACAAATTCTTTCTGTCATAAGTGTTGTCAGTTACATTTATTAGGACTTTTTCCCTTGTCACAACACACAGCACCACACAGTGTTTTGGAAACTGCCTGTTATCTTCTAAAGGTGACATAACAGTAACCTCAAAACAAATTAACCACCATAAAAGTTATACTACATTAACAACTACACATGGGAAGTAAGACACAAAAGTATTCAGTAAACTAATAAAACCCACATGTTCAAACCTAATAAGTAAAAAAATAATGACCAGACAATAATAAACAGGTAGTTTCTGAAACGTTGTGTGGTGTTGTGTGTTGTGGCAATGGAAGAAGTCCTAATAAGTGTAAATGACAGAACTTAAATGAAATCATTGTCAAAATGTATATGATTCTTCCTCTCATATTTACTAACTGTTGTCAAAGCTGACTACCTCAAACACTGAAGAGCAGAATGTATTGGGTTTTACCTCTGCCTCTTCATGGATTGAAGTGGGAATTATAAAACAAAATCACGCCTAAGAAAGTCAGGTCTCATTGCATTTCATATTAATATTTCACTAACCATTATAATGTGTTATAGCTACACAACAAGGACATTTTACCAAGTTCTGTTAATAAAGCCTGTGACATCTAAATTTCTGATCATTTACGTTCTTTGACAGGCACTGAATATGTTTGCTGAGGATGACACATGTTATACAGGACAAGGTTCACCTGCATTCCAGCCTCCTGAAATTGCAAATGGTCACGACAAATTTTCTGGATTCAAAGTTGATATCTGGAGTAGTGGTGTTACTCTGTAAGACCTAATTGATGCTCAGTCATAGTTCTCATTTGTGTGATACCTACTGTGCTAGCAGTAATTTGAAATTTATTACTGGTATTTCTGCTTCTATTTGAACAAGATCTTTAAATTGCAATTAAAGAAATACATTACTTTGTTTCTAATCCATTGTTCTTTTATTCCGTTTGTGTGTTGGTAATGTGCAGGAAAAACATAAGCAAACACTTGTAATGCAAATGGTACAGTCTTTGGTTTTCTAGTGTGTTAATATATTTTTATATGAGATCAGATTCTCATGGTGTCTGTTATAAGCAGCTTGGGTACCAGCTTCTACAAAAAATGTCACTAAAGCAAGGTAACAGAATCTGTAATATAATAGATACTAAATACCATATAGCACACACAGATATCAGCAAGAAAATACTGTGTTTATTCTCTATGTTTAATGTTTATTCCCCTGAACTTAGATAGAAAATTTCCTCAAAAGAAAAAAATAGTCTTATGAAATGACCATTCGGTCAGTTTTTTTGCTTTTCAACTCCTGACCATTTGATGGATTTTAACGAAACCTTATATGAATTGCATACAAATGGTGGATACCCAAATGCTGCAGTTTTTAATTTTCTGCAATGGCAGACACCCAAACTTGTGAGGTGGGAGCATCACTAGCACCACTTTTGGGTCATGAAGTGATGTGTGATAATAGGTCTTAGAAAAATAAGCAACTTTTCTTTGAGGTAATGTTTCCATACATTGTAAAGTAACAAGGTAGCTGTTGTGCAGAAATTATTTTAGCTTGTAGTCTTGTGTAATTAATTAATAAGGCAGTGGCAATAGGAACATGAAATCTTATGTGAAACATTATGTGTTAAATGTTGTTTCTAAGACAAGAATGACAAGCATGGCAATGACTTAAACTTGACGCATAAGTAAAAACTTCTTTACAGAGTAAAGTAAAACAACAGTAATAATACTAATGGATATTAAGAGCTCAAATGTTATGAAGTAGGAATAAGTAGGGTGGTCAGAAGTCCTTGTTTTTACTATGTATCCACGATGGTAAATTATGAAGAACATAGCAGGTTTTCCCAGGACCATTGCATCTTATTTCATTTGGAATGTTCACATTTAAATTCAGCTTATCCTTATATTTTATTTACCTCATACCCTTCAGAATGGTGGAACAGCCTTCCTGTCCCCATTTTATCATTCAGCATTTTTT
>JGI24700J35501_10929894_pt1 | contig 10495 bp, 3 predicted proteins | sample TergutTh196P1_FD_35501 | JGI IMG/M metagenome (IMG submission 35501) | reverse complement strand
GTCTGGAGAGACTGAGAATAATGTAGAGTGGAATGGAAATATGCCGTCCAGACACTGGTCCGGGGGTACTGGGAAAAATGTAGGGGGGACAGGAGGGAGCTAGTCAAGACACTGGTTTGGAGGGACTGAGAAAAATGTAGAGTGGCAAGGAGGGATCCATTCAGAACACTAGTCTGGAGAGACTGGGAAAAATTTAGAGTGGAAAGAAAGGAACCAGTCCGAACACTAGTCTGGAGAGAATGGGAAAAATTTAGAGTTGAAAGAAGGGAATCAGTCCGAACACTGGTCTGGAGGGACTGGGAATAACCAACTTGAGTTTAAAAACTTCCAAGTATTGAACGACTGCTAGAGCTTAATCAGTACAAAAAGCTTCTGGGTTTTCTACTTCGTTCTTCGGTCTCCCAGGATCATCTTTCCCCCGTTTATTCGTATTTTCCTATTTCCTTCCGCAGCAGGAGCAGGATATATCTGTGCGCACAATTTTTTGTATTTCCGCGGCCATCGTAATGGATTCGTTAGTGCAGACGATAAGTGTGCAATACCACGGCGCTAAGTAATAGACACGCCATCATTAGGATATTCGAAAGAGCTTGTCAGACTTCACTCAGTTGCGGTATAGACATAAGGCCGTGCCCAGTTACTTGAACTTTCTTAAAAAACAGTGAGTAGCATTTATGCACAGACAGGCGAAAACCAAGCTGAATGTAATCTGATTCGTGGTAAAATTAACGAGATTTTCTCCAGTGTCACTTTCACCAGTGAAATAACCAACATCCCTCTGGCAATGCGTGAGATTAATTCCGGGAAAAGGCCGCCATATTATTGACAGTCATCGTGAAACGGAATGATGGCAAATATGGCTGGTTGTATTGATTTACGATAGGTCGGCTTGTCCTACCGCAAGGCTCACGAAATCTACACTCTCTTCCTTAGAGAGAAAAAGGCAGTAAGGATAGGATCGAAGAAGCATACCAACTCTACATAAAAATTGTAGCATTTAGCATGCAACTTCAGTACACTACTGGGACTATAACAAAATCATTACAATCATGGAAAAACTCTCACAATTATTGTAGATACTGAGCCAGTTCAATCCAGTCCCACCTTCATGACATACTCTAAAATTCGTTATTATCCCACTATTCAATTTTCAGGTCTTTCTCGAATTCACTTTGTTTGCTACATGCTCAGCCCACTTCAGTCTTTTTCGTTTAATGACCAACAAAATGGTGATTTATTACACGCTCATTGTGTGGTTTTTTCCGCCTGCCTGTTTTTCTGCCTCATGTTGCAGTGTTTTCATAAAGTGGTCTTTACAGGAACGATAGGCTATTGTTTATATATTGTGATGCTCTTACGGATATATGTTTATATCAACCAGTTTTTTGTCCTCTACGTCAATGACGCCCATCGTGATCACTTCATTGATTAATCGGTTGCTAAGCAAAGAAGTGCGCTCGATATGGACTTGTTGCATAGTACAATGAGGTAATGGCAAATCAGATGTATTTCAAAGTGGATAGGATTGGATAGTTGTAGGTGTGTACTAGTCTCCGATTAAATTCGTCTTCCTCTAATAAGAATTCCTGTCAATCTAAACAGATCAGAGTCACGTTAACATATACATAGACGAAATTCCGTTATGTGATCTGAGTCTGTAAACTGTAGGACAAGCATATTAACTACAAAACGCATAACACAACAAGGTTAATGACTTCTGATCTGGTATGGAGCTACGCAGAACAGAGTGGCTTTAAACTCTGTAGTTTTAACCACTACAAAACCAACTTATTTGTTACTGGAGAGTGTTTCTGTCCACAGGCACACATCACAGGGCTCGAAATTGCACACATCTGCCTCAACAGCGGGTACGGGTTAGTCCGAGGCTCATTCGATCGAGAATGGTAGGAGTTTACATTGCGCAAGCTTACACTGATAGCTTGTTTTTACTTTCAGTATCGGAAAATAATATATTACACGGTCGCGAGCTTATTATTTAAGTGTCTATGGGATTATAGATGGTGAAATTTGATAACGTAAGGAGGCGTAGGTTCTTTTATAACTTTTTTTTTACCGTGCAGCTCTTTACTTACACCCTCAGTATTATTGAGACCACGTAAATAATAGTGAGATTTTATTGAAAAGTATTAATACAAAGATTACTTATGTACGCTTTTAAGACTCTAACACGGTAAGGTACACGTGTTTGTATTAATTCCGCATCAGTGTTCGTAGACTGTGTCGAATATGTACACAAAATCCTCAAAAACAAAATCTGGTTCCAATTATTTTAACATTGAAAACATTTTATACCCATTCGTTCATTCCTATGAAATGCGTTTCGTCTTATGTCTAGAGTAAGTTTGAATTCATGCCCTAATTTGCCTGTCACTGATCACGTGTCTAAGCATTCACTTTTAATATTAAACCCTACTGGAACTTTTTTTAAAGGCACATTTTTCCGCACATTGTCCATGAATACATATAAAGAGAATGGACGTATAGGTCTGCTCCTTCTTAACCTGGATACTAGATGGAGGTGAGTGCTTAGCCTTACGCTCCGGCCGCTTTACCGATGGGAAAGATGCCCCGGTTCCCATTCTATAGGAGGCTGGGAGGTCTGACAATATTGGCGGCCATCTGCACCACACGAATCACTGGCTTCCGTACGAAAGATCCATTTCCAGAAGGGTAATCTCTCAGGTGATTCGCAGCGGCCATGTGGAAGTGAGTTGACTTCCCATCTGGTTGCATAAAGTCATCCTCTTCCATATGGAGCAGCAGCCGTGAGGTAATCACGTACGGGCAAGGGTTACCTATGACGGTGTTTACCAAGAAGAGGAAGGTGGCATGAACATACTCATTTGAAATGGCATAGAACACACATCACTTCTGCTGCATCGACTTCTGTTCTCCAAAACGGACAATATGCCGATTAACTTTATCTTTGATGTGAGAATTCGCCACCTCGTCACTGAAGTGAACTTCGCGGGGCAAGTATTTTTCGTTTTCCGTCCTGGCTAGGATCTCTCTGCAGAGTTCGTATCGCACTTCCAAATCTTCTGTTTCCAGTGCCTGGACCAGTTGAAGATTTTGCTTTTCACAAATAAACGCTTACGCAGGAATCTGGAAACGTTGTTCTTAAGCGGCTGAAAATCAAGACTTCCTCGACGCTTTGATCTTTGTGGTCTGCTATGGAAGCAATCCCGAACACGATCCAAAGGTGCATCAGAAACAGAAGGCCGACCAGGATTAATGTCTTTGCAAATGCACCCTTTCTGTTAAAAGGAATTTTACCAGGCCTAAAAGGATACTTGGCTCGTTGGCTGCGTGTGAAATTGCGTGCAAAGTGCACTTCGCACTGCTGTTCTGACTCTTTCTTCGTCAACTCCAGAACACATAATCTCTTGTAACGTGTGGTAGCCATTTTCAAAACTAGCGACATCTAGCGGCAGCGACGCAAAACAAACCCACCGGGCAAGTTCGAAACAACACTTTTAGAGTGTCATATTTTCTGGTGTAGAAGTGAAGCTCTAAATACGTGGAATTTGTTTTCTGTCCTATTTTGAAAGTGCAGTGTTCTTTTGCGATCACTCTGCATCAAGCTAGTTCTGTTATGAAAAAAATACAGTCCTAAAACTTACGGATCATACTGTGTACGTGCCATCAAGAAGTACAACCTACGCGACATATGCAATTGAAAGACATATAAACGCTCACCAAAAGTGTGGCGTAAACTTTTAATATCAAGATTTGCTGCTAACGACAGTCATTGACAATATGACAGTTCAATCATAAATAAAAACATACTGCAGGCTACAGTCGATGTGCAGGAATTAATGGACATAAAATGTTGAGTATTAAAATAATTTAACTAGTGCTTGTATTCAAAAGTTTTATTTACATATTTGACAGGCCCATTATATATATATATATATATATACACACACACACACATATATGCACACACACACATACACACACACACACACTGATATGGAATTCATCAACATTTGTATGTGACACTGAGGGTGACCTTGTGAGGGTCTAAAAGTTATTAATAACAATTAAGATTATTTTGTGTTAATGCAAGTAATTGTAATTGATAGTGTGCGATTTGATGCTTTACGTCAGTGAAGAGCCATGGTATACTTGTGTTCCAGTAGACTGCAGCACTTTTTTGTCACCTGACAGGTGCCCTCAAGCTTAGGAGAATTTCACTACTTCCATCCTCAGCTGGTAAAGAAATTCCCCGAATTTTTTACAACCAGAAATTTTATTGCCGTCTTCTAAACAGCCCGCAACTTTTCCCAGCTCTGAGGCGGAACAACCCAGCCCATGTCCTACCATCACATTTATTTAAGATCCATTTTAGTTACAGTTGAATGAAGGTCGAACATGGTAAACAATTTTCCATTGATAACATCCTAATATATTGTTACTGCAACATGTATCGAACAATGATGCTGATCATCAGGTATATCTCAGAGATTTCAGAGAATAAATTACATAAATTGCTATATTTCTCTTTGTTTTACATTTCAGTGTTGTCGTAGAATATACGTGGTGCACGATGATTAAATTTATAATTCATTTTAACATTACTGTCCGGTCTACGTCTCTGAATTCGAAGTCGGTTTTCCTTCACATTTCCCCACCAAACACTTACTAATATCTTTCTTCTCATTCACTCATGCGCGGCTTTAGAATGGAAGACACAGGCAGTATATTCCTTCCCAAAATTGCTAACCACTTACCGGAGTACATGGTGCCATAACTGTGGCTACCGCCCAAAAAAGAGGAGAAGACATGGTGGGGTCTTCACTGACATGAAAACCTTACATATCAATTGATACCTTGCAAAAACTTAAAATTTTCCATCTGATATATGACCTCATACCCTATACACTTGGGTCTCCATCTTGTACGAGTATGGGAAAAATCCAGATTTTGTTCCTCGGTCTTTTTGTGTTTAATACCGCACGTTACCAGTAAATGTCGAAAATTTTTTGAACTGAATTCCAATGCAAATGACGGTAACATGACGTAGTAACTGGTGTCCGTGCTTACGGAACACACAATTACAGCTTTGCTCAGGTCACTAGTAACACAAAGCGAGGGTACTTTGGAATGTTATGGACAGTACTTACGACGATATTTTTAAATATAGCACAGTATACTAAGAAGGGAACTGTTCGCTTTCGTACCGCAGACCTAATAGAAAACACCTAAACGTATAAAATTTACTTCTTATTCTTACTAATGCTTATGCTTTGCGCGGCTATTATAGCAAAGTGCGAATGTTGCGGTAATAGGATTGGATAAAATTAAATGATTGTTAGTGAATATTACGTAGAAGTTTAGACTGATCAATTGAGCAGTTATTGATTTTTGTTTGTTTCCTAGCCTCAACACACAGACTGAAATATCCGACGAAATACATAGGACTTCATTTTGATTCTTTCATGCCCGAATTTCATTTGTTTGTATGTTTAAAACTTCAACTTCTACCGCACAGACGATATCCTGGAGTTTCGTTCAGAAACCAGTCATTATGCTGTTTTGGAAAAAAATCACTGTGTATTTTTAGAATCTTGCGAAACGTATAGATAATTTCTTTGGTAAAGTAGAAAAATTTCGTAATACTGAAGCAAGACGTACAAATAACGCCCACAGTGCTTTAGCAGCTTAAGAATATGTTAACTACACGCAGTAACAGGCTGTAGCAGCTCCACCCAATGGTCAGCGCATACAATATCGAAAAAAAGAGGAAGTGATGGACGACCTGGCCACATGCACAGGGTCAGTTCGAGCTAAAATTTACGCGCAGTACGTAATAACAGTTTTCCCACATAACAAGGGATATGAAGTATGCAGATGTGACGTATTATGGGATAATAAAAAACTATACAAAAACTCACAAGCCCGTAATTATTTTAATTTTGATAAAAGCTTACGTCATCACGTTAATGTTCACTGGTATGCACGACACGACGCATACTGTGAGCATTTTATGTTATACGCCGGACGACTGGATGTAATGTAACTTCTGCAAACGTCACCTTGCGCAGTATCACACTCTAAGGTCATTCTGTCACTGTCCAGGCAGCTAAAACATGATGCATCCTCAGGCTGTGGATAGAGAAGTTGCGGGACAGATATTGTGGGGGGTGGGGGAAGGGGGTGGTAACGAAACATCGGATTCAGCAACTGTCGACAGGCTTCTTGACTGGCTGAAGACCTCGCAGGTTTCAAGAGGGGCTCCGGTCCTTGGTCAGGTTTATGTTAAACATTTTGCGTTTGAAGAACTGCCAGCACCAAGCACGCAAGTCATTTAATATATAATGAATATTTGGTTATCTAAAAAGCCTTTTCAAATGCATCGGTTATATACCGCTCGTGAAACGGCAATTTTTCATAACATACACATTTCGTCAAACGAAGATTCCCGCACCAATAGACAGCTAGGGAAAAACACACCTTCTGTCAAAATGTTGTTTTCATAAAAAAAAATTATTTCCCTTTATATTTTCGTAAAAACGTAACATGCTTAAATGCTTGTCTTTTGATGATGGGTCAAGTTTTCTTTCTGCTGTAAAACTGTGTCTGTGGGTTACGAAAAACTGGTGTTTCATGCCAGATATATGGCGATTGGGCTCGGTGATTGGGAAGAAGTACTGAAATAGTCGTAGCCGATCTCAATTCATTTTTTCAGGATTTGCGGGGTGGAGAGTGGGGGAATTAACGAAAAGCTGGGTTATTGTTCCTGGCCCAAGAAATAGACTATACTTTGAGAGAACTACTGAACAAAAGCGAGAATTGATCGAATTAAAGGTAAAAATTTTTAGAGTTTTATTTATAAATTGCTTGACCGAGTTATTAGAAAAACCAATACGGTGTTTGTCTGTGCCTAAAATTAGTAGATGGAGAAATGCTGCTGAGAATTGGAGCCGTTATTAATACGAGTATAAAGAGAGCGTAACTTGTGTGACAACAAGGGATGAAAAACCTGGCAGCAGAACAAGAGAAAAGATTGTGGTAAGATGTGAAGTCGAATATCTTGAGCGTGTTCTGAGACACTATTTCAGCTTGGGTTTACTGGGCTTCAAATACTCTGATAATATTTACCAACAGTACGGAGCAAGACAAACTTAAACCCAGAAGAAAATAGCAATTCTCGCCGCCATAAGAATGTTAAATCTCAAGTATGCAGAAGAGTCTTCCAGAATGAGAATTTGTGTTGTTTTTTACACAAATTTCAACGTTTCGGACGAACCTGCTGCTTCCATTTCAGGACAAAAGTGTAGTTCAGGTTTCCACCCTGAAGATGAAGGCAGAATATTACTCTGATATTGTCGTACCTGTATACGAGATTGCACTATGCTACTTCCCAAAAGGCAGACCTCTTTAATTACCTGAAAACGGTGCTTTAGCCTTGATTTGTATAACGATGTTTTACAGCAAAACTGGGCGTGGATAATTGACAATAAAAGAATCTTCCGGGAACTGATGTCATTGCTTGTAGAAAGGGACAAGAAATTCAGAGAATTTAATCAACGTCAAAGAACTTTGTGCTAAGCTTGCTGTCATAGCTTTATGAATCTCTGGGAAGTCTGTGTACGGAGCTCCACATGTAACACGCGTCAAGTGCAATGAAGGGGAGTGATTGTAACTTATTTTCATTTTCGCTCTTTAGTATGTGTGTGAAGAGGGAGAAAGTGAGGGGATTATGGAAAAAAATACAAACTGAGGAACTTCAAAACTTATACTGTTCAATTAATATTACAGAAGGGAATCAAATCAAAGATGTTGAGATTGACTGAACTTGTAGCGCGCATTAGATTTGAGAAATATGAATAGGGCTTTTGTTGGGAGACCTAAAGTTTAGAGGCCTTACGCAAAGCCAAATAATAGAGATGGAAGGATAACATTAAAATGAATCTTAGAGGAAGAGGCTGTGAGGGCTGGAATGGAAGGCTGGCTTGCGATGAGAAAAAAATGGAGGATTCTCGTACATAGTGAGCATAATTTTATATAAGTTCCATTACAGGTAGATGTAGATCAGAAGTGCAGAATTTATTTAACACTTAACATTTATAGGTTTCTAAAGAAGGGCATTGCTCCATACCAGATTGTCTGCACATCTCTCTACTCTTTGGTTTTACCAAGACATCATTTGACATATGCCAACTTAAGTACTTTAGATTCCTGAAACTGTACTCTTCTTGCTTAATACAGTCTACAAGCTTCATTTATTTGTCTGCACACCAAAATTATTGAGGCATGTCTCGATCTCCCCATCACAGTCTAATATGCTATTTACCAAGATAGCTAATTTCACTGAGGTACTTAATATAGTGTCAGAAAACAAGATTCACCACAGCACGATACAACGAACAACTCCATGGAGCAGAGTCCTTTAGAATCTAACAGCTGCTCAGTTAGTCAATAATACCTCAGCCTTTTATGTAATCCATCAATTTACTGTCATGCTCACAGTTTGTTTCTCTACTGAAAGATATGGCTGGATTCCTCAACTTGCCAATCTCTGTCTCTAGATCCATTTTAATACCATTCTTCCATCTATGCCTAGTTCTTCCAAGTCGCTCTTCCCCTTCAGATGTCTCTACTGCCATATATGCATTTCTTATCTTTCTGTTGTTTGCTGCATGACTTCATTTTATTCAAATTTATTTGATTATATTAACTTCTGTAGTGTGTTGCAACGAAGCTGTGAGGGACTTAAGCCATAAAAGAAGCTGAGGGGTGTAGTTTGGCAAACCTGTCAGTGTATCACCCTATGTAGACAATGAGTGGCGTAGTTTAATGAAGGTGTCAGTGTATCAACCTATAAAGATGATGAATGGTGTAATTTAATGAACGTGTCGGAGTCTCAACCTACATAAATGTTGACTGATGTAATTCAGTGCAACAGGTAGTGTCTTAAACAATGTAGGTTGTAATTGGTGTAGTTTAGTGAAGTTGTCATTGTCTTAACCTACACAGATGCTGACTGGTGTAGTTTAATAAAGGTGTCGGTGTCTCAATATATATAGACCGGGAGTAATTCAATAAAGGTGTCAGTGTCTCACCCTACGTGGATGTTGACTGGTGTAGTTCATTGCAACAGTTTGCGTCTTAAATAAGAAAGGTTGTAATTGGTGTAGTTTAGTGAAGGTGTCAGTTCATTTCAGCATATGCAAATGATGACTGGAGTAGTTCATTGGGATAGGTAGTGTCTTAAGTAATACAGGTTGTAAAATAGTGTAGTTTTAAAGAACGTGTCTCTGTCTCAACCTAAGTAGATGTTGGCTGATTTAGTTCTTTGCTACAGGTAGTGTCATAATTTATATGGGTCATAATTGGTGTAGTTTAATGAAGGTGTCAGCGTCTCAATCTTCACAGATTGTGACTGGTGTAATTTAATAAAGGTGTCAATTTTTTAACATATATAGAAAATGTCTGATGTAGTTTAATGGAGGTGTCAGTGTCTCAATCGACATGGATTGTGAGTGGTGTAGTTTAATGAAGGTGTTGATGTCTCAACATATATAAATGGTGACTGGTGTAGTTTAATGGCGTCACTTTCTCAACCTATATGGCTGGTGACTGGTGTAGTTTAATGAAGATGTCAGGGTCTCAACCTATATACTGTAGATGGTGACTGGTGTAGTTTAGTAAAGCTGTCAGCTTCTCACTCTGTAATAGATGTGTCTGGTGTTAAATGTCTCAATATATGTAAATAGTGACTGGTATATTTGAATGAGGTTGTTAGTGTCTCAACCTGTATAGATGGTGACTAGTGTAGTTTGGTAAAGCTGTCGGTGTCTTAACCTATAATAGATGTGTCTGGTGTAGTTTAATGAAGCACTTAATGTCTCATTCTGTATACGCGCAGTTAGTGGGTGGCGTAGTTTAATACAGCTGTCAGTGCCTGTCACCTGTATTAATGGCGACTCCTGCAGATGTGAAGCTATCAATATCGCGGACTATATAGCTGGTGATTCGTGAGTGATGATGTATAAAAGAGATTTTGAAAGTAGTCGTTGTGGTATAATTGCCCGGAAATTTCATAGAGGTGCTGAGAGAAACAGCACCAGCCCCAGGAAAGTAGGTTTCCCGGTCATGATTCGAACAGACCATCTGCCGAATACAAGCCCATGGTGTTACCGATATATCATTCACCCTTCTGAATTATCGTATTAGTAACACGGAGTTCTTGAAGTCCTTTATATCTACAGATTGTAATATCTTTACTTGTTTTTAGGATAGAAACAATCTGTAAATGATTTTGAATGAGTAATTATTTCAGTTGTTTTAAAAATAACAGTATTTATTATTTATTTGTAGAATATTCATCATCATATTCTTCATAATCTAGCTAACATGGAGTTGGGCCACTGGTTGACCCATTCCGGTCTCACACATCTATAAGTCTCTTTAATGGTCTTTGTTAGTTCCTTCTGCCTATTGGTCTGTATTTTTTTTTTTTTTT
>JGI24700J35501_10929893_pt1 | contig 10495 bp, 8 predicted proteins | sample TergutTh196P1_FD_35501 | JGI IMG/M metagenome (IMG submission 35501) | reverse complement strand
TTTAGCTAAGCACGAAATAGCTCCCTGATGATGGTTCCTGCGTGAACCGAAACATGTCGGAGCAATTGTCGGAATTTTAATTGTTTTTAGCATTCCTATGATTTTATAATTGTGTGCATCATTTGGAATAATAAATAGTGTTTTTGCTCAAATTCACGTTCATGTGGCTATTCTGCAACAAACTGCGGGGTTTTAGCCTAGCACAGAGGTGTTACTAAAACAAGTCTTCTTAAATATAACCCTGTGCTGTTAAGCAAATAGCACACAGGACTTCAAAGGATTTGGTGTCTTCATCTTCAGGGTCAAGCAGTGTGTTTGGGTAAACGTACATTATTATTTAATAATACTGATCCTACGAACCGTTCTGTCGTCACCTTGAACTTCTGACCCTGAAGACGTCGGCCAAAAGATTCTTCGAAACTTCGTGATATAACAGCCTAAAGACAAAGGATCACAACTTAGAAGTTTTCAATCTTAAAAACAAATTTATTTATTCATGTTGCCTTGCCTGAATATTCGGTAAGATTTTCAGCTCCTAAAGTACACGCTACCAACTTTGTGTATGACTTTTACGAGGAATATCATCCTTTTGATGTTTCCTCTTCCCCCTTTATATTTCAGTTTTACGTTTTTAAGAAGAAGACGTTTATAGCAGTTTTATGAAGGTGTGTTTTAGATGCAGAATTTATCTTGAGAGAGCACAAGAACAGCATCATAGATGTCACTGCACGTCACTCCGACCAGGTAGTTCCAGTATGTTCATAAAAAACCCCTGCCTCTAGGTCTGCTGAAAATTGAGAACAGCCGAAGGAACTGTTTTGTGACATCCATACCTTTCACATAATTAAAAAAGGGAAAAGTAACATACCCCTGCGGGCAGCAACTAAAATTGTGTGTGCCATATAGCACAGCAAATGATATACTGCTGTATTCGAAATAACTGCGTTCTTATCATCGTCATTAAATTCCAGCACCCACATGGCACAGGCCTGACCATCTTCACTGTACGCTGATTAAATCAGAACTGTTCGTAACGAGGCCAATTTTATTTTGTGTAGACGAGATCAATATATGAAATACAACAGAGCTGTCCTCTTGTAGACTACATTCCTCGGTAGATATGGTTTATTTGATTTATTTTGTATGTTTATACGACCTTCCTGAATCCATTCACTGGCGGAAATATTTATTGATATGCTACCTAAACTGTAGGAAAAGGCACGTTCCTGTAAAACACGTAATAAATGACATGCATGTCAGAGAAACATTGATATATATTTGAGCAATTTGACTCTGAAAATACACATGAAGCTGAGTAAATAAAATGATCGATTAGAAATGTAACGGAAGTCCATGCCTTAAGTAAGCGACGCGACATTCCATCGAAATCACTCAACCCTTTATTAAAGCCCAGTGGTTTATATATGTACCGCCAGTTTAACATTCACAAATTCTACGTTCTGCCCACACAGTGTACTTATGTGTTTTATTTGGATCTGAGAACAAACAGCGATTATTTCCCTATACAGCATTATCTGATTGGTTTTTATAAGGAGATTTAATCCTTTATAGCCCAGTGGTTACTACACGTACCACCAAGTTTAACATTCAGCAATTCTATGTTCTGCCCACACAGTGTATTTATGTGTTTTGTATGGATCTGAGAATAAACAGCGATTATTTCCCTCTACAGCATTAATTGACTGGTTTTTATAACCGAGACGGACAGTGTTTACTGCGCGGTATGGACTGGAACTTTAAATATAGTTCAGGCTAATTTTCGTCTTTAAAGAGTTCAACGTCACCAATTTTTTTTTTTGCAAACTTTAGTAAGTGTGGCAAGTGAAATGAATCAAAATAAAAATATCATTCCAAATTCGGCAAATGTCAACATACCGAGGCTCACCCCAAATATTTACTGAGTGTAGTTTCGAAGCTGTATACTTGGAAAGTCAGGTGGACGGACAAACGGGCCTTTATATTAATGACTTTCCATACGCACTTCAAAAACAAATGTTTTCACTTGAATTAATTTTGAGACGTAAATATCACTTACGTCATTTATTTATAAATTCATAACTCGCCTATACACGCTACTGCCTACTGTTTTGTACGGGTATAAATCAAGCTCATAATACCGACAGTTGGCGGGCTGATGTGAACAAGGTAATGATTCTTTACTTTGCTTAAAATTAGGGGTGTCTTCACTAGCTGAGGAACTGTTAGCTTCTCAAGGACTGTACTTCGTGCAGCTAGTTACGGTTTACAACGTATTGTATTAATAACCCATTGGTGTTAACGTGGAGAGCTAAGAATTCAATATGCAACTTAAGGCAAGATTTAAGCCAAGGCTATACTACAGCATATTAAGAAATATTCCGGATGAATTCTGCTACAATATATGCAATAAAACGTAACTTGTAAAAGTAAATTTGTTTATGTCCACTTCATGAAACATAGAGGGGAAGTATAAGCACAGCTTCACGCTCTGGCCGCTTTTACCTTGGTGAAAGAGTCCTTTGTGCCCACTGAATAGGAGACTCGGTGCGCCGTAGGATAAGTCTGGGAGTTTTGGGGAGGAGATAGATTTCTTCATCCTACCGGGAATCGAGCCACGATCCCTTTGACTTTGAGCTCATAGCCTGGTCGCTATACCGACTGAGATGTCGTGGCTCCCAAAATGTAATGTTTTGTGTAAGTAGACCGACTGTCGCGTAACAGCAACTGTAGTTAGTGCATTTCACGTAAAGAAGATGTGAAACAAGTGGCACTTACCGGATAACAGTAATATTCTAAATTAAACGGAATTATGTTGTTATGTCGAAATTTACATCAATTTCGCTCACGAATTTCGTCCATCAATTACAACGTTCTAATCAGAACGCGTTTGGCAAATACTAACAATCCAGATACCTAACACTTATAAAAAAAGGGACCACAACCTGTGGCACGACTAGCAGTAAGGAAACACCTAAAACACAACCCGTCTAGATGGGTGGATGAGAAATATTTTTAAGAGTTTTAATAGCACTGTCAACCGCTAATATTACAAAGCGACAGTGATAGACGAATGAACGTTTCGCCAGCATTGGTAGCAAGACAATTACAGAGGAAAACCGAAGTGTTCACACAGAAACCTGTCCCACCGCCACTTCGTCTATCATAAATCCCACACGGCCTGGACTGGGACTAGGATTTTGGCAACTAAGCACGTGAGACACGGGACGGCCTGCAATTCGGGAGCTGAGTTTGTGCACCAGGATTAACGTAAAGAACTGCGCTCTGCTGGGTTATTAAGCAGTGAGTAGCGGTAATTTCTTGCCGACGTTTCGGGACAAACTATCGGTCCCATCCTAAGGGTTCAAGAATCCAAAAAAAAAGCCCCAGTACGGAGTTTATATAGGGAAGAGTGTGGGCGGTTAAAATTCTCAGTAGCGTGGTGTCAACCAGTAGGGTTGTTGCAAGTGGCTGGACGGAGGGGAGTGTGGTAGTCAGTGCAGCTGGACAGAGTCGGTGTGTGATAGAAGGAATTCTGACCGGAGTGACAGCGATACATAGAAGAACACTCATATGAGCAAAGTGGGTGGAAGGAAAGAAAGTATTTGATTAATAAACGGGTAATCTAAAGCAGAACAACAGGACGGGGAGTAGTACCCAGCGCTATTATATGGTAAAAATACCACGTGCAGAGCAGAGATACATCGGACTGTACAGGGCAGGGACAAGGGAGAGATGAAGTAGTTAGAAGGCTAGAACAAAGAAAAAATTAGTAAAATATCAGTACAACAAATGGTAATAGAAAAAAACATAAATGAGGGGTAAATGTTGCAGTCCAGTGGTAATGTATAGTAAAATTACAATGTTCAGGACCGGGAGAACAAGGAACATAATGCAGACTGAAGGAGAGGGAAAAACGTAAGGGAGGAAGTGGATGAGAACAGTGAACAGTTCAGAAACTCTGAAATTCAGACGGGGAGATTAACTTACGTTGTTCCATAGTTATGTACGTGAACAATCAAGTGTTGTTGTGCCGATTATGATTGGAAGATGGCACGCAATTGCAGTGCGAGTGCGCTGCAGTGTCCTGTGCAGAGGAAGATTACACCGCACACTGCCAGACAGCATCACCACGCAGTGCGTACTGTCACGTCAAGACGTCCCATACATTAGTAGCTACGTAGCTATATTTAGATAAATGTTCAAGGCATTATCATTGTTCCATGTAAAACGTGTTCAGCAAAAACTTAACCAAATTCACATTAAGTAGCTATATAAATGCTTTCAGTAATGTAATGATAATTTCAAATGCTCTAATATGTGATATAATTTTGAACATCTCTAAGCAATGTGTGGGTATGTACTTGTATATTTGTTCAAATACACTATAAAAACATTATTTTATATAAACAAATAAGAGTTCACTGTTTCAAATTTTTTTTTTTTAAATTAGTTAGGTACTTGGAAGGCAGCGGAGGTGATTATGATACCGAAACCAGGAAAGCCTGTGAATGAAGTCACCTCCTACAGACCAATATCATTATTACCGATACTGTCGAAGTTGTTCGAAAAACTGTTATTGAAAAGACTAAAACCTATCCTGGATGAAAAGCAAATCATACCAACCCATCAATTTGGATTTCGTAACAAGCATTCAATGATCGGTCAATTACATCGAATAACTACCATAATAGAAAAGGCGTTAGAGGAGAAGCAGGTCTGCTCTACTACATTCTTGGATGTCGCCCAAGCTTTCGACAGAGTCTGGCATTAAGGGCTCTTACACAAAATCAAGCTACTCCTACCCTCGGACTACAGCCAATTGCTAAAGTCTTACCTCACTGACCGTTACTTCTGGGTCAAACAAGGAGAAGAGTACTCTGAACTCAAACCCATCAAAGCTGGAGTGCCGCAAGGAAGTGTGCAAGGACCAGTCTTGTACCTCATACACACAAGCGATATCCCCCAACCCGCGGGAACTACAGTGGCGACTTTTGCTGATGATACAGCCATCATGGCAGTAGGAGCCGATGTGGAAGAAGCTACAGAAACATTACAAGCAGCTAACACAATAAATAACTGGACTAAACAATGGCTCATTAAACTTAATGAAGACTAGTCGATGCAAGTGAATTTCACCAACAAAAGGTGTCACTATTTACCGATACACATGAATGGCAAAACCGTACCTCATTCCCAAAACAGCGAAGTACCTTGGCATGACGCTGGATGCCAAGTTGCGCTGGAAGGTGCATGTTAAGGAAAAACGGGAAGAACTCGGCCTAAAATACAGACAAATGTACTGGCTTATGCGAAGAAGATCAGCCCTGACAACGCAGAACAAGCTGGTACTATATAAACAGATATTGAAACCAGTATGGACCTGTGGCATACAGCTATGGGGGTGCACAAAACCGAGCAATATTGCTATAATCCAGAGATTTCAAAACAAAATACTCAGGGCCATCGTTAATGCGCCCTGGTACGTTAGGAACGCTGACCGCCATAGCGACCTCAAAATGGAAATGGTCACGGCAGAAATTAAAAGGTTCGCCAGGAAGCATGAAAAGAGGCTTCATCATCACGACAACGTCGAAGCGATCCAGCTGCTCGAAAACACCGAACTGCTAAGTAGGCTCAAAAGAACTAAGCCCTTTGAGTTGGCAAACTAACACATGATATTGGAGGAATACCGTCAACAAGGCCCACTAAAGTGCAAGCACCCTAACTCAACAGGCTGAACCACTGGGCGATGCCTGCAGGAAGACACCTTACCAATTTAGGATAGAATAAAATAACTTATTAGTCTTCAAAGACTAGGTGTTATCATGCGTAAGCGCCGATGTGTCACATACTCTTAAACGATAAAAAAGAAAGTTAGGTACTTTTCCCTTCAGTCTGACGGTATTTTTGAAATTGGTTTTTATACGGAAAAAAAATGTTGCACGTGCCATTGATTGGTTTTCCCTACAGATTCTACGTTTGGGATCAAGAAAAACGAAATTTAACCGGCCTTGTGCTCTGTAAATATTAATACGCGAAATCAGCTGTGGGTAGAACCACCAATCACATTAACGTACTGCATAGAGTTTGTATCTACTGAAGCTAAAATTGTGCATAACCTTACCTTTCGATGCGGCTGACAGCAACTGGCATCCAACTGAGAGAAGATGCACACGTATGACGCAGTTTATAACAACACTGAATCACGCACACATTTTATTACATTCAGAATCACGGACTTTAACACCTTACGCTGTTTCACGACACTGAACACCACGTTTTCACTAACGACTCTGCCTTGCCTTGCTCGTACAAACCGCCCACTACAATCAGTTGCGCACTTTACGCACGTTTAGTTCCGCACAAATACTTCGCTGTTACTATGCGTGACCTTAGGGACATCAAAACGCGCTTATCTGTACACACGTACCGAAGTTAGCAAGCAGGCTGATACCTCCATCTTGGGTGTAGCAGCACGTTTCTTGTAAAAGTTAATGCGTATCAAAGTACACGGCGTTACATACCAGAACACAATAAACGTCACAGTAAGCAAAGTCGTAACTTCCGACTTCACTTCACTTCACTTCACAAATTATACCTTTGGAGTTCACTGCCGATCTGCGTACGCAATTACCCTAAAACACACTTAGGATGTACCCGCTCGTCCTACCCCCACGCTAAAACAGGTTACAACTGATTCATTCTGCACTGTTCCCGTTCATTTCCACAAGCACTCCCCGATTTATAATATTTAACATCTGCACTTCCAGAAGAGGCATAAAGCGAAAGTAGTCCTTCACAAACCACAAACAACTTAGGGCCAGGCCGGACGACAGACGCCTTTAACGGTCTATCCTGGCCATGACGCATACCGCAACCTGACGTCACGAGAAACACGACACTCTATAATTTGATACTTCCAAGTCCTTCTCGTGTTATCCAAAAGAGATACATATATTACACTAATAATACTGTTACTTTCATGCAATTCTATAGTCGGGACTCTTCTAAAGTACGGTGGTAACTATACGTAGGCCTACCATTCACTTTTAACATCAAGACCTCTTAATTTTGCCTACAAACTGTATTGTTTTCCGCATAATTCCCACAAAGAACAAGGTTCGTTGCCCTTAATAAACTGAACAGATTGTCTTTGTAACGGAGACGTTGGGCGCTTACTGCGAGGTACAAACCGAGTTTGTAAATAACCTATTAAAACGAACTTCATGTTCCAAACGGTTAATCTAATTTCTGTGCTGAGCTCCGTTGTTTTGTTTTTCGTACAAACGGAATGCAGTTACTACATTTAGTTAAGTTACGTTAACTTACTTTACTTAACCAGATTACAAAGCCGTGAGCCCTCAATGTCACGGCAAAACGCACTAAATACAGACCGAAGGCTCAGCAGTCAGAGTGTCAGCAGACGTCACAGTTTTGCAATGACAGACATACAGACAAAATCACAAAATGTATATTTGATTCTGAATAATTCAGACGCTAATGCACGTGCGAAATACATAACATAACGAAGAATATGCTTTCCGGCAGCTAATATATCGCTCCAAAATGTGGCAAAGTTCAAATATTTAGGCACGACACCTTCATATAAAATTACATGACTGAAGAAACAGACGTGAGATTACTCTACAGGTACACCTGCCGACATTCGGTCCACAGGTCTTTGTCTTCCTGTCCGTTATCTACAGACACATGCACCATATTACACAGAACCATAATTTTGCCTATTGTTTGTGTATGGGTGTGGAATTTGGTCTCCGTCTTGAAGCGAAAAGTATTGGCTGAGGTGATGTTTGAGCCTAAGATGAAGTAACAGAAGAGTGGAGAAAAGTGCACATTGAGAAGCTTCATGATTTGCACTCCTCATCAAGTACTATGCGGTTGATCAAATTAAGGAGGATAAAATGAGCAGGGCACGTAGCATGTATGCGGGAGACAAGAAATACACACTCAGAGTTTTGTTTGGGAAAAATAAATAAGACCACTTGCAAGACCTAGTAGTAGGAAGAGTATAATATTCAAATAGACCTTAATGGATTATGGAATGGATTATTCCGGCTAAGGATAGGGACAGCTGGAAGGCTCTTTGAAAGACGGTAATGAACCTTCGGTTTCCATATAATGTGGGAACATCCTTGACTATCTGAGGAACTAGCAGCTTCCCCAGAATAAATCTGCTCCCTCAAGGCGGTTGGTTCTGATAGCGGTGAACTTTTATTGACTTTTTTTTATAACATCGATAATTTTTAGACCTTAACTAGTCTTTGACCTGGGGAGGCGCGCGATGGCGTAGTGGTTAAGACACTACGCTACAAACGGGAAAGTCGCGGGTTTGATTCCCGATGGTGTCATTGGAATTTTTCAGTGACATAATCATTCCGGTCGCACTATGGCCCTGGGGTCGACTCAGCCTCTAAAAGAAATGAATGCCAGGTGTATTTGCTGGCGGTGAAGGCGGCCGGTGCGTAAGGCCGACAACCTTACCACCACCCTGTGTCGTTGTCATGAAATCTGAGAACCTTAACTTCCTGGAACCCTCTGGGCCACTCTAGGCCTGTAACGGGACTGCTTTACCTTACTAGTCCTTGACCTAGATATATGTTTTAATAGTTAGTAAAATGCAGCTCAGTAAAAATGACGAGTAATAACAACTGGAGAGAGCAGGTGGTGTTTAACATTACTGTGTCAACTGATGAAACAGATAACGTCCGACAATTTACACTGGGAAGTTGAATGCATTTTGTTACATAGCTGACGACGCCAAGCTTATCAGCCATTCAACTTAACGGAATGATCTGCACTAGTTGTGTAGAGAAACAGCAATTAATCATGGCTGCAGATGACGAAGGCACTAAACAGAACGGTCTTGTTCGTTCTTAGGTTATACCAACAGCACGTTTAACCGTCAACTTAACGAGATGTCTGCGTTATGTATCTGTTGTATCAATGATCAGACCCACTTCGTGTAATTTGACCCGAACGTGAGTCGGTTACATTTACCACAATCTACCCTACGGGTAGAGACGAGAGTCATACGTCTACCAGACTCAACAGTGCCACATGTCAAAATACAAAAATCCGCATTTGAATTTAATGCTGGCCGCGAAAACATCTCTCTCTAAAACCCAATTACGTAACATTTCTCCATATACGTTCTACTAAGAAGGCCTCTTCTCAAATAACAGAATTTCTCCGACCCCCATCCCCACCCCCTCGAACACACTGATATACTCTTAGACCTACAAAGTGGAGAACTTGCGCGTAGGAAGAAACCTACATGTCACAGAAATATTATTACTGGTGTGTCAGTACGTCCACCAGTTCAGAAAGAACATGAAAACATATGCATTCCCCTGCTTTGATTCGAACAGGGTTCCTCACCTACTCGAATCCGAGTAACTTCCATTCCGCAGCGTCGCTCAGTTTATCTGCTAGCACTTGTAACTCTCAAATAATCTGTCAAAGTACAACAGTAAAATCAGAATTTGTGTACTTGTAACAAGAGTTCAAATCCACGCACATTCGATTCATATACCTAATTAACTTGACGATAATTCCTTAGCTAGTTAATATATTCCCAGAATTTTAGGAAACTCAAGGGGTAATTAGCCTACCGCGTTCACAACAGCCAGGCAACTGTCCCCATCACAAGCCAAATTCAACGACTCCATGCCCTTAAATATACTATTTTAAGATTCATTCCAATACTATCCTCCCATCTACGCCTTTGTATTCAAAGCGGCCTCTTTTCGTCAGCTTTCAACACCAAAACCCTGTATGCATTTCTCTTTCCTCCCATACGCGCCATGTGCCCTGCCCAAATCATTCTCCATTTTATCGTCCTACTAATATTCTGTGATTAGGACAAACTCTGAAGCTCGTCAAAAGGATATTTTGTCCAGTTTTCTGTTATTTCCTTCCTCCCAGTCCCATACATATCCCTCAGCACCCTAAATAAATAAAAAATACACAGTGCGGTCGAAAGGTTCCCGGACTGAATTTTTTACCGCTTTCCTACCGATTCCATTACCGGACCGCGATTGAACTACGTAGTTGAAACCGTTTCTCACAAGAGTGCAAATTGGTGTTAGCGTAGTTGCAGTTGTTGTTAAGACAGAACGTCTCGCTGCTGTTGTTACTCTGTGTCAATGTCGTGATGTGGATGTTAAGGAGGAACAACGTGTGGCGATTAAATTTTGCTGTAAAGTCGATTTTTCGCCTATAAAGACTGTGGAACTGATTCAGAAGGCTTACGCTGATGCCGAATTAAGTCGAACAACAATTTTTGAGTGGCACAAACGGTTTCGAGAGAGTAGAGAGTCAGTGAAGGACGACGAACGCTGTGGTCGGCTCACAAGTCGAACCGATGACGACATCGCCGCCGCCGACAAAATGGTCAAAGAAGATCGAAAAGTGGCGTCTCGGTTAATAGCAGATACACTCGGCATCCCGAAAACTGTGGTTCAACGGATTTTAA
>JGI24700J35501_10929895_pt1 | contig 10496 bp, 7 predicted proteins | sample TergutTh196P1_FD_35501 | JGI IMG/M metagenome (IMG submission 35501) | reverse complement strand
AAAAAAAACCTACAGATTTATTCAAAACAAGATTAGTCACGCTAATACAAAAGTGTTTTCATGTAAAAGCTACATGTTTCGGTCTAGATATCGACCATAAACACGCTAGAAAATACAATTAAAAGGCACGTAAAATGCAATATACAAATCATTATATTTCATGTGGGATCCCGCAGTTTAACAATATTTTTGTTTTACAATAAAAATGTAAAATTATATAAGGTCGATGGTAGCTGACAGTAATAGACTATTAATCCCCACCCCCGGCCATTAACGGCTCCTAAAGACAAACGGGTGGAGAGAAAAGTAATATTTATAGATATTAAAATAAGCTGTCTTAGGTGTTACGTGTAAGATCTTTTGCATATTTTCTGACGACATAACGGCATAAATTCCATCAAGCTACAGATTTATGATTTTAACAAGGTAAAAGGTCTCCCACAACAGACCGAGGTGGCCCAAGGGGATCCGGGTAGGTTAAGGTCCCGGATTTTCTCGACGTTCGGCACTGCGATGGTGGTAGGTCGTTAGCCTTACGCGCCGGCCGCCTTTACCCCAGGAGAAATCCCTGGTACTCATTTTTAGAGGCTGAGTCGATCCCAGGGCATATGGTTCTGTCGGTACCTACAGAAAAAATCCCCAGTGACACCACCGGGAATCGATTCCGAAACCGTCCGACTAGTAGCGCAGTGCCTTAACCACTACGCTACCCCAGGCCCCCATTTTAACAAGACATGCATGTTTTCTCCGCAATGATAGTGAGGAGCTAAGGGGCCCTATCAACGCTGTCAAGGTCAGAGTAATTCTCATGAGGTTCTAGCGTAACACGTGTAACTACCAGACGACCACGGTCTCGTCATTTTGACGCCTTGCGCCAATGGACGCTGACTTGTAATTAGAAACGAAACGTCTCAGGACATGTGCGGTATAAAAGGAATTGCACCATGGGCAGCATATGCGCAAATTCTTTCTAACTACGTATAAAGTGTGGAAACCACTGCATTTACTTATGCTTTTAAACTGAATAAAAAACTTTCTGCTTTACGATTATTTTGTGTTCATACGATAAACAACACTTAAAATACGTGCAACTTTATCGTGAATTCTAGCTGTCTATTCTAATTACAGAACGAATATTCCAAATGTCCGCCAGCACGATAAGGTTGACAACCGATGATCTCAGCAAATGACCTCCTCATTAAATAAACCACAAACAAACAAACAAATCAATAAGCAATTCTAGGATACAGGCTACCGCTTTGGGCCTCTAAACAGCAGTAGCAACAGCGCCGTTTTGTCCTGACAGAAAGCAACGCATCTGACATATTCGGAAGGCAGCGGTTCAATGCCGGCCGGAAACCAGCTCTCCTGTCCAAGGTGATTCGTTATGATCTTCATTAGCCCTAGAAGGCAAATGTTCGTACAAGACCTTAACAACCTTCATCAAAACCCCTCTCTTCCCGTCAATCATCATTTTTATTCCACGCTACCGTCTCTCACTATCGCCATACCTGTTTATCAATTATCGGCGAATTCTCATAGTCGGTGGAAAGTATGACGTAAGTCTGTCCGCAAGTATCAGCGCCGCTCCCACTGGACGGTTTTCCGTGAAATCTGATCTGTCGACAAACTCCAAATTTGGTTAAAATCGGGCAAAAATGTCAGGCACTCTGCATGTCTACCGAAGTACGTTTTATTGTTGTCAGTGATAATAAATCGCCACAAAAGCGCTGTCGTCCAGCAAAATGGTATCGGGCTGTTAGGACAGCAGAAGAGGTATAAGCATTACACGAACGCGTTACAGTGTTACGATAAACGTACACTTCCTACCTAGTGCATTATGCGATAAGGTACTAAAGAAATAAGTCCACGCAGCAGAGCCCCTGTTGAGAGGCTAACAGATGAACGGGTAACCATAAAATTCCCCTCACTTTATGGAATCCAGAAGTTCATTACCATGTTGACTAACAGCCCACCTGAAATCCCATTCCTGAGCCAGATGAATCCAGTCCACAACCTCACATCCTATTTCCTCAAAATCAGTTTTAATATTATCTGCCCACCTAAGCTCCATCTTTCAAGTGGTCTCTTACTTTCAGTTTATCCTACCAAAACCTAGTCCGCAAGTTCCTTCATACGATCATCCTTCCACATTTGCAGAGTCAGTGCTGGCGGTCCGGAAGGGGGCTCGGGCCCGACTATATTGCATATTATTTGTGTCTTTCTCGGTGGTATCATTATTTGTCGACTGTACAATGTAACTCTTTCAACTCTGCAACAGACAGTCTTTCCGACTTGGTGTAAAGATTTTTGGCCGGTTCGCCTTCAATGTGGGGCCCGAAACTACTTTTCTCTGAGATCCAAATCCTCTCTCGGCGGCCCTATGCAGAGTAAAAATTGTGAAGCTCCTCGTATCTCCAGCATCTTCTTTGTTTTTCCCTTTTGGGTCCAAATATTCTCCTCATCGCCCTAGTTATCAGAGACAGTAAGTGCACTTTCCGCCCTTAACGTGACGGACCATGTTTCACACCCCTACAAAAAAAAACGACAACACTGTAGTTTTGTGTATTTTGATATTTAGGTTTCAGATGGCAGAATGTAAGGCAGTGTTATTATAACGAAGATCCGTTTTGGATCTAACGCAATTGCGAACATGACACATGGTCATAGAGGGACATCCTACTGTGATGAAGATACACAGACATAAGGATAGCAGCCGTCAGTCACTACTAACGGTTTTTATGTATTGTTGTAAGGCTTTACTGCAACATGTTTCGGCTCATTTACAAGGAGCCGTTATCAGGCTGACAGGGTGTCAAACAAAAATTATTATGCAGATCACCTTATATTATTTTACGTTATCGACGTATGCAGTTGAATTCTCAACTTTCAAGTATCACACAAATATATAAGGCGAAACCATTAAATTTTAAATTATATTACCGGTATATCCGAATAAAGCAATGATACGTTAAACGGCAGTGGTACAAAACAGTGTATTAGTACTTCCAGGCGGGAGTGTAGATCGGGGTCAGTGATGTCCCGCCTCGATGGCAGCAGAGTTAGTTGTGACTGACGGCTACCAACCCTTATGTCTGCACACAAGAAGAACTGTTTCGTACGGACTCAACTGTGTGTTGTTTAATGTAGGATTTCTCGAGAACGCAAATATATATAGCGCTAGAATAAAACTGGGAGATCAGGCTCTAACGGCGTGGCGGTGGGGGCTGAACGTTGAGGTCGTCCGGGATGTTGCGCGGTCTGTACTGTCGAATACTTTACAACGCCTCGTTGCTATTTACCGGCCAACACAGAAAACATCCCACACGACACCTACAAAACTGTCTGTGCTGGTTGATCTACAAACGTCTGCATCTTACAAATATTCGCGCTTTTCTGTACTATTAAAATGGGCCCTGGCGGCCCACAACGTATATTAGTAGAAACAAAACGCGAAGAAGATAAAAATGCTGGGAATTTCTTATTTCAGAACAACCCTTATTGATCTCTCCGCCACGAGACTCCTTTGACCTTACAACCCACGCATCATTTGTAGTTCGACTGTTCTTTTTCAAAAAAAAGGGTTGAAACTTACTGAAGAAAAATGTGGCGGAAATAATGCTGAATCGCTCTTAATTTCGAGTTTCTTGGAATAAGAGGTCAAATTAAGTACAAAGTCATGTGGAAAGTGACGGCAAAATACGCTGGGCTGTAACTAACTGAGAAAATAACAGGTCCTCAGCTAGTCGACAAATTCCCCGCGTTTTATGGAGCCAAAAGATTCACTACCGCATTCACAAAAGACTGTCACCCGTCCCTATCCTGAGCCAGATCAATCCAGTCCATGCCCAACATCCCACTTCCTGAAGATTCATTTTAATATTATTCTCCCATCTACAAGTGGATCTTCCAAGTAGTCTCCTTGCCTCAGGTATCCCCACTAAAATCTTGTATGCACCTCTCCTCTCCCCAATAAGTGCCACATGCCCCGACCATCTCGCTTTTCTTGATTTGATCACCCGAATAATAATAGATGGGGAGTACATATCATAAAGCTCCTCGTTATATTCGACCGAAAGGACACAGTACCTGTTTCCTGATTCACATCCCTTTTTTTTGCCTTTACAAAACGCATAAAAAAAGCCAACGTAGTGCTCCATTTTACTACCATCTGCCAAATTCAAAGCATATGGTAATTCTACGCAAGCAAGTAAAGTGAAGTTGTCCCTGTATATCCCACCAAGGTACATGGGGGAGTGGAGATATGGCTCCACTCATTCATAACCTCGGTCCTAAGTGGAGGTGAACAGTCAGCTTCACACCCCAGCCGCTTATCCCCAAGACGAGCCCGTGGCACCTAAAGCATATGAGGCCGGGTAGACCCCAGAAATGGTGTGGAACTTGTGACAAGAGATAAATATTTTGCCCCTCACATGTACGCAAATACCGCAACATAATCCACCATGACGAATGCCAGTTATTTGTGAAATAATATTCACCATGACAAAGGATTATCTGATTATAAATATAGACAGCAACTCATTCTCTTCGTTGCTGCGGCAAACTGTTCTTCATTCCAAAGGGGTCAACGCGTCTATTTATATTCGTAAGGTATACTACCTCCTACTCGATTAGTTCAGATAGAATCAAACTGATACCTGTACATCTGTAACATTTCAACCCTTCTTCGAAGTTTTTTCATTCTCAAATCTGGACCTGTCAGTATGGTTGTATATACTTGTCTCTAAATTCATCGGTCAAAGATCTCTGTCTACTGTACTCCGTATCTCGCTAAAATTTCTTTGTACCTTTTGAGAAAAATTAAGAAGTGCTGCGAATATGGGACTGAGTTCTCTCGAATTGAAGCACATTACGGGAAAAGAAACCACTGGTTACACATCCCCTTGATCACACACATGGCCCACATTCAAACTAGCTAGCTCAGCAGAGGCCTAACTGGTGTCATGATGCAGATCCTTAAAGGCAATGTTCACAGCCCAGCTTCATCTTGGCTGCATCCTAATGTTTACACAGTTCAGCATCTCAGGACAGAACAAGGAGCAATCTTTGACCAGCATATATCACTATACACTATACACATTAAAAGCACATTATACTCTCCTCTTACTCAGCTGATTAATTATTACTGTTCAATAATGACTCACAATCACCTATCTGCTGTACCGTATACGTAAGAATTCAGTGCACATGACTTCATGAAATCTTGAATTCTACACATATCTGCATGTTGGTATTCTATGACTTATTCCACATCCACCAGTCACTCTAACTCTGATATCCATGATATGTATGCAGGCAGACTGTGCCATTGTTCAGGTCGTTAGTTGCCGATTTCCCCACCGCCGAGGCCTGGTTTCGATACCTGGCCTATCAAAACGGGATTTGTGGTAGAAAAAGAGGCACTAGAAACGGGTTTCCTTCCAAGTATTTTGGCTCTACCCTGCAAATACCAATCCACCGATGCTGCATACCCATATTAACTCCATTCACGACGCTAAAGAAGACTAGATACTGACAGTGTCGCTATATAAAACACTAAAAAAAAGTACGCATGCACTTGGAGCCGCATGAGACAAAATACTGTGGTGGATATGCAGGGACAGTCTTTAATGCAAAATACGGGCCCTTGACGAGAAAGTTCCTTTCCAAACACATATTTGCAGAATGATACACAGTTACCTTGAAAAACACTGTAGATATCACCTGAAAGCGACAGCCAATGAAACCTAAATATGGGTGGCAGCTCCAGCGAGAAGCTGAAGAAATCAAACATATCTGCAAACCTTATTTTGGACATTTTTTATACACTACCCCAAGGTCGTCAGGAAACCTGACAACGTTGTTTTGGGATATACCTTTATAATCGGTCACTCTCACTTCATACAGTACGTCCTAACGAGCCTGTAGTTCATTCCCAGTGCATACTTAACTACGCATGCTGTATTAGTACGAAATCGAAATTTTTCATCATGCTAATTCACTATCAATATTCCTGTATCATTCATAACAGAGTTCAGTCTACAATTATAATTTTTTGTGGGTGGGGGTGGGGGGCTTAGATTAAATAACAAGCTACCAAAAGTCATTAAAATTAACTAAATTTTGGGTGGAGATGGCTTGATCTGACAAGTGGATACAATAAGTCGGCCATGTAACGATACAAAGGCATATAAGTTGCATCAATAAATTACTTCGCGTTTTAAACCAAACGCTGCGCTCTATTTTACTCACCAGGGTTGATTGTTTCTTCTACCCCATGTCCGCCAAGTGCGATGAAACATAAAGCCGCCAACACAAAAAATATCAATAAGAAGTTCGGTTTCATTATGAGTACCAGAAACACTGGTTACAAATCCTTCGTTGATCACAAACACTTCGTACTATGAAATAAATGTCATTTTCGAAGACACACTAAAGTGTAGCACTCAAGCACAGATGCACCAACACACAACAACAACGCCGTCTTCCTCTGTTTCCTATTTGTTGACTGAAAACAAAATATGGACTACACCAATCGTCGTTCGTGCGCATGAAACCAAAGAGTACTTTGAAGACAAACCAATACCTCCATACAGACTTGAATAGATCTGCATAAAAACCTGACTACAGGCACAACGACAGATGAAATGAATATCATATAATAGTCGTATCATCTTTGGATGTATAAGAATTTTATCTACCTCATAATACCTGAAAATACCGTACTTCCTTTAGGTTATAGGGAAGTATTTAATATACAATCTTTCTACTTATAAGCTTTGCATATCTTCCAGGAACGCAACCACTAAAAGAAACTTCGGTCTATTGAGACAGCTGTATGAGCAGCTTATTATTACACTGTAATTAATTGGCATCTTATATAAATGTCAACTTATCACACATGTCGTCAGTGCATATACAGTTTACGTAAATTCTTTACAGGTTCCATAACAGACAAGAAAATTATGGATTGTTAGTGGAATGAAATACAGTTATGTTGGCGTATGGTGATACTATTGCGAGATTACGATAGTGTTTTGTTCCTTCGGTAGGTTGATGCCCAATGGTGTTGTGATATTTTCGCGACTACGAAAATACCAGTAAGGCTATACAGTAAATACTTTAAGTTGGTTTTTACCTTATACAGCACAGTATAATTAACAATTACATTAAATTTCAGAAAACATGGGAGGTGATCATGGTCATCACCACAAATTAGAAGTACCTGATTATAGAACATACAAGGTTGAAGACTGCCCGAAGTTGTTAAAAGTACAAAGAGCTCTGGCGCAGAAGGGGTTGAAGGATCCTTGGCTCCGGTTTGTCCATTGTCATTTTTGGTTCCTATTGATTTTGCATACTACTGAAATTGGCTACTATGATGTTGCACGTGTGTTTGGTGTTCATGGTTATTGAGGTTTTATTAATTTTGAGTAACTTGGAGTGGGTAATACTGTAATTTCTCACCGATGAGGTGTGCACGAGGCGTTTTACACAACTACTAAACAGCTGTGCAATAAATCAGGCCAGTCCTACCTGATACTATGTTGTTAGCTGTATTTTGCACAACCCTTGAGAAAGTTATATAGGGTCAGTGTATTTTATTAGAAAAACATTGTATGTCACTTCCTTTTGGTTCCCTTGTCATATTAAGTGTAGCCCACTCAGCTGACCACCCACATATGTGACAGCAGTGGTGATGAACAGTCAGAATAAGCACTGTGGATTCCTACCTCATTCAGGCCACTTCATGCCTCAGGCTGTTAGTCACAGCCTGTCATGGAGGAGACTTCAATTTGTTCCATTGGCAGTCCATATGAAATCTGTGGTGGACTAAAGGGCACTTGGGTTTTTCGGCAAGTATTTAAGTTCGTCCCCGTATTATCATTCCACCAATGCTCCATATTCATATTTCGTCCATTTACCATTCATGCTATATAATATTGATCATTTACAGCATCACTAAATACACTGCTTCATAAACTTTCTTTCACACATAAGTTAATTTAACATATTGAAATACTGCATGTTTTACTGTGTACAGTATGTCAGTTCTATTAATATACACCAACAAAAGTACATAAAAAGTACTGTGTATGTATTTTGTTCATTTATATTAATAAAATTGCTTTAACATCTTTTATTTGAGCATATTTGTTTGAAGATGTTAAAAAAACTCACTACAAGGCTAGAAACACTTTTGACACGTTAACCAATCCTTCTTTCAGCCTGCAACTTTGTAGTTCAGCATAATGAAGTGTAACCCTGTTACATATAAGTATAATGATTTTTTGATTACTTCAATGCATATTTTGTTTGTGTAGGAATGAAGCCTGGCGGTATCATCCTGGTTTCAAAACTGAGGGCTACAGAGCAAGGCTAGCCTTTATGCGTGGAATTCAGTGGGGATTTGCAGCGTTTCTAGTTACAATTGCAGTTGAAAAGTTGTGGGAAAAGGTCTCTCCCAGTGACCATACTCATGGACATCACTGATGTTGTAAAATAATTTTTAGGAAATGTTTATGCAGAGTAAGTTCTAGGTGTCAGGAGCATAAGAGAAATTCATATGTAGTGATTTACTAGTGACTTACAATGTAATCATTCGTAGAGTTCAGTATTTGTTACTGACCCCTTAATTTACACTGTGCTGCATTTTACTTTAAAGGAAGCAAGTAACTTATGAATTACAACTCTGGCAAATTTCATGTAATTAGTAGTGTTAAAATATGACTAAATACATGAATGTACATGAAGTAAACTTAATTTGGTAGTTGTTACAGACATTGGCCGTTAAGTAAGCTAACATGTTTATTGTGAATATTATGCATGTACATACATTTAAAAAAATAAAAATGGATTTATACAGAATTTCTGTAGAATGGCACTATGTTAATGTAATCATTTTCCAAGCAAAAGTTACAAACAGGAACAGATTTGTGCAGTTAACACAAGGCTTCATCGTATTTCAAGGGTCTGGATGCCCAAGTAGGGTGCCAGGCAGGACTGGGAGTCAGAATATATGTGGGTAGAAGGTGGTAGGTATTGCCGGCTCAGAAGCTAAATGGAAGAGTCTGGGAGGTGCAGGTAGGGTTAGTTGTGAGGCACAGGCCTTGAAATAGCAGGGAAAGAGATGCAGTTAAGGGTCTGTCACCAGCTCAAGACAGGTAGTTGAGCAGCCGATCACTTGGAAGGGACATGACGTGACAAGAAATTCTTTGAGTGTATGAAGTTTTAAGTATTGCATTCCACATTTGGGTGTATGGTTCAGGGCCAGCCACTGAGCACCAGAGCAATGGGGGGTAATTGAGAGCTGAGGAAACAACCAGAGCAGTGTCTTGTGGGGCCCTGAAAGGGGCTAAGACTGGAATCAGAAGAGGTGAGGTGCAGAACTGATGTGCTAGACTTAGTGGGTACTGTGCAGTATCCACCAAGTCACTATGCAGTGTGTAAGGGAGTTAGTCCTGAAAAGAGCCATGACCATGTCAACCACATGGAGCAGAGGGGGTTCGCCCTACACTTTCTGAGGGAGCAAATAAGCAGCTCCCATGACCAGTTCCAAAGGACCGTGAAAATGTCAACCATCCAGGGGCAGATGGGTTCCCTCCTATACAACTGATGGAGCAAATAAGCAGTTACCGTGTTCTGTTCGATATCAGGCCAACCACCCTGTTCGTGTTCTTCGGCTTGAGCTTAATCTCAGTCTTGTCACTGATAAGTTGGTCTGTATAGCTAGAGTTTGATGGATAGAATTCTAGTATCCTGGAATTGGATGGTCATAAGTGAGTTCATTCTCAGCCATCACCAACTTGTTGGATTGTCTGAGCCTGATACACCAGCGGATCTTTCATCTTAGTGCGAATAGAGAAGTCAGGCTGTCTGATGTAGACCTGGCCAAATTTGCAGGGGAGGCTGTATACACCCAGGTTCTTAAGTCCCAAGCTATACCTGAAGAGGATGGGTGGAGCTGGAGTTCTGCCTGTGGTAGTCCAATCCCGTAGATGTACTGCCTGGACAGCAACCTGCTAATGCCATGGTCTGGACATGTGTGGCAGGAAAGCAACTAAGGTATGTTTCCCATTTGGCTTAGTAGTCCACACGGGTGGATTAAAGATGGCTTATCTACTTGTCACCTCTCATCTCATCCTGGCCACTTGCTAGTTAACCGTCTCTTTTGCGTGGGTGATGGACCCTAAACTTAACCTCCATTCCAGCCCCATCAAAGCCAGTTCTTCACAAGTGACTCCACCCATGCCTCCCCGATAAGTCCATTAACTTCCCAGCCAGCCACATATGGCCACCATCTTCTCCAATGCATTTCACCTCCCAGTCCTGCCTGGCACTCTTCTCAGACATGTAGATTCATGATGATGATGGAATTATGATCCTTTGAAACAATGGGAACTGCATACTGAATGACACAAATCATATCCCAGAATAATGGATTCGTAAACCACACCACCATCAAAACATCACATTCTAATTATTGCCCCCCCCCC
>JGI24700J35501_10929896_pt1 | contig 10498 bp, 5 predicted proteins | sample TergutTh196P1_FD_35501 | JGI IMG/M metagenome (IMG submission 35501) | reverse complement strand
GGGGGGGTAAATTTTGCTTGAAAAGGTTAAATCCTGTAATTTGAATCTGGTGTTTTGCAGATTGTACTAGGAATTTGACTCCAGTGCCACAGGGCTCAAGGAATTTTTTATACTAGGAGTGTAGGTATTAATGAAGTGTTGGAGGATGTGCACTGAACATGTGTGTTGAGAAATGACAAAATTGTACTAAACCAATTTGCACTAGCTGGTAAAAGTGGGGTGTGTGAATTTGATTCAAGTGGCTCAAGACATGGATCCAGTGGTAGGCTTTTATGAACAGTAATGGACCTTTGGGTTTGTAAAGGGCAGAAAGATCTATAAAATTTGCAAGCAGAAGTACCTAGTGGTCTAGGATGTGATTGCTTTTCTTGTTATATCATCACAGTATGTAGTAGCAAGCAGTTCGAAGAACAAATAATTTTTGGGTTAAGGAATTAAAATGTACTCCTGTAATTAAAATAATGTGTTGGAAATGGGAATTCCAATCATATACAAAAATTCTACCACAGTATTTGCATACTACTTCAACACCCTTGACTGCCATACATACTGGCAAGAGTACAGAGTAAATTTCATAATATCTGTTGAGTGTTGTATGTTGTTGTAGAGTAGGAAATGGAAAGAGACACATAGGACAAAATAGTTACAATTTTGTGTATATGTCAGACGTGTACTCTACTTACAGCATTCCGTAGTATTCTATGAACAGGATGGTGATGACATCTATCATTTCCGATCTCAAGCTGATCTTGTTAGAGTTCCTGATCCTGAAATATTACAGGTAAGAATCAGCACATATTGTGTATGAGTCTCTTTTTCATTCATATGTTTTGAGTGAATGTATCCAATTACAGGTCATGATAAACCATATAAATTTATTCCTATGTAATGAAGATTTATTTTAAAAGTATTATGGTTGGTCTCAGTGCAAGAAAAGTATCGACATAGTACTGGTAGGTTGGAATATTCTATCATACCAGTGCTGTTATGAGGGCTTGTACCAGATGTTCAGAGGCTTCTCAAATGTCAGAACTTGATTGCTGTCTGCAGGTATAGAGTAAACAACAGTGGCTGTTAGGGATATACATTGCAATGTAACTATTTGTATCATTTGGTAGATTTGAACTGAGGGAGTTACCAGGACATAGTATCAGTGCATGATCCTTTTTGTAATTTTAATGGATTTCCTCTTACAGATCTTGTGAGTGTTGCGCATTGATTCATTTCACAATTTGACAGACTTATTTAACTATGAGATGTGAAGAACTGTAACACAATTAAGCCCCATTAATCATTACTGTTGATCCCTCAGAGATATCTTCAATTATGATTTGGAACTTAAGCTTTAAGGCCATTCCATTAATGTTATTCATGTTAGTAAGATGCAATAAACCGTCCAGTATAACTCTTTTTTGTCTGTGTATCTGTTAGATGAAAACACAGATCACCTGCAGCATGTTCTGACCTTCAGAATGGTCATCCAGTTTTATGTAGTGTGGAACAACATGTCAATGACTCCACCTTCATGTGCTTTGGCATGGGGATAACTTTGCCTTTATTGCACTTCATAATTAAATTTTTTTTAAGTGGTTTTATTTAATCTATCAAGAATTCATACCTTTTCAGCCATTTTTTTGAACAAAATTATGCACTTGGACTACTCATTTATTTTTTTGATAGATGAAAGTGTTTAAATTCATGGAATAACTCACATATTCTTGTTTATTTTATATTGTAATTCCAGATACATACAGATGACATGATTATAATTGGAATCCCCCATCCATATAGTATCAAGAAAGAGGCTAAATATGTACCTCACTCACAGATACACATAATTTTTTTCCCCACTGTGAGACTGCATACAAAGTTCAGTCAATTATTGATTTATGGCTTTCTTTGAAATTTTCTATGGCTTCTTTGCATATATTAAGTAGCTTATTTAAGACGAACCATTATGTAGGGATGGTGTGTTTTGCAGACAGAAATTTTGTAAAAGTGAAGTCAGTGTTTTTAAAAGTTAACATTTGATAGGGGCATTGTTATTCTCTTGCTTTAAAGTCATAATGACTGCTAGGCATAGGTGCTGTATTCTTTTGCTGTACATTGGCCAAAATATTGATTGTTTCCAATTAACTTTATTATGCATTGTGTACAGTTAGTGCTTGAAAGCCTACAGTTTTCCAGATACCCTTTTTTTTTTTTCCAAAACAAAATTGTTTCTGGCCTTTCTGTGTTTACAGTTTTATAATGTTATAAAGTTTGTTGCTTTTCTATTTGTGGGCTTTAAAGACACCTACATACTTTTATGCATGTTTTATAAATATTTATGAGAGCAGTATTTAGGTGACAAATTCGTTAAATAATTGTTGCAACTCTACTTATAGCAGAGTTTCTACATTCCTTTCTGAGATTTCCATTTGTTCTTGCTTGTGGGACTGTAGGTATGAGAAAAAAATTGGCTGCTTTTTGAGTTAGTATTTTTTGCTAACATAGAACCATGCTCTTTCTGTGGTATGTGTGTAAATGGCAGGAGAATCTTGTGGAGAGCAAGCATCACAAACTTGCAAGAAGTCTTCGAAGTGGTGTCTCTGACAAAGATGCCAAGCCTAATGCCAGTGTTCGTGACCTCCTCAATACCATTGTGGCATATCCTCCAACCAAGCAGTTGACCACCGAAGAGCAAGATTTAGTGTGGAAATTCCGTTTCTATCTCAGTAATCAGAAGAAGGTAAGTACAAAATGCTGAGTGCAGTGAGTTTTTTAATATCTTCAAGGAAGATGTCTTGTTGTCATTAGTGTCATGTGCCTTTCTGGAAGTAGAATATACCAAATAATCAGTCTTAAAATGTATCACAAATTATGGAGTATTCATATGTTGAAACAGGTTGTGTGAGTTATATGAAGCACTTTAGTGGGTTAAATGATGGTGCAGTATCACACGTGAAGTGCATGGAGTACCCGTTTTAATTTTTCTAGCATAATTCACAAATATCAATACCTTTTATAGAAAATGCTTTGAGTGTCAGCTCAAATCTGGATATTATATTTGGCCTATCCCATTTGAAATTCTTTCAAAATCTTGTTTGTCAAGGATCTTGGGTGAGGAATGTACAGGGAATGTTTAATATGTAAAGGTTCTCCAGGGCATAACAAATTAAATGTGACATCATTGGAGCATTGCATTTACACTGCAGTATCATTGTTTTTCAACTGTGCATGTTGATGCATTTTATCCCCCATGGCATGAGCAAAAATTATGTTGCCATGGCAGTTAGGCTTCTTCTTTCATGTCCACCTCAGTGTGGAGCTTACAACCTCCCAAGTGCTGCTTCATAGGCCCAAACAAATGACCTGTCATGAGATGTGTTTCTCCAGTATGACACAATGCAAGTTGGGCGTAAAAGAGTTGTTGCAGTTCTTTGTGTAGGAACTTCTGGATCACTAACTATATTGTCCAGGCTGCTGAAGTAACATTTCAGAGGTTGCACATTCCACAATAAAGTGGAGGTGGAAATGATTGTTAATGAATAGTTTTGAGTGCAAGAGACAAATTTCTATGGCAGTAGAGTTTTTAAACTCTTGCCGAGGTTGGACAAAGGCATGAATGTGCTCAGGGATTATGTTGAAAAAGAATGGTACTTTAACTGTATTTTGAGTTCACTGTATTTTTTTAAGGCTCTGACCAAATTTCTAAAGTGTGTAAACTGGAGACTAAGTGGAGAAGTACGACAAGCACTTGATATGCTTCAGCAGTGGTCACCAATGGATGTGGAGGATGCTTTAGAACTTTTGAGCTCCAACTTTACACATCCTGCTGTACGAAGATATGCTGTCTCAAGACTCAGACAGGCCCCTGATGAGGTAGTTTGTCTCTGTAATTGTGTACATCTGAATTTTTATGGGGATAAATTGACATATCTTTTAACAGTATTATGGATCATATGACATTTTTAAATTTGAAGTAAGCATGATGTTGATAATTTGATTTTTTCCTCTCTGAATATTTTTTAAGGTCATTTGAATCCACAGTTTTTACAAGTTTGGCTTTTGTTTGCTCCTTCTGTACTAAGAAATGTTCTGTGGTCTGTACTTACGGTCATGCAAGTGTTAATTTTAGTTCTGTTTTTGATCATATGACAGCTTTTAAATTTGAAGTAAACACATTAGTCATCTTTTTTTTTTTCTTTCGTGGTTGTACAGTGCATCTTGATATTATCAAAGTCTTTTTTATTTTCACCAATGGGTGCACTATATATTTGCTTAGGAGTACGTTAAAATTCACATTACAATTGCTCCTACATGTTTTAGTTGTTTGTTTGTTAAACCAAAACGTGTAGGAGCAATTTTAATGTGAATTTTAATGCAAATTTTAATGCACTCCTAAGCCTAGACATTTTTGATCATCTCTCTCTCTCAGTTCTTCTTAGAGTGAGAAATGTTTAGGACAGAATTTGTAGAGGAAATCAAAACACACATTTTGTGTTCGATAACCTTTTTTTAAAAAATCATGCCATTCTTGAGATAATATGGAAAAATGTTGTAGTGCAGGGCAGGCGACAGATGACAATATGGTGCATGCGCATTGCATGCTAAATATCTAAGGCTACACACATGCTCACAATATGTAATACTGCTTTTCCACTGCAAAATGGGTGCATGAACGTGCCTCAGTGTTATGTTATGTGCACATTGCCTGTCTTGTTAATTTGTATTTCAGTTCAGGTGTTATTTTTGGGTCTTTTAGTTAATATTTAATTTTGCAGTAACCATTTTCCTGTTACTACCCTTGGACTAGATGTATTCTCAGGTGCATATCATAACAAGTTACTGTGTCTATGGTACTCAGTGATCAAGAATAATTCAGTCTAAGGGGTTCACCAGGTTAGGTGCTTCTTTGCTTGAAAATGGAAACAGAGCCAGCTTTCGAAATGCCATACTTCTCTAAAAAGTTAGGCTGTGCCAGTTAACTTGAGTCATGCTCTGTTCTGTCTTTTGGATTACTTGACAATTGAAGATGGGACCGATACATTGTCCTGAAACATCGGTAAGGCATTACCATTCTGCACTGCATAATACCTCTGAAGAGTGCAGATTTCACATTACCATTTGGTTATGCTGGCCTTGGTATGACTCTTCATGGTCTGGTTCAGAGCGTTCCTATTTGGCATGGTCCATTCCAGCACATCATATGCTAATTTAAGATGGCCTCACATATTTAAGTGCCAAATTTAAGGACTATATACAGTATCACTTTTCTTAGTCTGGCACGTGAATACATATTGCAATTAAATGTCACCTCTTTAACATACCAAAACATAGTGTGAAGAGTCAGAAGGTAATGAATTTAAATAATGCAACAGGGGAATGAAGTAAGAGTAAATTCTGTGTCTTCATAATTACTATCTCTGATCATGTCTTTGTAGGATCTGTTATTGTACCTTCTTCAGCTGGTTCAAGCTCTCAAATATGAGAACTTTAATGAAATCAAGGAGGGGTATAATCGACTATTACCAGGGCGAGATGCATCCGTGTCATCACAAGAAGACACACAGAGTGAACAAACAACAGTCAGGTAATTATGGGGCATTTTATCTCGTGTGTTATACCAACAGTAGTGTTGTACTACATTTGCAGATAACTGGGTTTTGAGTTCATGTCATGTCTTTGGTATAAATATGTGTGTACATTTTTGTCACCACTATTCACTTAATTGTTTCATTATTCTGTAAGTCATAATCAGTTAAAACAGGCCAGGTTAATAACTTTAGGCCAGAAAAGTTCAACAGACATGCTTCTTGGGGGTGGTGTTGGCAATGGCAATGACAATCTGACACCCTGGAGTGTACAGCTGTAATCACTACTGCCTGAAGTCTGATATTGTTTAACATACTGCTTTTTAGCCTGCGTAGCAAATATGACACTTGTCAGTTAGTACAAATAGGATGATGGTTAGTAATTTAATTGTGTGTGGTATTAACCACAACCTCCCTGACTCCTTTGAGGATTATTTTGATAATACTTGATATATTTTGTCACATTCACTGTATACGTAACTTTTCCACAGGGAGACAAGAGAGCCTATTGAAACTACAATGAAGAAATCTTTGAGTTTTAACCCAACAGATCAGGGCGTACGGTCTGATGAAGGGTCTCCACCAGTTGCTAGATCCAACTCCCTCCTTGACAGTTTAGTACAAAACCATCCTCCAGAGCAGCCAGTTTCAAGATTAGAGACTGGACAAGGAAATCAGAGGGGACCAGAGAGAGAGGACTCTAGTCAAGACCTTGCTACTTTTTTAATACAAAGGGCATGCCAGAACTCAACTCTAGCCAACTACTTCTATTGGTAGGTACATATTTGTATCTGGCACATATTTTCTATACCTAAGGTGTGCTGATGTACAGGCAGTTGAGACTGAAGTAAATGCTTTCAGATGATCGTGAAATATGAAACATACATGGCTTAATTTTTTATGTAACTTGTCAATTGTTGAACTGTGTTATTTAAATCTCTGCTAGAAATGAGTTACCCCCTTCCCTTCTGCCATGGTACATGTTATTATAATGGCTTCTGCACAGGAAAGGCGTTCGTTTGTTATCCAGTCTGGAAAGACAGTGATGAGTGTGCAGCCTGTGTTTTATAGGTGTTACAGAAATAACTCCATTTAGACTAGCGGTAAGTATGTTGAAAACAAAGGTTTATCTGCAAGGGGAAGTATCTAGGCTGACCATACATTGTTGACAAAACAGTGCACCTTGGAAAGGAAGTATTTCATTGCAGTCCACTAATGTCAATTCACAGAGGTAGTCTTGAGTTTAATTCTTCTCAGGTGACAGCCTGGTGTGTTCTTTAGGATCATTCACTTCTGGAAGCTTGCAAGTTATGGCCTGTGCCTGAACTTTGTGAGATTCTGCTCATTTCATCTCCAGACAAATATTATTTATGTGCAGTTTCGTATGGAGGTGGGAGGATATCTGAATAACACACCGCCATATTGATTGTTGGAGCAGGGTAACAAATATGATGATCTTTAGTGCTGTTTGCTCCCATGGTTACCAGACCTGACTATTTTGTGATTTATTTTTGTGGAGCTGTGTAAAGGGTACCATGTTTATGCCTTCATTGCAAACAAACATTCTTGAACTCAAAACGCGGGATTACAGAAACATTTGTTGGGGTTGTACTGATGAAGGTATTGGAAAAAGTGGATCATCAAACCTGGATCTGCCACGTGACCCCTGGGGCTCTCATAAATTGCCTGTATGGCTTGTAGGGAATGTTTGGAGGTTCTTGACTGATTTGTGTTATGTGCCATCAATAATATTTGCACGTTTTAATTTTTGTGAATGTTTGAAGTGTTCACATTCTTTTTAATTGCCTGTGAAGAAAATTTAAGAAGTTCATCTTAAATTCAGGTTTTACTTATGAAAAGATCTCTCATGGTTTTCATGAGAAACCTATTAGAGGCTGTAGACAGAATGTTGATTCAGACACACACATAATTATGAACAGTTTTCTTCATCCCTTGGATTTCTGTGGCAGAGAGAGGATTTGCAGACAGTTTTTTAAAAATGAAAATTGTATTAAACATGCATAAATATGTAATTTTTTAAACAAGATTGTAATGCATTGAGTTCAAAAATAGAATGTACCACAGCAAGAGGGAATAGAGGAGAGAAGGAAATTGAAGGGAATGTCAGTGACCAAAATATCATTCACCTGGTGTACAGATAAATGTGGTAATTAAGTTTTTGCCATGTTTAGGTACCTTTTGATAGAATGTGAAGATCAAGAGCCAGCTGTGAAACAAGACAGCAAAGTGCGAGAAATGTATCTTACTGTCATGAAGACATTCTCCCAGGTGGGTCACATTTTTATCAATAAGAAGTGAGGTGCCTCATTTCTGGGGATCAGGTTTTGGTCCAGTGTTGAATTGATTGATTACCCAAAGGTCCATAACATTTGTTGTTTGATTACAACGTGAGAATATCAAATGTTTATTTACAGCTTTTCAGTTGCAGAAGTAAAAGTTGGGTTAGGAGAATGACAGTGCGTAGTGAGTAGAAGAGGGTTTGGTAGGAGGAAATATTATACTGTCTGAAGACACTGTATGGCATTTTCTAAAAGTAACAGAAGAAAATCATCCAAACCTTCCCAATTCATCATAGACTAAGATGGTGTATAGTCTGAAATACTGAGAGGATTGTAAAATAAATGACGAAAGAAAGGAAATTATTGCCTGTTAATGCATTTCTTGTCAATAAATGTGATATTCACTTTAATGTATGTGGTCGTGATTTCTTTACAGACATTACTGAAAGGAAATGCAGACTGGCAGAAACGACGAAACTTTCTTTCCAGGCAACAGACATTTATAGACAAACTTGTGCGACTTGTGAAGACAGTTGCTCGAGAAAGTGGTAACAGGAAAAAGAAGGTTTGTTGATTATATAATATAGTACCCTGATACTTAGGTAATATTACACAGCATGAAATGAAATTTGCACTAAACACCATACTTATCACTGAAAGCATGCATACTGTGAGTGGAATATAAAAAGTGTAATTAGGGAACATCAAATTCTTTGGTTGCATTGGCAGGCTGGAGATTGCATTATTCTGTTATTGTTTCTGTATTTAATTATTACTGTGGTTCTGATCCTGCTATAAGAGAAAATTAAAAAATTACACGTGGATATTACAAATGGTGTGGAAAATAATTTGTTAAATAATGTCCTGTTTTGTAGACTGAACGACTACAAGCGCTGCTTGCTGATCCAGAGGCATTTAAGATTAATTTTGCATCATTTGAACCTCTTCCATTTCCACTTGATCCTGAGGTTCAAATAAAAGGGATAATTCCAGAAAAGTAAGTATACTGAGAAAATTATGTGAATAATGACACCAAGATTCACATGTAATTTGAGGGGAAGTGTTTATGTAGAGCATACTGCAATAGAGAGAATGAAGCAAGTATATAATTCTTATGTAATAAGAACCAAATAAATGCACACTTTTTTCATTAATGATTTCATTCAATTACATTGTCTTTGACATGTTTCGAACAACCCAGTGTTCATCCTCAGGAAGACTTACTCATGCAGTTTTATTGAACACGTCCTGACATTGACCAGAGTGCTTATACTGGTGCATGCAAAAATTCCATAAAACTGCATGTACAAGTCTTCCTGAGGATGGACAGTTGGTTGTTCAAAACATGTCGAAGTCAATGTTATTGAATTAAATCATTAATGAAAAATGGGTGCATTTTGTTGGTTCTTATTACATATGTATATCACAATGCGTAGTTCAAAAAACGTAAAGTTTGTATAATTATTGTAAGATGTTTATGACGTGTTTGTCATTTCCTCTACATTTTAGAATAAGTGCTTTGGAGGTAAACTGAGCATATTTGTTTCAGAGAATTCTGTGGTATGAGAAATGTTTCTGTCACTCACCTCCTGCATTTAATTACATTTTTACCTTCAGACAAGGGTGAGGGTACACACAGGGTGCAATTGCAGGATTGGAAAATGCATTTATTTTTTATCTTTGCTAAAATATTTTAATTACTAGGTGAAAAATTCTTTGAAACCATAAAGAAAAACATGGATTAGTGATTTGTCACCTACTGTTTCCTGACTTTAGCTTTTCTTTTCCTTTATGTCAGTTTTCTGTTCTTCAGATCCAAAAATAACATAGTTGGTTGTTTTCCAGTTGATGAGGAGCTTCATGTTTTATATATTCTTTCAAAGTAGGATTAGAGTGCGGGAATCAAGGAGGATGGCAGAGATTTTGGTAGAGAATGTAGCATGCAGGGCATAGATGAAATTTAGTCCTAATATCTGAGGGGAAAATATCTAGTGTAGACCATTGCCCTTATTGCAACGATGCTACATCTTCCACACGTTTCACTTCTGCTTCACATATGGAGCATTTAGAGCGAGTTATGTATTGATGCATGTCAGAACATTTTAAATCCTAAGTATTCAGTTTTACTAAAGACGTTACTGTTAAAATAATAAATGGTTCAAGTGTCGGCTGTTTTACATCAACACATACACAGGAGTTCGATAATGAGAAAGCATAAACTCACACAGAAACTTTTGCACTGATTGTAGTCATTTACTCCTTGAGATGTCAGCAAAGTGGAGGCTGTTACTTTAACACTAGAAGCGCCAGTGGTGCTTCACTACCTGAAAGCGCCAATGGCGGTCAAATTGACCGGCATGTGCTTTATCGCCTTTTAATTTATATCAAGCTAAATAGGGAAGGTATATATTTAAAGATCATTAATTGCCTTAAAGTATTTATTTTGTCATGTTTTATACATATGGCGTTTCAAATAGGCCTATACCAGGAAACATTGCTGACAATGAATGAAATCTTTAATGGTATTACAGCGTGCATTTCTTGCAGTAGAATTTCTTTTCTACAGTTTTCGTGCACTTTCCACATACATATTTGAAATATATTTCACATTTTTCAGTTGTT
>JGI24700J35501_10929897_pt1 | contig 10501 bp, 5 predicted proteins | sample TergutTh196P1_FD_35501 | JGI IMG/M metagenome (IMG submission 35501) | reverse complement strand
TTTTTTTTTTTAGTCCTCAGCCATTCTTGTATTTTCCTGGGATTTTGAACTCTCTTTTCCTCCTCTCTCAGTACTCTGATATGTAACTCCCTTTTCCTTTTGTTTGGAGCTTTAAACTTGGTTTCCACAATCAGTGATCTGTGTTCTGTGTTCAGTTCCGTGCATTGGAACACTCTTACATCCATTGGTTTCTTAAAGGTGAATTAATCCCTTGTGCTTCTTATCTTGTTGTGGATTCAGATGTTACAGAATACGGAATTCCAGCATCCTCCTTCCATTCTCCAGTGTTCTCTCCGCCCTGTGCCTTCCCATTCTCCAATGTCCTCTTCTAAAGTCTTTTCCTGAGCAGGTGGTCCATTCTTCCCTTATAATAAAGTGCTTTCGTTTTTTTGCTGCTCAGTTTGTTGTATTTTGAAGTGCACTATAAAGAGATTCTCTTCATATTCATAAAGAGTCTTCCGTAGGGGTGTATATTTGTGTAAATGTTATTTTCTATTTCTTTAGTTCTATGTCCAGTCTTATTATGCTGGAGTTAATAGCTGTCTACTTGGTTACGTTTCTATTTAGTTCTTCTGAAATAATAATTCCCACTCCCACTTTGGCTCTCGTCTTTTTGTCTGCACCTGAGTATTTCAGCACGTAATTCTCGTCTAATGTAATCTCCCCTGTCCCCTCATTTTGGTCTCACTTATTCCTAGTATCTCAATCTTATACTTTCTTATGTCTTCTACTTTCTTCCTTTCCTTTCTGGTAAGCTATGTAATGTTCCAAGTACCCAATCTCATATTCATTGTCGTACTATGTTGTTTCCCTTGTTTCCATCCAGCTGATTCCATATTTTGTGTCTGAATGATATTAATTTTGCCGTTGTGGGTTATTATCCGTACGCCTGGCTAGCCTGGCGGAGGGGCTGCCTCCAGGCAAGGCTGTCCTCTGTGGTGAGGGTGAGGCCAGTCATTTTCTTCTGCATCTTTCTGGTTATTCTGTCAGTTCTCATTCCCTGCGGCCAGGACGCACTCTTCAGGGATTACCTGGGTGTTTATAGCTTCAGCCAAAGCCCCCTTTATACCCCTGGTCAAGGAGTCAAAACTTATGTACCCTAAACCATATATTTGTAGGTTGATCAAATCAAGGAGGATGGGGTGGGTATGCCATGTAACACTCCTTGGAAACCTGGGAAGTGCATACCGAATTTTGTGACATGAAAAGGGAAGAGACCACTTGGAAGGTATACTTGTGGGTGGGATGATAATGTCATGGATCTTAAAGAAATGGAGCTAAAAGGTGGGGACTGGATTGATTTAGGTGTGGGTGGGGAAAGTGGCAAGATGTTGTGTATAATATGATGAACTTTGGTTGACATTGCAGACATGGAATTTTTTTACTGGCAGCTTCTTTCAAAAAGTAGCTCCCTAGTAGGCATGAAGTTTGAATGAAGTATAGTACTTTGCTGGTCCCTTTTTAAAGTCGCGTGGCTGTGTGAAATAATGTCCTAGGGGATGAAGTCTTGCTTCAGTTGAAACCTCACAATCACAGGCTGATTTCTTACGTGGCATCTTTATCACATAGAATGCTCAGTAATACTACTCTGAATACATGACCTTTCAGCTGACTGTCCTGTAAGTATTACAGCCTAAGTTCCTTTTGGCTGAAAGATCTGCACAGAAACCTTTTGGATGTCTTCATCCAGACATGGACTGGTCTTGCAATATTCTTAGTGTTCATTATTCATTTATTCCATGGTAACTTACACAATAACTGTTTCCAAGTTGCTACAAGTCATTCAATTTCCTGTTAATGTTGATCACGTTCAGTTTTTGCCAACTGATCAGCAGTCTCATTGTCTGTACTTCCCCTTTGCCCTGGCACCCATATCATTTGTACAGTACCATTTTATTCCCCCTGTTTCATTGTCAATTAATGGCAGTCCCGGAACAATGTATGTAGTTGATCTGTTATTCACCACATGCTTTCATTGCAAGTTGACTGTTTGATGGAGTGTAGATGTTTGTCTTATAGCCCCCTTTATGTAGGTGGATCGGCATGTAAGTTTACATGGCATGTAAATTTATAACTAAAGATCTGACGCTCACTGTGATTATGTGTGGGTAGTTATTATTGTTGGTAGCACTACATATTAATTTGGTTGTCATCAGGCAAATGTATACCTTTTTTGTTGGCGCTGAAAATAAAAATCCAAAATGTGGCCATTGTAAAACTATTTTCTGATTGACTGACCCTTGTATATTATCTGTTGCACATGCCTTACTCGTATATACATGTCCCTGGAGTGCTGTAGTTTACTTTCCTAAAGTGAATCTAAGCTTATATTGTAAGACATGTCTATTTATCCATTATGATTTTGTAGGATATTGATAAACAAAAAAAAGACTGTCTTTTTTATGATCCGTGTCAGTGCTGTGTTTAACCTGTACACTTGCAAACTTGAATGTACCCAATACATCCATGGTGTGCTTTCGCAGCACACATGATACAGCTGCCAATTAAGAGATGTGTGAAACTGTAAGGGTACCTTATAATATGTTACAAAGTGTAACAGTAACAATAATAAATTATGTAAGAAGTACCATATGTACATGAATGTCACAAGAATGTGGTTGTGTACTTACAAGTAGGAGCCTACATAGCCAGTGGCCCGTATCTGTCAAAAACAAGCCAAACCAAATTTACTCTGTTCCTTTACTGGTTGTGGTTCATCTGCATACTTTCTAAAGTATTGTAGGATTATATCTACAAATTCCCTGTCATTTTGCATGACCATTCAGTGCAGGTCTTACAGACTGTACAGCCCTCCTACTTTCGTAACATGATTGCAGCAACCACATAAGGAGACGAGTATTGGCACCTCCACCACTCTGATTGCAGAAACACACTGATCCGCTTGCACATGATTTTGCATACTCTCCCAGCTTGTGACATTAGACTAGCCTCACTTGTTACCTGTGCCTGAAGCTGGAGACGTGAAATTAATATAACTATATGGTGAGGTAATGAAAATTTCTGTTCAATCACTTCCTGACATGGTTGTTAGCCTGTTTCTGGTCTTCTTGTCCCTAGAACAGTGTGAGGCATGCGTATGGTTGCTAACATACATATAGCATTTTGAATTACCATAAGTTATATACTTTATTGATTTATTACCGTCAAAACACAAAAAAGTCTTGCTATTCCTAGTTGCAAGATTGTCACATATTAGTTAGCGTCTGAGGCAACACGTTTCAGCCGGCATGCGGCCATCATCAGGCCTGTAGTGAGCTAAGTAGGTAAAAAGTACAATGGAGTACGTACTCAATGGGATCCCATTGGGTTTACAGTGGTTGCATGATAAAATTACACCTTAAAATTAATTAAAATATTTGTTGTCAAATTGCTGTATTCAGAGCTACAAATACAGCAATTTGACAACAAATGTTTTAATTAATTTTAAGGTGTAATTTTATCATGCAACCACTGTAAAACCAATGGGATCCCATTGAGTACGTACTCCATTGTACTTTTTACCTACTTAGCTCAATACAGGCCTGATGATGGCCGTGTGCCGGCCGAAACGTGTTGCCTCAGACCCTAACTAATATGTGACAATCCTGCAACTAGGAATAGCAAGAATTTGTTGTCTTTTGATGGTAATAAATCAATAAAGTATATAGTACATAACACAATGGGATGGATAGCATTAAAAAAACCATAAGTTAGTCCACCCTATGCGAAGCAAGTATGTGGCAAGAACTACTGTTGTGGCATTGCTGTGTGGGGTAAGTTAATTTTGAGCAGACTGTATGGTAGGTTTCTCACGCTAGTCAGTCCCTTTCCTTGGCTGACTCATCAGCATCTGCAGGTTTGCTTGTAGTATGATGGTGCTGCTGCTGGTTATCTTGCTGAGGAATACCATCCTTTGCTGTTTGAGATGTGGTCTTTGTGATGTTTTTGTATTCTCATATCTCATTTAGTTCCACAAAGTATTTCAAAAGTAAATGTCCCTACCTGCAGAGAACCATGTAGACAGGTAGCGTAAATACAATGGAGCACTGCCTGGTTTGTTGAGGGATCATTCATAACACTCTCAATGTCATGCAGCCATCAGCACAATACCTCACCTCTTGCTTGGGTGGATGCAAACCTTGTTTGCCTTATGAATGTACCACTCTCCATAATTTGGGTGTCAGGATGGCTGTGGAAGGAAGGATTAAGAATGTTTTATACCTCTGCTGCCCCATATATTTTCACCGTGTGGTGCTTAATTAGGCACTGAGATTACTTGTACTTTTATATTTACTTCTTAGTCTTATATAATCTCATTTCTTTTGCAGTGAATGATGGGCAGACTCCAGCTCCACAGTACCGAGGACTTCGAAATGCGATGGCAACAATATTTCGACAAGAAGGAGCACGGGGCTTGTATAGAGGGGTCACCCCAAATGTCTGGGGCTCGGGTAGTGCATGGGGCTTCTATTTCCTTTTGTATGTACCATCTACAAAATTCTTCCTGTTGTGTATACCATCTGTGACATTACCATAAATTTCATTGAAATTATAAAGAGGAGTTATTGTTGACAATACAGGTATTGAATTTGGACATAAAATCTCCTGAACAAACAAATCCTGTGAAAGTATAATGTTTTTTGCCTTTAGAAACAAACTTAATAAAAATATTTGATGTCAATAATTCAAAGATTTCGGTAACAGCGGCCACTTTTATACCATGATACTAACCGTGATAAAGTAACTATGCACTAAGTAGCACAGCTGTATGGAGTCTACCATTATATATAAATCATCTTCAGCCTCATCTCTCCATCTTTATCATGGTTTTCCTTTAGTTCTTGTTCCTTCCATTGTAGCTCTTTATCTCCTTCTGTGTTCTTATTTTCCAGCATTCTCCTTCATTTACAGCTCCATGTATTTTCCTTACAATCTTTGGAAACTGCTGAAATTTTATCTGTCATAGTTTAGTTTTGTAACAGAAATAAATATGAAATGTAAAAGGAACTACAAGCAGGATTGTTCTAACTACAAGGAGGCATGACTAATTTAATGGGTGAAGTATGACCAGAATTTGTGTATTGTACAATTAAAACAATTAAAACAAGGTCATTAAACTGGCACTCCAGAATATTAAGCTGGTTTCTTACACAGGCAGACAACTTACTGTACAACAGACATTGGAATGTCTCTGTAATCAGCTCAACTCTAAATTAACTCTCTAGCTTCATGGCAGTCTGGCATATAGAATTGGCATTCTTCCCACAGGTCCACTTTAGTGAGTGCAAGGAGTGTAAATGAGCCATTGGAAGCTTGAGATATTGAAAATATTTTTGAATAAACTGCTGTAGAAATAATTATTTGCAAACAGTGATTAACAACCATCGTAAAATTGATCAAAGTTGTCAGCTCCTTTTATTCACAGACAAATGCATTTCTCAGTGAATTGAAATCTACTGTTGAACCAGTTAAATGTGTGCTGTTATATTAATTTGCTAAGAATCATTGTTTATGTTGCAAGACAAAGCTGAAGGATATGTTTGGAATAAGACTGAGGACACTGTATCTATACCCTTTTGTCATTTACTTTCTGCAGCATTTACTTATGTTAATGTAAGTTATCTCACACTGCATAAAACATGATACAATTGTAGTTTATCTTTTCCAGGGACACCCCAAGACTTTTCTTGAAGACTAATTTATGAGCCACTGAACAAAATAATCCATTGTTTCTTTGATTTTGTAACTCACCATAAAAACCAGAAAAAAATTACTGATCTCTTATTAGGCAACACCTGGAGAACTTTGGAGTGTTAGTAGAGTGGCATTTCTTGGCCAGTTTTTGTTGGGAGAGTGTGTCTGACCATCTTGGTGGCAGTTTGAAAGATTTGCAGCAAATTATTGAGTCCAAATTATGGCTTAAAAGCTTCTTTTCATCTAGCCAAACTGTCATTTAAGTAACATTAATGTTATCTTTGTAACAAAACAGTACAAATGAGAAGAAAAACTTACTACACAGGTTTTTGTTACTCATCCCAGTGACTGGATTCTAGAAAGTACAAGCGTTGCTGGCATTCAGTATTGGTGTTCTAGCAGAGATGTTTTCCACCCTGGCATGACCTGGAAGATAGGATGCAGTTGGTAGACATTACTTTGGCTGCTTTCACATGGTCCACTCAGTGGCTGGACATGCAGTTGGCAGCAACTATCAGGCCTCTGTTTCTTAATGGAACCTTTCACACAGGATACTAAGTGGCTGGGCGACAGCCACTATGGCCAAGCAGTGGCTTGGCAGGGATACTTCCTTGTGGCTGAGCCACTGAAGTAACACACAGTTTTATGAGAAAATTTATGTAAGCCACAGCAGTGCCCACTGTGAAACTGAAAATCAGTTGGCTTCACTGGAAAGTGCATGCATTGAGGAGGTCTGTGATGTCAGAGCTACATGTGCCCTGCCAAACCACTGCATGCCTGTGGCTAGCACACTAGTGGTTTGTCCATACAGTAGCTGATGTGCAAGCAGCTTTATGTGTTACCATGTATCCGTGCTTCCATATGGTATTAGAGGATGTGTGCCATCACTTTCTTCCATCCAGTAGCTCCTTACCTTCTTTTGTTCATCATTTTGCCCATACATTGTAAATATTATGTACAACAGATTTCATGAAGAATGGAAGCTGATAAATATTGAGAACAAGTCAGTATGTTGATATAAATGTTTACAAGTCTAAAATCTTGTTTACATAAGCAACAGGAACAATGAAACCCAAAATGCCATTAGTCACCATGCAAAATAAGAATCCCACTCTTTGTCAGATACAACCTGATGATTTTATGCTTTACAGAAGAGGCAACAAATGCATTGTAATATACAGATTTTTACAAGAAGATTTTAATTTAAATGTATTTTCTTAAAAATTTTATATGATTTTATGTGTGCATGTGTTGTATTCTTATAACATTAATGATTAATTATAGTCATATCAGTGAGTAGACACCATGAATTATGTTACTATAGGAATTTGATGAAGTTAGGATTGTGCTAGAGAAATAAGGTATTACAAGTTGACTCTTTAATGTGTTATGTTCAGTGTACTGAGGATGGAAACAGTGATTTGAAAATGAGCTGACACTTATAGGCAGTGTTTATATGAGCTGTGAAATATAACCTGATATTGTACATGTTAGTGTTTTAGGTGTGTGAACAGTATTTCATATTTGTAATCATTATATCCATAAACAATGCAGCATAATCTATAGAAGAATAGAAAGATGTTCTGTATTAACCAATAGCAAATCGCCCACAAAAGTAGCAGCATAAGCATCTACGTGAACAGCTGAACATGTGTCCATAGAGAAATGAGGACTTACAACTGGTCTTAAATTCTCTCATGAATAATATTTGTGACTTGTGAAGAGAGTCCTGACCACAAGGCAGACATAGGTTGAAATTCAGAGAATTGCTAGGGTACTAAGTGGTGCAAGAAATGTATTTTTAAGAAACTGAAGGTACAAATTTTTAATAGTTAAGGTCATTGTGGGTGACTGTTACATTTTTTTTTTGTCCAGTAATAAACCTGTGAAGCATTGAGTCAAAGAGACACATATGTAATAACCTTTCCAGTGCACTTTTTTTGGGCTTTCTGAACCTAGTAGGACAAAAATGTGACCATTATAAGGTGACATCTTCCGCTTAAAATTCCTGAATTTTCAGAAATTCAAGACCACCACTATTTTGGACCTGTTCAACTTTAAGTGATCAAAGTTGTAATGGATACATACATACATCATACCTAATAAGTAAGATTCTCATGAAAACTGGTGGAGGTCACAGCATGAACTGTTTTAGTTCAGAGTGCAGTGACTTACAGGCCGTAATTAACGATGTGGATTGAACTGGTTTCATATCAAGAGCAGTGGCAGCAGAGTTGAACTTCTGTGACTTCTATGCTATGTTGTGCATGTTGGTTATCACCAACACGTCCCTTCCAAAAACATTTGTTGGCTTTAATATGGCTATCTCTCTAAATTTCCCTCTCATTTAAAGTATTTATTGTAAAACCCATATTTTAAAAAGGGGGAAAAGAAAAATTTTGCAAATTATAGACCTATTTCAATAATAACTTCATTCTCCAAAGTACTTGAGAAAATAATGCACCAGAGACTACTTAAACATATAAACATTAATAATATTCTTGTTAACGCACAGTTTGGTTGTCGATAAAATTCTTCAACGGAAATAGCTTCATACAATTTGGTAAATGAAATTTTAAAAGCTTTAAATAATAAAAGTATAGTTGGAGGTATCTCTTTTGATTTAGAGAAAGCTTTTGATTGTGCAAACCCAAAAATTTAGTTATCCAAATGACAGTTTTGTGGAGTAACAGACAGTATGTATAATGTATGTATGTATGTATGTAAAAATAAGGTCTTATTTTTAAAATGGAAATCAAAGAGTGTCACTCAGTCATAAATTAACTCAAAGCAATATCTCTAATTGGGGTACCATGAAATATACAGTGTACCGCAAGTATCAGTACTTGTACCCTTGCTCTTTTTACTTTGTATTAATGACCTACCTAAAATACCAAACTTTTGAAAATTTAAAAGGTTAATCAGAAAATCATTTTATTTGCAGATGACACAAGTGTAATTGTTAGCAACCCCAATGTTAGTGATTTAGAACAAAATTTAATTTGGGTGTTTAAAAGAATGAACGAATGGTTTAACGCAAACTTGCTTTCTTTGAATTTCAGTAAAACATCTTTATGCAATTTAAATCTAAAAATACTTTTACTACAACAATAAATATTAATTATAATAATAAGATTAAATCACATAATACAAACTTAAAGTTTCTTGGATTAGTATTTGACAACACAGTGTCTTGGAAATGTCATGTTGAAATTATTACTCTCAAATTGTATCAAGCTTGTTTTATGATTAGAATAACAAGATCAATATTATCACTTGAATCACTTTGGGGAAATTTTTCACAGAGTGTTAACATATTTAAGCTACAAGAAAGAATTATTGGGATAATACTGGGTTCCAGACCAAAAGATTCTTGTGGAGAATACTTTAAAATTTTACAAATATTACCTTTAGCATCACAATACTTATTGTCTCTAGCGTTGTTTATGATATATAACAAAGACTTGTTTAAAATGAACTCAGAAATACAAGGGGGTACTGATAAGTCCTTAGCCTGACTTACTTCTCTATGTTGTAGGACGGAAACGGAATTGATAGTGTCATTGAAAAGAGGGGTCTGTTCGTGTGACAGATTGCAAGTCTTTTCTTGTTACAGAGGCTGAAAGGAAGCATGTCAGGTGACGTGCGATTTCAACAAGATTGAGACACGAGCTGTCATAAAGTTTTTTTTTTTTCTGCAAGGAAAGGCACGGAAGGAAATGCATGCCATTCTGACAGAAACATTAAGGCAACATGCACGATCATATACCACCGTCAAAAACTGAGCGGCCCAGTTTAAACGTGGTGATTTTTACACCTGTGATGCACCTCGTCCTGGGCAACCCAAAACAGTGACCACCGCAGAGATTATTGATCACATTCACGAACTAATCCTGGACGACCACTGGATTTCGGCTAAATCAATAGCTGAGCAACTGGGCATCTCATGTGAGCGGGTTGGGTCCATCATTCATGAAGATTTGGACATGTGGAAGCTGTCCGCAAAGTGGGTCCCAAAATGCCTGAACGTGTATAAAAAATGTCAACGGCGCCAGTCATCTGAGCAACTTTTGGAATTTTTTCAGTGCGATCCAAACGATTTCCTGTCGGGCGTGATTGGTGATCGTGGACGAAACCTGGTTATATCACTATGACCCAGAGACAAAGCAACAGTCAATGGAGTGGCGTCATAGCGGCTCACCTCACCCCAAAAAATTCTGAGTGCAAAAATCCGCTGGAAAAGTTCTCACCTCAATTTTTTGGGATCAAGACGGCATCCTCCTCATTGATTATCTTCCAAAGGGCGAAACTATCAACGCGGAATATTGCTCATCTCTCCTGGTGCAACTGAAGGACATTTTGAAGAGAAAATGCCGCGGGAAGGTCACTGAGGGGGTCTTGTTTTTGCACTACAAAGCCCCGGCTCACTGGGCACTTGCAACCCAGAAGAAACTGGCCTACCGGGGCCTCCAGTCTCTTGATCACCCACCCTGTTCTCTGGATCTGGCCCCGTCGGACTACCACCTGCTCTCTGGACTGAAAAAACAATTGAAAGGTCGCCATTTTTCGTCCATCGTGGAGATCATTGCTGCCACGGAGACCTGGTTGGATGGACAACCTTCTGAATTTTTTTTTTTAGTGGCTTGCAAAAGTTAGAGCAACGGGCTAAGAAGTGTATTGAGCTTCGTGGGGAGTATGTTGAACAAATCCCGAGTTTTGTCGCTGTAGCTTGTTTCCTTCCTGGTCAGGCTAAGGACTTATCAGCACCCCCTCATACATAGTTTCAATACAAGGGGTAACACTTACT
>JGI24700J35501_10929898_pt1 | contig 10524 bp, 3 predicted proteins | sample TergutTh196P1_FD_35501 | JGI IMG/M metagenome (IMG submission 35501) | reverse complement strand
CAAATAAAATGAACCCAGATAAGACTGTTTAAGTGTGTCTGGAACTTCACTCTTAATATAAAATGTTTGATGAGGTTCCTTCTGCTCTGCATTTCCTACACAAAGGACTTTGAAAATTTTATGATGCTAAATCTTGCGTGATTTAAGGCTTCCACTGTGGTGTAAATTAGATGTGAGCTTTTCTGGGATATGTGGGTAACATACTGCCAGTTGTTGCTGCATGTAATCCCAGAAGAGTGCAGATCTCATGGTAAAAGTCTTTATGTAATGTAGGAATTGTGTACTGCTGCAGTCAAAATTGAATTTTGTTTGATCAAGCTCCCACCACCCCAGTAATGTATCGTAAAGCTCTGTGGCTTGGGAGAGGAAAGGTGATTATTGAATACAGGCACACACAAATTACATAGCTTACATTGCACTTGACGCGGAGATACGTAAATTAATTTTGAAGTTATATATGTGTTTTGGTAACTTCTGTTAATTGGAGATAAATGTTTTCTTTACCATAGTTTCTTTGAAACGTGCTTCATTGTCAGTGAGATGATTGTATATTTGAAATTTTCTCTTTTATATGTTCGTACACCTAGCTTTGTGTTGTCATTTGGCCAACTCAAGGCCTTTGTGAACTGGTTTGAGGAGCAGGTGTTTCTCCTAATTCATCATATTTGCCATGAGCATTGTCAGAAAAATTCCATATACCAATATTTCCAGAGTCCTTTTTATGATGGCAGGAATTATTGAATATTTCCTATTATATCTTTCTGAAATATAGTAAATTTATTGTAAGTTTGGTGTTGTCTTTGAAGTCTTACATGAAGCAGAATTATTCAGCAGTAATCACCATTCAATACAAATTTTTGTGCCCAAGCTCATGCTAAATCTTACACTATAAGCCACCTCTTAGTATTTGTGAGTGTACTATTTAGGGTAGTGCTGACTGTTGAATGCTTGAACAGTTTGCTCTTGTCCATTTTATGAGCTTTGCACAACTCTTCAGCATTTAGCCAACACATGCTTTTGTGATCTGTTTCACTAGTGATTTGAATTTTTGTCATATTTTATTCTTTTGCAGGAATCAGCACCAGTGTCACATTCAAAACAAGTGAAGGAAGAGCCAGAGCCCACTCCTGGACCATCGTCTCAAGGTGACTTGATTAGTACTGCTAGCTGTTAATGTGCGATGTCAGATGAACTGGATGTTCTGTTTATTGGTAGCATTGACTTCTTTCACATTTTCCAATATGTCTACCAAGTTATCTGAAAATTGGTTGGTTCAGAAGTTGAAAATTGTGTGGAACACAGACATACACATGCAGGCGTATTTGCACATGTGATGATGTCCCCATGAACTGTCTTGTCTTCCTGTTAAGGATTGTGATCTGTAGTTGAAGCTAAGGGGTTCTGGATCTGGACATCATATTAAAGAGGCCAGGCTTTGAAAATGGTCCCTTCAGGGGGTTAGTGTGCCACTGCATATTTTGTGTAAGTAGGTGATATATTTCACAAATAGAAGTGCCCATAAAATTTGGTTTGTGCAAGTAACTGTTTTGCTGCATTCAGTTTTGGACATGACATCTTTAAGTGAGAATTCAAGTGCACAACAAATCACAGAAAAATAACAATTATCTCTTTCCCTTGCACTTCTATACATGCCAGTTCAGCACAAGTAACATTTTATGCTGTAAGTGGACAGTTTTAAATGATTAGTTGTGCAGTTCAGCTTGACACGTATCTGGAGCAGATAATCATAGTGGAAGGTACTGAAGAACCATGTAATGGAAAAATAAAAGAATCTATGAAAGGTTTGAATTGTGATGTCAACTCTGCACTTAACATCATTTCCTGTTTTGGTCTTAGGAAATGTTAAGTCCCTGATGTTTGTTGCATAGAATGTACATAGGATTACATTACCAATAAAATATAACACACTTTTTACTTCAAGCACAACTACTTTTATTACATGCGAGGCTACATGTTCCGACCTTAATTATAGGTCATCTTCAGGCCTCCTTACAATTGAGTTTGCAAATGCTGTGCATGTTGGGATCCCATCATGTTTACTTTAATAAAAAACGTAAAAGTTTATGCCAGTCGATTTATATAAGTTGGAGTGGGTTATGCTATCAGAATGGCGTTAAAATCAAAGAAGTTTAACATTATTTAAAACTATAGTCTGGGGGTAGTGACCTTCTATCGAAGGCTGTTTGCCTCAGTACGCTCACTGTTGTTTGTGGTCTGATGTGTAATGCAATGTTGATTTGCATTCCTTGTTATTAAATCTCAGTGTTGTTCTTGCGCAAGAACAGTAGTGCTGAGATTTAATAACGAGGTACGTGAATCGACATCGACTCTTTGAAACCCAAAGTTCATGTTGAAGATTCAGTTTTTACTTCACAGGCGACAGTGGTATCCATTTCAAAGACCAGTCATTGCTGTTTTGAGAAATGCTTTTTCTGAGGATCATGTATGACATTATTACACATGTAGGAAAAATTCATTTTCACTGTTGAAGCAGGTGATGCAGGTGGTACACATTTTAGTGACTGTGTTCTGAAAGGCTTTAAGTGCATAGTATGTAGTTGGAAATCCATGCTAATAAAAATACCAACTCTTGGGGAACCTGATTTGTTGTCTGTTGCCCTGTTTTGGAGGAACATTAGAATTACTGATCTTCCCTGTTTCACTACTGGTTATTGGTTGGGTGCTTCTAGCGACTCATGAGGTGGGTCATTTATTAGGACAGGAATGTGTATATGGCATATAGCTGAGTGGTTAAATGTTCAGCCTGAGATCTTTAATGGGTTTTCCCTACAGGCAGATCGTGGCATTGCATAAAATAGGCCACAGTCATTTCCACATCCTTCTCTGTTTGTCATTTGTAATCTTGTTTCATTGTTTGACACCACACAACCTAAATGGTTGATACAACATATGTAAATTAGTAGAATAAACAAAAAATCAAGTTTCAGTTTAATAGGTATCACATTATGAGTGCCCTTGGCTCCAGGCATAGTCTTATTTTTTATGTTTGCATGGAAAGCAATAAAGCTTCTTGATTCACTGACCATGCATGTTGAAAACTGGCAATAAGTAAAGGAATACTTTGTTTAATTTCACAGACCCAGGTCAAGCCTTCATCCGGCCAAGTAACACAAATGACCCAGAACAGTATGCTCTTGGTAAGTCTACAGAAATTAAAATGCTTCTAGTCATCTTTTTCCTTCTCTCTCTTGTATCTAGTGTGTATGGTTGTGCTTTAGAGTTGTATGAAAAATTCACTGAATGTATGTACAGACTCATGCTACAGTTTTTTTAAATTGCCGGAAGCACTTTTAGTCTAATAACACACTTGTTTGTGCGTGTGCGTGTGATTGTCACATTTTAATAAACGCTTTACTACAAGTCCATATTAAGTTTGAATATAATGTCCAATGGTTAATGTGGATTTTGTCTTCTGTAGAAGTAACATCAATAATAAACTGGCACATGATGTAACAATATGTTTGAGGAAGACATAATGGTGGTATATTGAAAATAATGGTGATTGTATTGCTGTTGCAGCAGTGATTGTTTCATGTCCTTTGATGACTGCATTACAAACGCCAGTTTTACAGCTGGTGAACGTTGTGTGTATTGGAACGTTTTGCAGACAGGTTTTTGAGACTGGGAAAGATTGTGTGTTTTGAGACATAAGCAAGCTTATTGTATTGCAACATTGCGAACATGAGTAGTGATCCGTGTGTAACTGACCCTTTCAAGAGCCATCTCCAAGGATGTGTTGTCACATCCTGCTGTGATGATACTCTGCCTGGGTCCTAAAAAAAAAGAATTTTCTCAATTTCTGATTTCGTGCTCCCACTGTCTCCAAAAAAGGGCTGCTTTCTCACAATTCTGTGTTCCTGCTGTGACAGAATTATTCATGGTTCTTTTCCCTTCCCAATTTCCTGACAGCATTGGCCCTGATAAGGGCAGTTTTCATACTTTTTTTTTGTGTTGACAGCACTGTACTAGGTATGTGAAAAAGGATATCTTCTCACATCCAGATTTCTGTCAGTGTTGACCCTGGAAATGGATTTTCCACTTTTCCTTGTCCAATGGCCCAGACTAAACTAGATTTTTTTCCTCCTGGCTCCTTAATGGGCTTAAATAACCATGGTTCATGCAACCTTCCTGTGTAACCAGACTCCTCTGTTACCCTACTTATGTCAACCTTGTGGATGGAGGAAGTATATTCCTCCAAATCTGTGGTATCCACTAATTAAACTACATGGTTTCTCAACCCATAAGAGCATGATCTTATAAACATTTTTTGAGAAATTAATAGTGGCATTTTATTGTTTCATTTAGTCTGAGGTATATGGGCCCTTCAAATGTTTAATCATTATGTCATAGCAGTCTCTGCAGATTTGCTTGTTGGTTCAGCTTTTAGTGGATTTCACTAATTTATGCCACCAAAAGTTTCTCAAGTCACTAAGCACCATGCCATATATAAATATGGTGAGCATTGTTATGAGCTAGAGTTTCATGCACTAGAGTTCTCAACTCTGAATGGAGGTGAGTGGTGAGCTTCTCAGGTTACATGGTCCCTGTGGATACAGCTTCTCAGTATGCAACAGATAGGAAGCTGGGTGACCTGCAAAGCCATTGTGCCTATTTTAAGTTGGTGTAACAGAGACAAAATTCTGCACTTTTATTTTTTATCATTCAGCATCCTGTGTGTATTGATGCACACCACTGTGGAAGCCCCCTTTCTTATGCAAATGTTGATTATTTTGTAACCAACTGAGGTGAAATTAGTGGGTGGTGGGTCTGTCCTGAAAAATGGTCAGTATTGTATTTTGTAAACTGAAAGTCTGGTAACACTGTGCATGTTACAGTTTGTTTTCTCTCCCCATTTCAATGCTTTTGATGTTTTTTCCTCGTAAAATTTTATGCCAGTGTCATACATTTTAGAACAAGAATGGTGCATCTACAATAGCATTTCTAAATGACGTTAGCACGTTGCATTGCAATAAAGGAAGAGATTATGCTGTGGGACAAATTGTAGTTATAATAGTGAAACATTTACAGTGAACGTGAAATGGATTTTGAATGTGATAACACAGGTTTGTGAAGACTTTTTGATCAGAAAGTGACACTCAGAAGTGTGGACACCCTCAGAAACTTGTAGTTCATGACAGTGTTTTTCATTGTTGGTAGGGTTTATTGGTATATGTAGGGTCTGTAATTTTCTGTGGGAGTAGACTTCAGAATATGCATGGAGTGGAATTTATGTTTTTAGCTCGCTGTTTGGTAGGAATGAATAATAAAAAATTGTGTGGATATATATTGGTATTGGTGTGCCTGCTGTAGAGTTAAGTCCTTGAGCAAAAAGTTGCTTAAGATGGAGTCAAAGGGCATCACTGTTTTCAGGGTTTTGGGGTTATTTTTACATTTTTCTATAATAATTTAAATACTGCACATGTATAAGCACATTACATTATATTTCTTATGCATATTTTTTGCCTATGAAAGTAACTTTAAAAAATATGGGGGTATTTTAAATACTGCACATTATGTTGTATTTCATGTGCATATTACATTGCCTATAAATATAACTTTTTTAAATATGGGGGTGTTTTTATGGGTTTTTACATACTCCATGGACTTCAGGGTTTAATGGACCCCCTCCCCCACACCCCCCAGTTATTCTCTTAAATCAAAGGGCTGTTGTATTGTGGGTCACAGAGGTTATGCAGCACCTGGGCCTGAAGCCTCAAGAGGTCTGGCTACAGGCAGCCCAAATTGACTCTAAATAATACATATTTTGTTAGCATATTGTCTTGACCTCAATCATAAATGTACAATGTACATAAGTAAATATGATTAAAAAAATGAAAAAAAAAAACCCCATCATGTGTTGACTGTGAAGCTGTTTGAAACCCCTTATTGATTTCAAATTTGTGCCATTTAGCTTCACTTTTAATTCAAGCTTTTCATACGGCAGCACTAGTTAGCAGTCATGTAATGTTCATCTGGAGTGTTTAGGTTTGGCATTGGTTGGGATTTGTGGATGTGAGATATAATCATGTTGGGAAGCCCAAACTCTGATGCTGCTGTAGGCCACCGGAAATGTTGGTATATTAAAAATAGTATTATATTGTTATTTGTGTATAGAGAGGTATTATTGTCTATAGATTATGAAATTTTCAGTTGTGGGAAAAGATAGTTTCACTGTATATGCTAGCCTATCCTTTAATGATCTTTTTTAAATCTCTGTTTAATAATGGATGGTGCCTGCTGTTTTCACCATCTTCATGTTTAAATTCTAAGGAACAATTTTCTGATACATTACATATGTAGTGGATAAAGTAAAGAAGTTACGACTGGAGTAACACTTTGTCTTTATCTGCTAAGGAGGAATTTTTAGATATTAATTTGGCAATTCGTGTTTCTTTTTTTTCCCCAAATTTTAGTAATGCAGGCATTATATATGACAATTTCATAATTTGATTTTGAAGGTAGTTTATAAATAATAGGATAAATTGCCATCAACACACCTAGTAGCCTGTTAGACTAGTAGACTAATTGTTTTGGTGGTAATTTATTTCTGTTATTCTAAATCTAACAACGGGATGACGAGTGTAAGAAAAAGTGGTTTCTGAGTTTGCATCGCTGCTTGGTGTTTACATAACATTACCTACTTCTTTGTAACTTTAAACCTTGTAGTTTATTTTTGACATTTTTTGCTTGCTTGTCTTATTATTCTAGTTGTATGCACTGGCAGTTCTAAGAGAGGTGACTCCCCCTCCCCCCTTTCTTTTGGGTCAGTTAAATTTCTTGAGTATTCTTTTAAAATTAATTTGTGATAAAAGTTGACATCTGTGCTTCAGGGCTTGAAAGGTTTGTTATCCTAGCAAATTTTAAGGGAAGGGGAAGATCAGCATTTGTAATTCAGAACTAAAGTAACCCAGGGTTGAAATTTACATTGTTATCCACACTACCAGGCTGTTAACTTGGCTTTATTAAAAAAAAGTGTAATTCTGTGTAAGGCATAGTTTTTGTTTAGTGAACAAGCACATGTTTTTTATCTGTTGAAACATTTTAAGTGCCCTTTAAAACACCATAGGAAGATCTAAAACAATGTATATTGTGTCTTTGCCATGTCATGAATGTAAATATAGTGCAGTTGATTGTGCGAGATATGAGTTTGCTGTACTTTGAAAATAATAAGTGCTGTACCAAATTACTACCTTTTTTGACTCAAGTTATTTTTGGATCGTATAGACTAATCTTAAATGAAATATGTTGCATTTGTGTTTCTTCATTGTATTACAGTGGTACAGGGGAGAAATAGATGTACCCCCTGATACACTGGTGATAAAAGGAACTGAGTACAGTACTGATTAAAAAAAATGTGATTTAGTAGGTAGTAACCATGCTTAGAAAATTACGACTTAGGAAGCTGATTGCATTATTTATATTTTTGGGGAGATCACTCATTCCATGCCACTTCTACATTTTCAGAGCTGCTTCAGGATGTTGGTCTTTTTATATGTATATTTTATTTTTTAATGTGCTGAAGTTAAAGGTTAAGCGTACTACGTGTGTATCTTACATAACAATGGCTGGTGAATTAGAGCTGAATTTTTGCAAATTTTTGAAGTCTGACAGATGTGTTCAGACATAATATACATGACAGATATATATTTTTATAATGATAATGTTTCTAGCCTTAATTGCAGTGAAACCTCTGCTTAACGAATCTGTGACGGTGAAAAATCCTGTTTTAATATCGGACCACATATGCATTCACTGTTGGTTTTATTGAATGCTTTCGTAACTTTTTTTTTCTTTCAATTGTAGCAGAATGGTGGTAGAAAGTCGGACCTCGCAGATACATATTTTTAATTGCATGTCTTATCCCCTTTGATATAGACATTGTTCGCAGTAGAGCGGTTTCCTTTTCTGCGATTTGTAAATTTAAGTTTTCTTGAGACAAACAGAATTTTGGTTTTACCATGCATCATCGGTGGGACAGGATACTGAAGAATTTACTACAAGAAGATTTGGTATATTTTGCTAACCAGAGTTGGAAGATATGAAGGTAAGTTTGAATCTGGCAAGCAAAAGATTGCATTCATTAGACATTATCTTACTGTAGAGGAAAACTTCTGCTAAATGATTAATCCACCTTAATCATTGTTAATAAGGTGATCTTGGTCCAGGCAACCTGAATGCCATGAAGTGATTTATCATATTGCGATTTTTTTAAGCCGTTGCTTTATTCGAGCCTGTTTAGATGATCATATATTCATTAAGCAGGGGTTTGACTCTACTTTGATTATTGAGAGGCTCAGTGGATATTACTTTCTCTTTGGAGCTCTTTGGTCATTTTTGCAGTAGCATTGTTACACATTTTTGAATATCCCATGGGTTAATAATGACAATCTGTACCAAATTCAGAATGGCATTGTAATTATAATTGAAGTGACATTGTTATGGTCAAATTGCTTGTCTTTTGTTGACTTCAAGTAAAATTAAATTATTGTACTTTTGATGTTTTCAAGTTCAATATTAAATTAGAATTATAGACTGTTTTAAAGCTGTCTAAAGCATTAACTGCTATAGTGGTTACTCTTCAAATAATTTTATACCTCTCTTCTTCCTCAACACTGGCATGTTATGAAACAAATGTAAAAGAATCTCTTGGGCAGTAGCCACGTAAGTCATAAAAGGGCCATGACAGGGTTGCCAAATGATGGTAGGAGCAGTACCTGTAGTTGCAACATTGTCTGTTAGCTTCCACTGTTGAACCAAAGTAGGTATCTCTGCAGAGGATCTGAACAAGAAATTTGCAATGTTGGAGCTGTCTCAGCAATGCCGGAATAAAGAGTTAAAGACATGACTTTCCATAGGAAGTTTTATGAAATGGTTTCTTTAATTGGCTGGCTGTTCAACCAGAATTGAAATATGCACATGCAAATGTATTTATACATTTATGCAAAGTAATGGTGTTTTTATGAATCATTTTTTGTTATTGTCTTATTTCTGTGGCATGTAATATTTGCATATTTTATTTCTACAGATGCATTTTGTAAATCTCATTCTTAACACATTTTTTCAGAAGTAGCATAGGCCCAAATTCATGTATGTTATGCAGTATTTATCTCATTATTTCTTTAACTGGACAGACTTATTGATTTGATGGTGACTTAATCAGTCCCTTGTGTGAGTAATTTACTCAAGTAAATTTTTGCACATATTGGACTGCATGAAGTAGAAGACGAATCTTTATTGGACATGCATATCCCCTCTTATAATGGCACATGTATGCAGTCTACTAGGCCTAGGTTTACGTTTTTTCATTATGGGTGCCATTACCCCCCTTATTGAAGTCCACCCGCCATTGTCCACTAGTGAAGGTTTTAAGTCCCTTATTCCAGCTAATTGTTTAGCTTCTGTTCTAATCCAGTTACAGTCATCCCATGCAGTGGGTGTATACAAAAATTGCTGTTCACATTTTTCTGAATGTATTTTTAAGAAGTCACAGTAAATATGTTACGTATGAATAACAGCATAGTTGGCTTTCTGGTGTGTAACTTGTGTGCTTGTGCATTTCTATGATTTTTAAAAAATGCAGTTTAAGTCAGTTCTGATGCCTTAACAGACTGTAGAATTTGTTAACTGTCTGTATGTCCAACACATATGCATCTAAAAATGTAAATGGTAAGGTACTAAAAACCTAGAAGAAATTCTAACCTGTGTGAAGAGTGGGTTTCAGCATGCTACTTACAGATGTTGGCTGACTGCTTGTGGTTAGCATACTTTGTTTAATTAGAATGTATGTGATACCACTAAAAGATAAAAGAAGGAAACAAATTTGTACTGGTCATCACAGAACATGTTTACCATTTACTGGTGTGAGCTATTCCACTTGCCAAATCGAGTACTGCCTTTTGCAAAATTTAATGAGTTATCTGATAAAAAGGGCAAATTTTCAAACTAATCAGAATAGAATCCTTGATTGTGTGGTTTCATGATACAAGTGATCTCTAGGAGTATGAATTACCAAGGTCTTTGTTATGCAGTTTCTCCAGCTACCTGTTACTTCTTCCTTGAAGGTCCACATATTCTCCACAGCATCTTGTACTCAAGTCACCCTTAGTTCCTTTCCTAAATACAAGGAAACTTAAGTTACACACCAGTGCAGAACAAAATGTAAAATTTAGTTGGCAGATGGAAAGGCAAGAGATTCTGAATTGATTCACAACACTCAACCAACAAATGCACAGTGTTCTTTCATAGATATTTGTGTTATAATATCACGTTGAGTATTCCTGCATGTTTCAGTCAACGAGTGATTTGCGTAAGGGAACTAATATCAAACAGTACTGCATAAAATTGAAAGGAGCTATTTTTATACATAATTAATATGGCGTGAAGACTTATGTAGTAAAATGTAGACAGTTCTTTGTAGAATATTTTTGTAAGAGTACTGGAATCTTTATGTACGGTATCTTTGAGGCAGCTATGTCAACTTCC
>JGI24700J35501_10929899_pt1 | contig 10526 bp, 6 predicted proteins | sample TergutTh196P1_FD_35501 | JGI IMG/M metagenome (IMG submission 35501) | reverse complement strand
ACTTGCCTTGTCGTGATATAATGAGAAACAGAAGGAGGCCCCAAATTTTTATGGTTATGTAATTCATACAAACTACAAGTTTAAAACTGAACGTGAAACATGAACCTAACCTGTATTCAAAGTCAATTCCTTCCATTTCTCAGGCACGGTTTGATCAGGAATGACTTCCCGAAATCCTAGTGGAAAGTCCCCCATTAACTTATGACAGGTTGCAATTAAATATATATGCAACTATTCTTCCCACATGTGTACAAATTCAACCTTATCAAATACCACACTCGAACCGCGAACTATGAACATCACGGACTCAGCCACTTGGCGCGCGGCAAGCAACTTGCGTAGCCAACACATGAAACTTAAAGGTCTCTACAACATGATACTCAATGCACACAGCACAAAATAAGTTGCTGTAATTCTAAACGTCTAGTTTTCCTCCACCTACTCTCACTAACACCGTAGTGTGACACACAGTGTCAGTGACAAGTAAAGTTGCTTTTGTGCACGCCATGAAGACAAATGTGGTGTTGGTGGGAATGGCAGCGTGGCGGCAAGTATCCATACGTTGCTAAACTCTGCACTAAATGGCGGCAAGTGCTTAGTCCCTTGCCCGGCCACTGTACCGGTGGAGAAAGACAATCGACACGTTTTGGGTGGGTGCGGGAATTAAATTAAAAACAGGTTTGAGGACACCTGTTGTCATAAAACAAGACAGGCAATGTACGTATAACGTAACTTTGTGGTGCGTTCACGTAACCATTGTTGCCGTGGAAAAGCAACAATTATTAATTAAATATTATGAGTGTGTGTCTGGACTCTTTCTTGCCTCGGTTATTTAGCATGCAAATTGCATCTTTTCTGCACATAAAACGTAATTTTGGGTTGCGTTCACGTAGCCATTGTTGCCGTGGAAAAGCAATAAACATTAAATTAAATATTATGGGGTTGTGTTTATTCTTTCTTGCCTTGGTTATTTTGCGTGTAAATTGCATCTTTCTGCACCGTATTGCATTGTCATTGCTGACCTATCTGCCTCTGCCACCTTTTTCCACCTAAACAAACTGCACGATTTCTGTGAGAAAAATGAACGTGAAATGTGTGTGTTTTGATTTTCTCTACAACTTTTGTCTACAACATTTGTCATTCAAAAAAGAGTTCAGCGAGAGATAAAAGTACATGGGGTTTCAAGTAAAGTACCCGTTATTGTACAATAAAAAGCAAACAAAATGCACCTTTTCTAAATTAGCATCTTATTTTTAATTTTTTGGTGTCTTCTACATGTTTCGAACCCGAGGGTTCATCTTCAGGAAGACGGTTGTGTATGCAGGTATTATATATCTTGTTTTACATGCATCAGAATAAGCAGTCTTGTACGTCTTGTAGGAAGGTACCTACAAGACTGTCTATACTGATGCATGTGAAACACACTGTACCATACTTGTATATAAAACCGTCTTCCTGAAGATGAACTGTCGGGTTCGAAGCATGTAGAAGACAAGATAAAATTAAAATCGTAATTTAGAAAAGGGGCATTCTGTTGGTTTATATTGTATAATTCTATTAGGATGCACGGTACAAGAAAACATAAAATACCCGTTATTCTTGCCAGTTTAATGATACCTGAATTTTCTCGACAGATTTTCGAAAAACCCTAAAATACACAAATTTCTTGAAACTGTGCCACATGGAAGCCGAGCTTTTCCATCCGGAGAGATGGACGGACGTACGGAGACAGACATGGCGAGGCTAACAGTCGCTTTTCCTACTATTGCGACCGTGACTATAAACGGATGTCAGCTTTACCACAGCAGGGGGTTCATTTCCAGGCTGACAAAACTTGTGGGGTGTGTGTAATGTCAGATTTTGAGACTTTCTTTTTTGCTGATGACAAAAACTTCTCGAGAAATAAAAGCCCCTCATGATAGTTTCTTACTTCCGGTTGACATAAAATCTTCACTAACTTCACAAAACATTTGGGTTCTACCACTACAATTAATGTCGAATACTATCTCAGAATCTTTGCGTCGAAATCAACAATGTTATAATTTAATGTCCAAGGTACAATCAAACTTTGCTCTTACACAAACAGTTTGTGTTATAAGATGTATTTTCGTTTCAGTTAGACTATATAACTTTGAATTCTTGCAACCCTACATCTAATAATACGTTACATTTTCTTTATTTGTTTTCATGTATTGTTTATTTAACGACGATCTAAGTAGCTCCGACTGTACGGAGTCAAATGGCATGATTATAATTAATAATGTATAGGAAAGGACGAAGGAAGCGGTCGAGGCCTGTTTGAGGTAGTCACTGCATTTGCTTGGAGGGAGAGGAATATTACGAAACATGTCAGAATAGCTCGTCTCCAAACTAAGATATGAAAACGGAACCTCCAGTATACGAAGCAGGATTGCGATCCACTTGATTTCGACGTTTCGTAAGCTTTATGTTCGTAAGTTTAAAACGTCGGAAATTTTAACTACCTACAAAACATTGATTGAAACATACATGATGTTGATAAACCCTTTGAAAAACTACAATCTGCTTTGTGTACACACATTCAGTCTGTATCTCACACAGAGTGCACTTCCACTGGGAAGCTCAAGCCGATATTCGCTGTTTATTGCAAGAATCAAACGGAATATATAAATACAATGTGTCAGTAAAATGTGGAGTTTTTAAAGTTAAACCTGGTGGTACGCACAGAAACTACACGCCCATACACGATTAACAGAGTTGTAAATAACGAGCATTGGTGCAAGCAAAACACGAAAAATAATATAGACCGGTTCTGAGTTCCAAGGCTAGCCGCATGCATGCTCTTTCTCTTCCCAAACCCGTTCTAAAAATATATGGCATTGAGTACATTAAATCTGGTTTTCTACTTGCGACGTAAAAGAGCTGTATCGTGACGTCACAATGCTCCTTTCTGCAACGGCCCACTCGATTCCACTAAATCATATTATACAGCGTAAAGTGACGAAACGGGAATTATATAGCCACGAGCACTACGTGGCAGGATATGCGTATTTCAGACTAGCAATTCTGAGAACAATGCAATTCTGTATAATTTATGTCATTCTATATTGTGTGGCTGGCATGCAACTTGGTGCTCCAATTCTCTGCATCGTACCACAGATACAATTTCCGGCTAGGTATATTACACTTGATAGTGATACAAAGGGGCATTACTTATTCGGCCATTAAGGTGTTTAATAAATTGCCATTGAACATTAATCGGTTTCAAGTGCAGTTCAAGATTGCATTGAAGAAGTATTTATTTTTGTTGATGAATTTTTGCATTGCGGTAATGTTAGTCTGCCCTTCTATGTTACACAATTGTGTTTAATGAATTTTGATGTAATGTTTTATTTCTCGTATTATATAATGCTGTATATATTATTATCTTGACATGTTGCATATCCATTGGTCGTTTGACCGGTATTGGATATAAAAAATGTATCTATGTGAATGTGAACCCATGATTTCAAAATTTCACATCACTGCCATGTTTGCAGATATTAAGACATGAAATATACTTGATATATGATTTGTGGTTATGACTATGATTTACATCCATACCACATGTCATGTGCCTACCTCTCAATGGGTTGTTAGTCACTACCATGCAATCGACAGCTAAATACCAATGTTACATATTTCTCCGAGATATGTTACAACACAAAATACGTGGACTTGAGGAAAGTGCATGCAGCATCACTCCCACTTAACACCCTTTTTATATGACATGTTAGTATTACTAATAACATAACTGGGAAAATAAGGAGTACAAACTTTGGGTGATATGATGTTCAGACAAAATTTCATGAATAACCTTCCATCTAATTTCAGGTTTTCACCTTGCATTATTATAGTCAATCAGTTTTATTGTCCAACTAATGCACTCAATTAAACAAACTTAGAGGTTAAAATCTACGTTGTATAAAAGTTTAAAAGACAAAAATTAAAAATCACTCCGACATGTTTCAGATCTTATGAGATCCATCACCAGGGAGTACAGAGCTGTGCTTGACTGAAATTACTTGTAGTGGTTCACAGATATTTTGTCGTGTGCTTGATCAGTGTTTGGCAGGAATTTTTGAACCTGTGGTGTGTATGGTCTGGCTGGACCGTACACACACACACACCACAGGTTCAAAATTACGCTGCCAAACACTGACCAAGCACACGACAAAATATTCGTGAATCACTATGAGTAATTTCAGTCAAGCACAGCTCTGTACTCCCTGATGATGGATCTCATAAGATCCGAAACATGTCGGAGTGATTTTTAATTTTTGTCTTTTAAACTTTTATACAACGTAGATTTTAACCTCTAAGTTTGTATAATTGAGTGTATTAGGCAGACAATGAAACTGATTAACCTTCCATCAGTTTATAAACCTGAGATCCAGACTCATCCCAGATGGTTTCAGTAGGCTTCAGTTGTTAAATATCAAATCACTCCAAACTATGCAGCTAAAATCATGTGCATTTACTTGTGAGCTTGCTTCCCCTCACTTGATTTATTTTATGACTTACTAACAATGTAGCATAATGTTTTTAGGTTTAACACTAATGCTGGCCTCTCACGGATCCTGAAAGGCACAGACTAAAATGGACAAAGTAACAATACTTACATCAAGGTAGATGCGTGGTTGTGGCACGGGGGTTATTTTGACATCAGCAGGACATTAAATATCTCACATTTTGAAATAGTGTTGTAGCTTCTGCTAAGGAGCAAGGTGCACGCTTTTATACACACTATCTCAGAAAATTCTTAAGAGTAAATAAGAGGCATGGAAAAAAATCAGAACGTCTTGGTAGGCAACATGCAGCACAACTGCAGAATTGTTCAATTTCTGACAGCAACAAAAGCTGTTTTCTTCTCAAAGTGTCCAGATTGGCTCACTTGCACCTACTGTCAAGGTAAAGAAACAAGGAACAATACTTCCACTTTCCCATATGTCATCATGGCACATATAGGAACACCTTTTTACTGACAATTTGTGAACATTACTTCAGACAGTAAGAGGTGGAAGTAGAGCAAGGATGAGGAGGAGGAGGAGATGATGATGAGGAGGAAGAAGAAATGTAAATAGAAGGAAAAAAAGGGAAAGGTGAGAACAGTGACTTAAATTTGGAATCACTGATCAGGTAAAGAGCCCTCCAAACAAACACTGCTGGGGGTCTCAAATGTTTAGCCCTTAGCTGGGATGAAACCACAAATGTTTATCTTTCTCTTTGTAAAATATGAAAACTAGACTAAAGAAAAAGCATGTTTATAGTTCACATGTTTCAGTTACATATTTTGACAGTACATGTACCTCCTAAAAAATATCAGACATCATATTTTTTTAAGGAATTATTTTTAGACAAGCACCAAATGGTACATAGACTAAATAAATATCAATTATGTCGAGTTCTCCATTCCACATACAATATGATATAAAGAAATGTAATGCTTGGGCATCAGCAATGATGATTTTGCTGCTAATCATAAATTACAGGCAACATAAACTAAAGTACAAAATAAATGTTGTTTATTTATCAAAGAATTCAATAAGATGTTACAGAAGTACAATCATGCACTTTTAAATTACCTCCATTTTATGTATTTACAAAATTTCAACACTTTTTTCACAGATTTCTTATTCCGTAGCAAAGAATTTTCAGGGACTTAACACATTACCTGTATATTTAAAAACTACAAGTATGATAAAACACATTTCTCAGTTCCATCAACTACAAGAAATTAAAGTGAACACAATTATAGTCATTGTGGAATTAAATGTTCTTTTATTAATGAAGAAATCAAGATCCTTGATTTGTACTCTTACAACACAGAAAAACATAGCAAAGGGCATACTGTTTACTTGCACATTATGATAAAGTTTACTGATTACCATATTACAATAGTAACAAGCATTCAAAAATCTAAGAAAATATATTAATTATGAGGTTTCCAAAACTGCAACCAGTGTGGAAGTATATAATAAAAATATCATATCCAAGATATACCAGGACATAAATCTTACAAACACTTCTATATCATTAGATACATAATTGACAAAAGCAAAAAAACTTAAAACTATGGTACTCCTTACTGAAGCAGTAACAATTCAATCTTATACTTCCTTGTACCCCATCTCCACAATCCCATTACCACTAATCTAATATAGGATAGTTATGTACATAAGAAATTCATTCCATGACCGTCTAACACTACATTTACATAGTCTTCACTGACTGCAGTTTCACGAACTCATCAAGAGCTAAAAGACTTTCTACATTAAAGGAGGAATATCAACATCTGAGTTCTACACATTCATAAGGTGTCAGCATGTGAACAGGAATATCTAAAGTTAAATTTTGTTGTTGTTCTTATATTGTATTGTACTTTTCCGTTTGACTCACTATTGGTAAAGGTCACAAAAGGCCATCAAACAACACGAAAATAAAGCAATGGAGAATTAATAATGACTGTGATATGTTCATTTCAATACTAGTTCTAGAAGGAAGGTACACTTCAAAGGCACAAACTCCTGACATGTATCAAACCTCAATGTCAGTGAAACTGGTAATTCCATTAAAATCATCAACTCAAGGCTGACACTGCTTAAACTCCCTACTTGTTATGATGGACTTCTGACATTCAAGGAGTAGTGATGAAAGACGTCTGGATCAATATCTCAACACTGCTCTAACTCAACTTCTAAAGGCACTGACAGTTTGGTGATCCTACTTGTGATGTTTAAGGAACTAATATACTACTTGAAACTGCATTCTTGAGCCCTCAAAATTATATACAGAGCCTTTCAACAAAACAGACAGCACCTTTTGAAACGCAGTTTATAAGTGACAGTTACACTGGGGATAAAATAAAGTGACAGATAATTGGGGGGTTGTGTCTGGGAAAGTTCCTCTCTTACAAACAACAAATTTGTCTATACAAGGCACTGCTTCGGGCACTTCAGTGAGCAAATATGGCACCGCTATGTATTTTATTTACTTGTTCTTGGTTCAATTAGCTATACTTTCAACTGCTGAGAATATAGGGCACCAAAAGGCAGGATGATTAATGAATAATGAAATGGAAAGAATGTGAAAGGAGGTGGTTGTGGCCTACTTAAGGTACTGTACTGGCATTTGATGTAACAGATTATTTAAAACCGTAGTCTTAGAACAGCCAGTCTCCAGACTGAAATTTGAACTCAGAACCTCCTGACTACAGAGCAAGGGTGCTAACCACGCTTGCCTGTGATGACAGGTTACTATTATGTAACACTCTAAACCTGACTTAAGTAAATATGCCATAAACACAACAAATTAAGTAAATGTATCATACAAAATAATAATTTAATGGTAGTACGTGGTAGTAATACATAAACAGTACTTACGTAGATCTCACACAAAAACCACTATTCAAACCGCTAATCTTAGAAGCAAACAAATGTGTATTAATATTACTATACTATTCAGGTAGTTTGTTCATAGAACTTACTTCAAAGAATATATCATAGATATATGGGACCAAAAATCACCAGTTTTCTGCACGACTTATGTACGGCAATGCCCACTTCCAAATTTACTTAAATTCTGCCATTCTAGACAAGTTGCTTGCTTCTGGCTACTTAAATATGATCAAAGCATCAAAGGCCGTGCCAGATCCATAATGACCCCACACCGCCGAGCACTAAATCAAATCACAGTGGCAGCAGTAACATCACAACAATCTTGGAGGCAGAACTTTAGAATAGGACAATTCGATACAGTGCATACTGCCCGGCAAGTTATTCGATACACACAAGATACAAGATCTATTTAATATCTAAAGAGTATCATACCATCTCAAATGCCAGCTGTTTGGAAATTACCTTCCACTTTGCCAGCAGTCTAGACACTTCTAAATGCTAAATCATCTTAAAAATAAATTACAATATATTATTCCCATATTTAATATCTCCATAATTTTGAATCTGAAGGTCCAGCCTATCAGGGATATAAATATCATTTTGCCACTGGCATTACACTGATCTCCCACCATATCTGGTTTGACCAAATTAAGATGTGGTCACATCTGTCTGTCAACACAGAATCTGGTGGAAGTTATAAAAATATAAACAAAACCTAATTTAAACTTATCCTATGTGTAAATGAGCTTCATCGTGACGACCTTGCTTACTGCAATAGTGTACGAGAAGGGCATGCTAATGCAGATCTTATACTACTGTTAATTAATTGTAATGACATAACCAAATGCAATCAATGTATTCTACTACAGTAGACCTGCTACTGTGTTAACATAAATACAAACCCATAAATACTTTGCCTTTTGTTCCCAACAGAATAATTAGTGACAGAACAGACAAAACTTTATACAGAAACAGGCATTTGTAACCAAACCTGTAGAAGCATCATAACTCATCTACAAACAGTATGGGTGGCAGAACTGATACACCAGCCTCTGTGACCTCTCTGTCTTTTTCATGATGCCCTTCTTGTAGTACTGGCGAATGGATCGGGACAGTTTGTCGTAATTCATGGCTGGTCTGTTCTTGCGTTTGCCCCACAGTCGTGCCACGCGAACTGAATCCTCTATCTTGAAAACGCCCTTGCTGCGATCCAGCCAGCGAATACAGGAGCCATGGAGCTGTGGTGAGGACAAGAGCTCCTTGAGGAACTGCCATAGGTGTATGTGTGAGCCTCCATTGCCTCCCGAGCGACTGGAAGGAACTTTGGCCCCACTGCTGCTACTGGTTGTGGGCTCAGATTCCTCCTCATCTTCATCTGAAACATGTAGGATTCCCTCTGATCAGCAAAGGCACAAGGAATATTCAAACAAAGATGTTGAACATGACTTGCTTTACTTATGGTTGGATTAGTGCTGAAAATCTGATCCTTAACTGCACAATAGACATGATCAGGTGAAAATTTGTATCTTCAAGGACCAGAATTGTGCAGTCAGTACAGTGTCTTGCTACAAGCTGGAGTGTTCGGGCTTTGAACCCCGGTGGGGAGGAGATTTTCCTCACCCCTCCAAATTGGCCCTGGGGAAACCCAGCCTCCTGTAGAATGGATACCAGGTCTTCTCTGTCGGTAAACTGCTGAAGCGTGGTGTCAACTAACCATCCCCTTCTAGCAATGAGGTTAAGAAAGAGTACTTCCATTCTGTGCCTTCATGGCCTGTTACGGGGTGAACTTTATCTCTTAACAGCATACAGAAAATGAATACATAAACTTAAACTATGGGCACAGCACACAAGATGGAAAATGGAAAGAAGAAAATAATACAACAATGTGCTTGGTAGAACTTCAGCAGCTACTGGAAGACTGTGGTATGTATGAACAAATGTTGCATGATTTGTTGAAAATGTGATGTGAATTCTAGTTCAGCTGGCTCACAACACAAATTTCGGGCTTCTGGTGCACAGTACTAAACAATGAGGTTCTGTACCACAAACATACCCGTTACATGTAACTGACATCTAAAGTACACAAATAACCTGCAATTCTTTTTCTGCAATAAATGGTGGTGGTACACACATAACAAAACAGATGGCTCTAAGCTCATTTTTAGCCTAAAAAGCGCTGCTCTAAGCAACCATCACTTAACAAAGGTGGCTGGGTGGTAATAAAACTGTGCAGATACTCTCTTTAAATGTTGGCAGAAACAAGTCCCTGGTCATCACCAGTTTACTGTGCACAGTATCTCAGACACATGTCCTGTGCAATTGGCACAAACAGTGTTAAATAACTTATGCATATGAATAAAAAACATTACAGTCCAAAAAACATAATAATGCGAACAACAGTTCTTTGACACTACAGGCAAACCTGCTACTGTTTATACCTACTCAGCTGTGGTTGCTTGTGAAATGATTACCAATGCGAGCTTGATGCGAGCTTGTTTCAGCTTACAAGGCCATTTACCCATCTTGAAATAAGACGAAGTGGTGCTTATGTGAGCTGGAAAGGAAGTTGCCATAAACTATTTTCTGGCACTAACGGGCATTCGCTCGGGAGACGGGGGTGGGGGGAAGGGGAACGTGGAAAATTACAAAAAAAAAGCTCAGCACAACGCATTCGTTATTTACTGCATCTTGGATTATCTAACGGCATTCTTCTAGAAATGGGGTGCGGGGCATGTACTGGATTGATCTGGCTCAGGATACGGTCAGGCGGCGGGCACTTGTAAACGCGGTAATGAACCTTCGGGTTCCATAAAATGCGGGGAATTTCTTGACTAGCTGTGAACCGGTTAGCTTCTCAAGAAGGAGTGAGTGAGTGAGTGGGTGAGTGAGTGGGTGAGTGAGTGAGTAAGTGAGTGAGTGAGTAAGTAAGTAAGTAAGTAAGTAAGTAAGCAAGCAAGCAAGCAAGTTCTTCTACCACCTGAATTGCACTGTAGTAATGATACAGTGGCTGCAAATGAACTGGGAAGGATGTGAAACGGACCGTAAATTTCCAGACACACTATCGACGTGTGAGTGCAGCGAACGAGATGCTTATGCGGGACCTCAAGAACA
>JGI24700J35501_10929900_pt1 | contig 10542 bp, 4 predicted proteins | sample TergutTh196P1_FD_35501 | JGI IMG/M metagenome (IMG submission 35501) | reverse complement strand
GCCTGCTGGAACCTCATTGTTGTGATGCTATCAACAACTTGAACCTGTCCCTGACACCACAGCTTCGCTATGTGCGTGGCCCCCCTCCGGTATGAATGGTAAACAGGTGCATCATTTTAGCATCTGTGATGTTACTAACAGTGTCATGACCAGGGTGTGAGGTAAAATTGTCAGATAGCTGCCACAGGAAAGTGAATCAAAATTCCATTGCTGATGTCCATTGAATTCGGCATTGGTGTTATTCTGATACAGGCATCAGATGCTGAATTTGTTTCACAGAATAGAAAATACCTGGTAGACTTTATATTTTGGTGTTTTTTAAGATGACACATTTCTTTCATTTTTTTGAAACCAAAACTAGTTCCTGCTTCCATATACGGATATTCTGACTGACATGAAATGAGTGGTCTCCCAATCACAAAGTTACAATGAGGTAAATCTAGTGCAAGTATTTTTTAAGAGAATTTTTGTCCTTTGTAGTTGTGAATGTTTATTTATACAGTGTTCAAATTTTGGCAGGGTCATTCACTGCTTTGAACACATCATGTCATGTGTTTTAATTTTCACATAAATGAGTGTTGTAAGAGGACAAAAGTATTTCTTCAAAATTTTGTAACCCATTAGGAAGAAGGGCCGAGAGGATTTTGCTGATTTACTTCCTACATTGTATTTCATCTCGCTTTGTTTGGAATTGTAATGCACTGTGTAAAAACATATGCCATGAATTGCCCCTTTATTAGGTGTCCAAATGATCTGCCATGACTCAAAACAAGTACTGGGGGTGATTTAATAAGTAGCATAACCGTGACATACATTTAAAAATCAGTCAGTATTGACTGGTCTGACTTTGTAACTGATAAATAATTGTTGTATTTAATAAGTACCATTGATAATATTTCACTCAAAATTGAATGTTCATTACCTTTTATTTATTGATCTCATTAGGTAAAACAATTTTGTGTTTAACCGCCCTACTGATGGATCCTTTTAGGGCAGTTGAACGTGAGTCCATTGTGTTGAACTTTATTTATGATTGTGTTATTAAAATACACTTCCATATTCAGGCTACTGTTTTGATATTCTTGTGAACCGTACAGACACATCCTTATTTAATACTGTGGGAATGTAACACACATACACACACACTGAAAATACGTAGTCTGCAATACAACCAAGTATATACCATACTTCTTCCTGACAAGTTATGTGCAGTTTTTGGCCATATTGTCGATACTGTAGTGTGATGAAGTAGTTTTGTCCATGTTCTTTATTGTGGACGAAGGTAGTATTCTGAGTAAAAGTAATCCTTCATCCCATTTTGTTGCAAAGTGATATCATTTCAAAATAGTTCTCATTTAAACAACTAATGATGGGAGACGTTTTCATACCACTCTTTTAACAACATTTATTTTTACAACTGGAATGAAATAAGAAACAAGCACTGCCATTGATGCTGAGAGCATCCTATGAAGTATTCTTATTAGATTCTTTTTCAGGTGTTGTAGTTTATGAGTGGAGGAGAAACTGCTGATAATGGGCTGAGAGTCAAGAGATATGATTAATCAAAGTTTATGTGTAACAAATTTTATGAATTGTGTTCATACAGAAAGTATGATGAATATTAATGATAAAGAATAATTATTTAATCAGATGTTAATGTAATTTTATTTTGTACATAATTGTAAATGGTGGAACCATGTATATGTTAAATGAAATTCATGTTGTAACATACTTGTGAAAAACACTATAATTTTGTTTGATTAATGGTACGTAAACTTTAAGTCAGTGGGTTGAGTTTTGATTAAGGAATTGCTCAAAGACGATCATTATAATAGTGCAGATGAACTGCCTTTGCAAATGTCAAACAATATTCAGATCTTTGGTTGGTCCATTTCTCTTGAAGATGTAAACATAAAGGAAATCAGTAGTGGCTTGTAGTTAACTGCAGGTAGTGATTGTATAGATAAGGAAATGTTTTGGATGATGAATGAGCCACTCTATTGGCCTGAGAGTCAAGAGACTTGATTAATCAGAGATTATATGTAATGAATTCTATGAATTTTGTTCATGCAGAATGTATGATAAATATTAATGATACAGAATAGTTATTTGAATCAGGTGTTAATGCAATTTTATTTTGTACATATGTGTCAAAGGCAGAACCATGTGTATAGGTTAAATGAGGTTCGTGTTATAATGTACTTGTGAAAAACACTTTAATTTTGTTAGTTTAAGTCAATGGTTTGAGTTCTAATTAAGGAATTGCTCAAACATGATAATCATAATAGTGCAAATGAGCTGCCTTTGGAAGTATCAGTGTTCAGATCTTTGGTTAGTCCATTTCTCTTGAAGATGTATATGTAAAGAAAATCAGTAGTGACTTTTAGTTCACTGCAAGTAATGAATGTGTAGATCATGGAACATGTCTGAAATAGTCACCAATATATGTAACATGTGCATTTCCTTCAGCTCACTTGTGATGCAATCTTTGATATAGCCATTAGCCTTCTCAGAGATATGAGATGAAAATAAATCAAAGTTGCTGATAGGTTGAGCTGAAGCGAAGAGCCTGCAGCACTGATTATGACAGAATGCATACATAATTCACTGCACTTCTAATACAATGTGTACTGAAGAACAGTGAAATTATTGTATGCCAATTGATACTATGTACAAGATTATGACATATTTTCTTGTATTGTACTTCCTACATGTACCTCTAGAGAAGATTTGAAGTCACAGATTGCTGTGAAGGGTTGAGTGTAAATTTTGCTGTCTTCTCTCATAGATTTTTTTTCCCCAAGATGAGGTAAAGGTGATATTCCAGACAGAAATATTGTCTGAAGGAACATTCCCATAGTTCTTCTCCATGCAGGTAGGTAGAGCCTGTGAGGTTATGTAACAAAATGGCTTGCTGTTTACACAGTTGTGTTGTGTTTAATATATGTGGTGTTGAGCATGAAGCATGTAGTCCTTGAATAGAGTTTTGAGCAACAGGTAAGAGTTTTAACATTGTCATCTAGAAGTTCACACATGGGAAAATGTGACTCCTTGTTATGTATATGGTGAAGGGACTACCGTGATGTACCAGCACTGAGAGAGAAGGATAGGTTAGGGTTGTTTTCTGATGAGTTAACAAAACATCTGAAGCTGGAAAATTACAAATATGATGACTTATTTCCATCCATAAATGGATGCATGAGTTTCAGGGGTAAGTTAAACCGGGCTGCAGTAGATTCCATACTAAGAATAAACTGTTCACACCCTGTGAACACCCCTGCTTGTTGTACCCAATTTTAGCCACATGATATCTAATGGCTGTTTATGAAACTGGATTTGACCACATGTTTATGAGTTGCCTGATACACTACTGGTGCATGTCAGTAGCTGTTACTGTTAAGGTTTGGAGGAGCAATGCTATATATTCCAGTGTGGCATTTCTTACTCTGTGGTGTGATTGCATGATTATTTTAGGAACTTTTCTGATGAATTCCAAACACTGGCAGAAATTCTGTAGTATGTGCAATACGTGGCCAGAGAAATGACATTTCTCCAGCATAGGAAAATTTGATAATTTGTTGCTGTTTGAACAAAGTTTTACTTGGGTCATATTGCTTGATGTTGCTTGCCATGGTGACTCCTTTTTTTATGTTCCATTTCAGTTCACCATATTTAAGTTTTTTACTTTTTGAAGGACAGAAGTTGTATATTGGAAGGGGTTTCTAAAAATGTTTCTGGTTAATATTGGTGAATGAAAATTATCTTGTCATCAGAGGTAAAGCCACTGCTTTGAATACAGTCATTTAAAAGTGGCCATTCTTGTAAATTGAAGTTCTGTCTTTAATAAAAATGCCTTGTATAAATTATGGCAATTCATAGTTTCCCTGAAGATGACACTGACATGTCACTAGGGTTTTCAAATGACATGTGATACATTGGAATCTTTGTTTGTGAGGACTATTTATCTGGATGGTCGCTCATTTTAAAAAATAGGAATTTAGAAAATTGAACTGGAGTCCCATGAATGGTTATTATTCACAAGAATGTATCCATTGGGAATACAACAGGTCTTTGTAAACATGTTTGGAATTCAGATGATAAAATATGCATGTTTCTGCATGTGAAAACATTGCAACATTATTTTTTATAAACTAAAATATTAAATTACATATATATATATTCCACTAACAAGTGTATTGTGTCAGTTGCATGTCTGTGTTGGGCAATATCTTCGTCTTGTAACACCAAGAACATAGTAGATGACCCTACAGTACTCTGTGGAGTCATTTGGATCTTGGCAGATGCAAAACTAAGATAACCAGTGATGTTTAGATAGTTATCTGTAGGTGATAGTGATTTGTGCCTAGTAATTTATGAAGGAAAGGGTTTTCAGGAATATATCAGCATTTTATAATCTGGAAATTCATATCAAATTATAGTAAAGATCTCATTAAAGAATATTATGATAAAACAAATGCAAATGGAGTAGTTCACATTCCATTCTAGAACATATACAAAAACTACATATTTTATGATGAATATTTCACATGAAATTAGACATACAAATTCCCATATTTGTTGTAATGTATTAAAAATTAATATACTGCTTTGTCTATCGAGTGCCCCATGTACTTTGTACATTAAGTACATAACATTCTCATGAATAATTCAGACTGACATACTTTTTTCCTGAATCTAATAGGCAGTGATAAATTTAATAGAGAGTGGATCTCCATAGTGTTCCAAGAGAAAGAGTTGATAGCTGATTGCTTGTTAGGTTTGACTCCATGATGAGTCAGACAAGATTAAAAGCAGCATATTGCATTAACCTTACCTGACAGTTGACTTTAATAGACATATTAAATGTGACAGAATCATAATTTTTGGAGGATTTTGTTATTTGCATTGAACTATGATCAGGTACATTAATCTTAAAGTTTTGAGCTAGCCAGAAAACATTTTTTTTCCCGCGTACTGAGAATATGATCACATTTTCATTTCTCTGTTTTGCAAGAGTTTTTATGTTTATTCTTTATAACAGAAGTTAAAATATCTGTCAGGGAGTGAAAGATCTTAAATATCCAATATAAATATGACTTTTCTGTGTTGAAAGAAATTTCAAATTTGAATGGCAGCCACATTCAGTCAGTGGAGATCATTTCTCCATCATTTAGAGGTTAAGTACTTCTTATGTAGACAAGAGTTATTGGTAGTTAGACACATTGTAACACTTCTTTATGGATTAGGTAGAAGTGTAATATGCCATGTTTTTGTAATTTAAAATGTTGCATCAGTTGTATTAACCAGCGAGAAACTAAATTTCTGTTGCATCCAAAATATGGCTTTCCACCTTTTGTACCTGTGTTAATAAATGCACAAGACTGCAGTTTTAAAAAATATGACAGGTCAGGCATGGATGTGATGTAACATTTTGTATGTACACGACCATTCAGAAATAAAGTCGTATTTTCCGTTCTTATTTTACAGAAACGACATTGTACATTCATTGAAGCGCGAATTGAATTTAATTTTAAAAATGCAAATAATTATGTATTTTTTCGACTTAACTCGATTGGTACCTGTTTTATATTACACATAAGCTGTATGAAAGATGTGAATTTTATGCATCCCATTACTGAGTTTGGATTTCTTCCATAACATTGAACCCATTTTTATATCGAGTGTTGGAGTTACAAGAGGCATTGAATGTGTAACTTCTTTTACTGTAGGCTGTTTGGTTATGTAATTATATAGTTCTCATTTACATTGAACTTCTGTGTAATGATTTTCACATTTAAGACTTCATACTCAGTGAATCATATTGAGAAAGATTTATGTACACATTTTTGTTGTCTTTTAAATCCATGTTTGCATTTCATAATGAGTAGATGACGATGCATTCTCATTGGTGCATAATCATAACACACATTACTGTTTCACCTTGTGTTAACACCCAGTTTTCCTATCGGGTAATGAGAGATGTGCAAATAATGTTTCTTGGTAACTCCAGCTTATGAATGATTGGCATGTAATCTGTAATAGTTACCCATTTCATTTAAATTATTGAGCATGTCAAATGATGAGTTACGAATCTTTTTTGAAGTACAAAAATATCTGCACTCTCAAATCTCGAGATAGCGGCAATTTTTTGGCTGATTTACCTTATTATACATTTCGTAATGTATCGAAATTGAAAGAAAAATACAGAAATATGTATTGTGGAAGGTAGTAATAAATTTTTAAATTTAATTTTTTCTTCTGTTTCTTAAATTTGACCCATTAGGTTTTATCCTTGCCTTTCCCGATGGCGGCGTGGTCTAAGGTATGGGTGTTGGGCCGCTTGCTTGCTGGGATTGCGGGTTCGGATCCCATGAGGGGCGTGGATGTGTGTCTCTTGTGCGTGTTGTGTGTTGTTAGGTAGAGGTCTCTGCGACGGGCCGATCCCTCGTCCAGAGGCGCGCTTGCGCGCGCGCGCGTGTGTGTGTGTCTAATTGTGTGTGATTTAGAAACCTCAACAGTGACGCGGCCTAGGCCCGATCTGAGCTGTAGCGCCACAGAAAGAGACAAGTGTTTTACCTATATACATTTTTCCTGTTACCTGCATAGACGAGTAAATATCTTTACAGAATAGTGCTGAATTTTGGCGTTGGGCCTTTGTCTCTTTTCCGATCATGTCCATAAGCCACAAACCCTGCGAACAGGAATTTTGAGAAGAAATTGAAAGCCTGGTTTCCATTTGAATATATTTGCAGTTCTGAAAGTCTTGTTATTGCTCTATTTTAGTTTATTACTGTGAAGAACTTATTAATGAAGTCAGATTTTATGTGGGACAGTGTTAAATTTGTTTTATTTGGCTAATATTTCACATCGTCGCCATATTTATAATTGCTTTTAACATTTTATGTACGGTGTATAGGGATTTTTTTTATCATCTATTACTGTACCAAATTTTAGATGATTGCCTGGAATGCTTCAGTAGTTAACCTCTGTGAAACCTGAAACATAAAGAAAATCCTTTCACCGCCAATTTCGTATGTTCTACAGTAATTTTACCTTAGCAGAAGTTGCATATTCCAGGGTCAAAATACCGTTAGTGTCGCAGCGCATCACAATTTCTTGCGTCTGTCATGTTACTGGGTTGAGGTGTCTCCTTACGGCGTATGTTTATACCAAGTTTCTTGCAAATCGGCAGACTGGTTCAGAAGTTGAATTGTGTGGGCATGCAACATGGCGATCTTAAAAGGCTACCTGCTTATTTTCTTCCGAGGAAGAAAATTGTGATGAAAGAAGTGTTCTGTTTTTCAATATGTGAAACTGCGTACCCTTTCTCAGGCTGTGTCTAGGGTGTCTGGATTAGCCATACTATACTGCAGAGCCATTCACTTTTAGGAGCAGAAGTCCATAGAGTCATAGCAGAGCTACAAAAACATTCTATTTCTTTCTAAGGTTTCGATGGTTACAAGTCATCCTCAAGGGGGATGTTATCGAAGTAGGACATTATGGCACGGTATGAAAACAATCTATCTTAAAATGGGTCTGATAGGATACTCACGCTGAAGTAGTTGATGTGGACGAAGGAAACGATTAAAGATGTTTTGCGTTGAACGTTTGGGTAATGGAAACATCTCGTGGCGTGTGGATTAATGATTAGACGGCGTTAACTGGGATTTCTAAGTGGCTTTTATACCGCCAAGTGTCGGTTCCGTGGCCAGTGTGATATATTTTGGATTTCATTCTTTACCTCGGAAGTTGGCACGCATGTCTCGAGCCTTCCTGTGTGGTATAACTTCTGTGGAACATTGCACGTCGCATTCATCCCATTTTTCCGTATTCTCTGTGAAAATTTGACTGTGAAGTGTTCTCAGCGGTTAGAGTCAACCAGTGAATTTTATTGTGTTTGTGAATTAAATTTAGATGCAATTTGCATAAAATTGTACTCCGATGAAGGTGATACCTTTGAAAGGGAGAGTGGTACATGTGGTTTGTCAAACGTCATGCATTTCGGTACCTTCTTATTTTGAGTTAAATGAGGTATGTACAATGTAAATGAATGACTCGTTGAATCTCACAGACACCTAATGCACTTCTGTATACAATAAAATATTAGTGTAAAATGTTAATATTAAAACACTTAAAAACGCTCCAACATGTTTCGATTATTATTCTGATCATCTTCAGGGAGCTCGTATGTTCCTTGTCAAAGTCACTGAATTTAAAAATATGTTAAGAATGTAAAAAGTCAAATGTGGTGATGCGGCAGCATAATGTTTGGTGTGTGTGCGTGCGTTCTGTGTGGAGAGGTATGCTGGACTGCGTTCTGTGTGGAGAGGTATGCTGGACTGCGTTCTGTGTGGAGAAGTATGCTTGACTGCAGTGACTTTAACAAGGAACATACGAGCTCCCTGAAGATGATCTGAATAATGATCGAACATGTTGGAGCGTTTTTAAGTGTTTTAATAACATTTTAGACTAATATTTTACTGTATATAGAAGTGCATTAGTTGGTATCTAAGATTCAGTGAATTAAAATGCATGGTGAAACAGTGAAATTTGAATGACTCGTGTGTAACCGTGACGACAGTGTAATTTTAAAACGTGTGGCGTGGATGAAATGTGATGGGATGTTATTAATAATGTAAGTTACACTTTGGTAGCCTTCTCATTCCAAGTAGCAGTATGTACAAATTTCTATTTTGTAATCAGGAAATATAAATCTGTTTCAGTGCATGCAAGAATAAAGTTGCGGAGGGTGTACAGAGGACGCTAAAGGAAAACCTTTTGCTTCATTTAGAAGTATGTGAGTGTACAGCCGAACACGAGTTACGTTTTGCTAGTTTCAAACTAATGCTAGTTATTATTTTCATACTGTTATGGTGTACGTTGGGTATTCTATACGTAGTCAAAATTTTCAAGAATCTTCAGAATATACACATCGCTATCAGAACTGCTGTTGGGTTGGTTGGTTTAAATTGCCGTGTCTGCAGCCGGTTTCTGGCCCATTTTCTTCGTCACTGCTAGCGGTGTTTGGCTTACGTTGGCGAAACTTAGAAAGAAATGTGCTTTTTTTGGCTGCGTATTCAAGAGTTTACCTTACATACTTATACGTCTCTCCCTTGCTTATTAGTCTGTACGCTAATCATTTATCGGCCAGTGGTAACTATACGTACCAACTCTAACGTAGACAAATTTTGCATTTTACCGCTCGGTGTATTAACGTGTTACGAATTATTCACACAATAAACAGTAGCGATATGATTTACTTTTTGTATTTCTGAAACGTGAAGCCTGATGATGGCTGTCTCATACAGCCGAAATTACTCTACTAAGGTGTTGTGTATGGACGGATTGTGTTATGGTTACTTATTGTATTAACACAACGGCGATAACACACATTAAGGCAGTATTCAAAGCTTTTTCCCTAAACGGCATTAACCGTAGGCGGAGTTTGTTCTGTGTTTAAAGTCCACGAGCGCCAGTCGTCAAAGGCTTAAAACTTAAATGTTAAAGTCAGTTGTGTTTTATGTATAGTTCAATTTTGTGACAATACTATGGGTTAGTTTAACACTTAGAAACGGAGGTATGATAAATTCGACGTTCATGGGACCATGCATCGTTAATGTATTCTTTTAAGTATAACCAACAAGCAAGCATGCTTGGCATATACCCGATGCTGTGTGTACAGTTTTTGAGCTCCCGATGATGAACGAAGAACCGCCTGAAACATGTAGAGCATATTAATATTAATAATATTAATAAAGAATATTGTATAACGTTGCATCTTGTTGGTTATACTTAAAAGAATAGGAGGTATGATAATCAACGTTTGTTCTCCTGCTGATTGTGATTGTTTATGGGACTGTTTCAGTCCGGCAAGGATGACACTTTATTGGTTTACTGGTGCAAGAGTTGGCCGCACGCGAATTTTCCGCAAATTGTTGTTGTGGTCTAATTGCACCGAAGGAAGATAATGACAGGAAAACTGTGCTTATAGTGAAGGTTAGTATTAAAATTAGGCTTGAAGGACCTGCCTATAGTTTGTCAACATGCGTTACATTCAACTGGCCGAGAAAATAGGGTCAAACGGGGGGGCTGTTACCATGATAATGAACCTTCAGATTATACACAAATGCGGATGATTATTAGCTGCCGTGGAAGGGGCCGGGGGTGGCTGTGTTTTGTGTATTGTAGTTGTACAAAGTAAAAGAACGCCTCATCCGGCGCTTAAGACATCATGTGGTGGAATTTTTTTTACATCATTATCCGTTACGAGTTAGGCCTTTATAGACCTGTTTCGGCCCCGTCTAATAGTATATTCAGAGGTCTTCCAAGTCGTCTTCGTCCATTAGGTCTATAATTCACCATTATTTTGGCATCCTGTTGTTCACTCTTGTTACAGCCAATTTTATTTGTATCGTCTTAGTTTATCGTCAACTGGTTCTATTTTCAACTCTTCCAAAAATTTTGTAACTCCTTTTGTGGCCAAGAAGGGTGTGCCCAGTTGTTCTAAAAAATTTCATCTTGGTTGGTGTCAGTCGTTTTTAT
>JGI24700J35501_10929901_pt1 | contig 10545 bp, 4 predicted proteins | sample TergutTh196P1_FD_35501 | JGI IMG/M metagenome (IMG submission 35501) | reverse complement strand
CATGTAAATCGGCGGTGGCGTCAGTTCAGTCGACTACTGGCAGCCGAGGTGTGCGCATCAGCGGTAGTAATGCTGGACACACCATGTTCTGAGGTAGTGTGAAGAGTACTGGCTACCCACTCCATTCGCCAGTTTCCCCTTCACTTCCCCTCCCTTGCGTCACTGTGTGCCATCACATTTCAACTGGACTCTACTGTCTGCGATATCACATTCCGTATCACAGTTTAACCCTTCATGTCACTGACAATTTGGTTGCTTTCAGCGAAGGGGTTGTGAGAATATGACAGCCCACTGTGTGAAAGTCAGAAGTACTGAAACACATTCCCACTTTTTTATACAGTTTTTCAAAAGCTGTTTAATTTTATATAGTCATGTTAAAGTGTCGTAAAACTTAAGCTCATAGCAGGCAAAATAAATTGTACGTTACCACTGTTGACAATTAATATTAAGCTCTGGATTAACTGAAATATTTCCCAGGAGGAAGCACTGGCGTGGGATTAAAATTTATAATTTTTAAATACAAAAAAAGGCCTTAAATATGGTACCAGTATGTCGTTCGTCTGTAACAATTAAGATGGCCCCACCTTCGTCTGGTGCTGCATTATAAATGTAGGTCCCCGAGGGCGCACTCTGTAATGGTTCAGTTGTTCTTCCACCTCATGCAATGAGTGTTTAGTCCAGTTGACCGTCACATCGGCCAGCCATCAGGGTCATGTTTTTGTACAACAGTGGCTCAAAAGACGCTTCAACCTTGATGATTCACAGTGTAGTGTGTCCAGTGCACTATAGATGGACGGGGCATGTGGAACGAATAGGAACAAGATTAACGCTTACGGGATTTTGATGGTAAAACCCAAAGGAAAGAGACCATTTAGAAGACCGAGATGATGAGGGGAGCATGGTAATAAAATGAGTCTTAAAAGAAATTGGATGGGAGGAAGATGTATATATTCATCTGACTCCTGACAGGGATAAGTAGCGAGCTCTTCTGGGACATTGTAATGAACAATGGGTGTCATAATGTGCGGGGAATTACCTGACTAGATGAGGAACTAAGCGATTCTCAAGAAGGATTCCGTGGATTTGTTTGTTTGTTTGGTTGGCTGACTTCTTGTGTTGAACCCTTAAAAATACGCCGATTGTTCTGCTGTGTGTACTACCTGATTTAACACTCACGAACTGTGCATTTTTTCCCCCACAATTCACAGCAAAAAAACAATAATTCCCTTATCAGTCTTAATTAGATGGTCTTTACAATGGAATCGCAGTGCTTTTTCTCGCTGTAGGAACTGAATTCTTAATCATTTTTACAAGAATTAAGAGGTGATTGGTCATTTCATGTTCAATACAGCACTCGATTTAATAACGGTTACAAGCTAAAATCTACGTACACGGTGACATTTCAAGACAATCGTTTACGCAGTTCTCGCTGCTCGAGTGGGGGCAAAGTTTGTTGTGTGCTCTTTTGTGGATGTTTTCCGTACTTCTGACACAAGGCAGTATTCTGAATCCTTGTCGCAAAATCTGGTTTAACTTTGCTAATAATTATTGAGGCCTCCATTTCATCGAGTCGCAAGGAGCCTCTGACCTGTTGTCTACGCTACTGGTCACTCCTGATAAATAATAAGTGATTGTGGTAGCAAATCTATGGTAAATGGGGAGAACATCATGATACGCGGTAGTACCTGAATGCTTCGTGGCCGTCTTGAATACGAGGCATATATGTTATTGTTGTGCAGACTGGAGGGGCCTTGAAGGACGTTTATTGCTGTCAGAACTTAAAGATATTATGACGTATGTTATTTGCCTACGACTGGGACCATGGACACCTGCAGATGACAATTCGATAAACGTCGGGATCCTATTACCCACTTGCTGAGCGTCGTATCCAAGAAGGACGAAATCTTCCTTGTGAGAGTGGTTTGTTCTTTTAACTTTCGTTGAGCAAATACAACGGTTTAACTAATTACGGAAGTGCACAACTGTAACGGTCTTCCCGTGTGTGACGCCGTGTGGTTTGTTAGTTTGGAACAAATTTTCGAAGACCATGCACAGCGTCAAGTCTCAGAACCACCCTGACTTCAAGTGGAAAATGTATTCTATTTCATGTTTTAAGTTATATTTTGTATTTCAGTTTCAATTTAAACATCTTTTCGTCTACTCCTGCTTCTTCATAATGATCTTTCCACTACAGACTCTCAGACTAAGTTTCTATACAAATTACTGATCTCTTTGACGCCTGACGCATGCTCCGCTCGTCCGTTAATCCTTGAATACATTGAGAGGTATGGAAATTAAGACTTTTGACAATTTTCATTAAATTTGTCTGGCAAAATCCACGGAAGTCTCAGTCACTGAAACCGAACTCCAGGCAGAGGATCGAATTAGGAATTTCTTAAAAAAACAGTGCTTGTGTTAGCGAATGTACTGCGACTTTCGACAGCATTCTGTCTAGCTGCAGCATACTTAGTTAAGTGACGTTGAAAGTTGATGCCTTTTGAACATTCCTCTCTGGGTCCAAATTAGGATTATTACGGAGTCGTGTACGAATGGTTTGACCGTAAGAGGTAAGCATCTAAAGGTGTTTGTGTTTTGGTTGAACATGCTTGTGTTAGTAACATAAACACACACTGGGCAAGGTCCCCGCATCGGCGTACTTGGAGGTGACCACAGGTCGGTATATATTACCAGAACAGTTTTGTACTAAAAATAGCATTAAGTGACCACAATTGGCCACGCCTCCTCCGCTGCTTTCCTGGACCTTGGTCTCCTGGACTATACTTTCACCTTTTTTATTGTCTGCCCTGTACCGCAGTTTCTTCGCCTTCAACTGTTCTTATTCTGTTCGATATTCGACGCCGTGTAGTCTGGTACAAATTCACCACTGTTCGGGAGGAACGTACCCTTATTTTCATGATGAAGGGGAAGCAACCCTGATATATATGCGTGCTTGTGTTGTGTGGGAGTATGCGTTGGTGTTAGTTAAGAACTGGTCAATAAAGAGGGCAACATTAAACAGCAGGGTGGGGTATCAATGGTTCAGTCGGTACCGCAGTCTCGACATTTATTGAACTGTTACGTAGTCTGCAAGCTCAGTGAAATACTAACATTTAAGTGCTCCCCCTGGGCTGTAGGCGTAATACTTAATAGTGTTTTGTGGGAAAGGTTAAACATGTGAACTCCTTAACCAGAAATGAGAATTAGCGATGGACGTTTCGCTTATTGTTTTGGCTGTCTGAATAGTGCCGTCGCAATCCATACTGCTTTGTTTCGCGAGCCCTAGTTTGCCTTTCCTTTCTGTACGGTTGGAACTTCTGCAGTAAAAAAAAGTTACTAACACTCAAACAGTCTGTCATATTATCCCTCTTTTCTACCACACAACCACTCTTAGAGAAAGCGACGAATTTTTTGACGCTATTTAAACCAACTGGAAATAGAAATTTTATGACAACTCATTGCTTTTACAGACAATAAATGTAAACGTTACAAATAACCTAAGAAACATTCCTTCCAGAGCTGCATATTGGCGGTAACTGTGCTTATGTTGAAACCTTTTCTTGTGGGCTTACAATAATTAGCCGCTCTCACCATCAGAATAAAGGTTAAGGTAAAGGTAAAGCAATACCATTACAGGCCCTGATGGTTCCAGGAGGTTGAGGATCCCAATTTCAAGACAATCGGCACATGAGGGTGGTAAGTTTGTCAGCCCTACGCACCGACTGCCTTTACCCCACAGGAAATATTCCTGGTACTCATTTCTGTTAGAGGCTGGGTCAACCCCAGGACCATAATGCGACCGGACGGATTATGTCAATGAAAAAATCCAATGACACCATCGGGTATCGAACCCGCGACCTTCCGGCTTGTAGCCACCGCGTACCCCCGAACATCAGCGTAACTTAGTGATACATTTTGCTGGTAATAATCCAAGAATCAACCACACACCATAACCCCAGGTACTCTACTTCCCCCTCAGAACACACATCACCGTATCAACCCAAAGTAGACCTTTTGTTTTGTTCCGAAATGGTCCAACCATTTCGCGAATTAGTTACAATCAGATGAAGGGGCCTACAGAAAATATTAATGGTGTTGTTTAAGAAGCCTGTTGTGTATTTCAAACTCATGTCTTGCAGCAGGCTGTTTACGCTATGATTTGATATTTCTTAGTGCATGTCATTTAATGTTACCACTTGATAGTGATAGCTTAGCTTTGTTTTCTAGAGAAACAGGCTGCCAGAGCTTCAGACACAGTGATTATGGTGGGCCTGTAATATCGCACGAATGTCTCAAATGTGCAGTCCGTGGCTCACATACTGGCTGGCATGTCATTTTTATACGGCCCTCCAACAGATCTGATACGCGGTACAGATCGTGGTACGGTTTAGCGCCAAATAAATTTTTTATTTCCAATGTTTTTCGTCGTGCGCCAGGAGGCTATTAAACCTTTGCTGTCCCAAGATGGCACAGTAGAGCACACTGTAGACAACGGTGCTGTACAAATGTTAAATTCAGTAAGCACACAAAACTCTGGTTTTGCTTCCAAGTTGCTTTCCTGAAAAAAGTAGGTGTAATTAAAAAATAACGTAAATGAAATGTGATATTCCCATCAGATATAAGGGGTCACCTAACAGAGCGCAGCCAAAGGGCGTTAAACTGAAAATGAAAGAGCACGAATTATGAAGTGGTGTCAATTGTCAAGAGGCGTAAATGTACGTAGAAAGCCTACAACAAAGAGGCGTGAAACGAGAGCTAAGGTACTGTTTTTGTCATTAGAAGTGTACTGTATTGTTGGCAGTTCAAATTTAATTAAAATGTTCATGCACATAAAACTACTTGCGGCTCGCCTTACATTTAAAGTTTATCCGTGCAGATTCAGTTTGATACTTTTGTATAAAAATTTCTGCTCTATTTTTCGGGCCTTAATTCCTCCCAAATGAATGAAAATGTTGTTGCCCCTGCGCAGACCGCGAAGGCATCAGGGATTGGAGGTGTAGCTCCAAGCATTATTAATTTCAGCAGTACATGGCGGTCATCTTCATGCCCTGGCTTCTTTACCGATTCAGTAGCATCTTGGTTGGACCCTCATCCGCTCTGGACCCTTTTGGGGCGGAAAGAAATCTGACGTTTCTGCTAAAAATCGAAAAACACTCGTCCGCGTGCAGAATGGCCAGGAAATCTGGAATCCGTAAAGTGTTAAGTCCGTCCTTGCAACTTGGTTTAAATGTTCTCCACGTTTCTGTCTGTTGTGTGAGTCGTAAAAGACACATAAATGTACTCTGTGTGTGTGTTTGCAAGATGCGGAGTTTATTAATTTCAGAGCAGGTGGTACATATAGTAACCACCATGCTTTGAAGTGCTTTCAACCCGAATCGAATGTTTTTATTTCCTTTCTTTTAGAATATAACTTGCAGGCGTTTTAATGTAATTCTTACAGCAGGCTGAGCTGCACTTAGTATGTAATGGTTTATAATTTATGTTACAAAAACCGCTTGACAGAGAGTGGGTGGGTTACACAGTACAAAATGTGGCAGTTAAAAGTAAGGTAAGTGCGGTTCCACAACCCAGACCGTCGTAAAATATAAGGTTCTGTAAGTATATCATATAATTGGTAAATAAAAAAGTTAACACCTTCCATATATATTATATTCAAATCCATTTAAATAATCATACATATTATACATGAAGCTGTAAATATCGTGTGGTATTACGCCGTGTATATAGACATCATATACCAGAAGACTTAGATCTTCATAAACATCGCTGTAAGACCCTAAAATTTCTCATATTGTAAGCTTTATTTCCAGGTTAATATCATGTTTTATTACGAAATACCCTTATGATATATAGGCAGTGCAATTCGTGATGAGAAAGTAGAATATGTACACACATGATTGATTAGTGTTGTTGAAGCTTTGACCTGTTGTATTGTATGGTTGTAACACCTGTCACTTTTAAGGGAAGAACTTAGATGGAAGAGTGTCAGAGAAAACATTTGTATCGAAGATCAAGGCATTAGAAGATTACGTAACGAGGAGCTTTATCATTTGTGCTCTTCACTTGACTGTTACTTTCATGAAATGGCGAGATGGACGGTACATTTGGTATGCATGGGAGATATGAGGATCGTATAATAAACGAAGTTAGAATATCTCAGGTAGACATGATAGTAGGTAGATAATATTTAAATGGACACTGAAGAAACAGTATTGCAAGCTCAAGACAGTGCAGGGGTCAGTGGCGGGATGGTAAAGAGTCGGCCTACAACAAACAGGCAATACACCTTTGTTGTAATTAAAATAAAATAATGGGACACGCAATCCCATAGCAACATGTTTCGACGCTGTAAAGTCATATTCAGGACCAATCGATAAGTATAAAAATGTAAACGTAATAAAAATGCTTATTATTATCAATTTTGCATGTCAATTTCGAATGAGATATCATCCTTACAAGAGTATTATAACCCAAGCTGCCCTTGTTCTTGTTTTCTAGTTAAATTGCTTAGAAATTATTATATTTGTGTTTTTTGCACCGTGCTTTGTGATGTAATTATACAACGCAGTTTTTGTATTGTACAGGATGTTTGTGTGTTGTGAGTGTTACATGTTGTCAGGTAGAGGTCTTTGCGACGGGCCGATCACCCGTTCAGAGGAGTTTGTGGTTTGTCGGGGTGTGAACTCGAAACCTCAACAATGAGGAGGGCTAGGGCAACCGTGTGGTGTCTAGCCATGAGTATGGGGTCGTTTTGGTAAGGGATTTATAGGCTTACGTCATGTAAACTTATATTTTTGACCGATTTGTTTAAATATTTGTTGCTCAAATCAACGTTGTGCTTTTAACGCTCTTGTTTCCTGTTTATTTTTCCGTTGGAGCAGTCGTTCTGACTGATGTACTTTGTGATTTTGATGTTATAAATAGACCACGACCTATTCCCTTCACGTCGGTCTAACCTTGATATTCACAGTCACCCTTACAATTAACATCAGAGAACTGGCGAAATGAGTAGCTGTACGTATGTGGCAAGTATTCCACATACCACGTATCACATCTTGAAAGCGCATTGAGGTCGTGGACGTACAGCTCCCTTCATTCTTAGGCTTGGAGCTATATGGACAGGAATTGCTAGTTTCACCCTCCGACAGTCTTACAGTAATTATAGTAAGCAATAGTGTGTGGATCTCACAGGCAAGTGGCGATGCTGAAAACTAGTAACGTATTACTCCTTTTGGTTAATTATTAACCAAAACGAATAATATGAGGGTCGAATGTTAGCTCCTGTTCCTTAGTTGTTCGTTTACCTGTCTGCTGTGTGAGTCTGAACCTGTGTTCGTAATGAAACTGTACTGAGGCTGAATGTATTGTTATACCGCTGATGTAGACGCGTAGGAACAAGTCCTGTCAATGAAGATGAGACGGGAGCAGATCATGTGTTATAAGAGTGGCTGGTCAGACCGGTATATGGTTAAGGATTGACTTGCGAGTCCGACAAGTATGTGTCACCAGCGGACTAGCTTGACGGTCTTCCAAATTTATATACAACTCTTCTCACAAAATTGATTCGTGCTCAAGGACACTTCCTTTCTTTGTCTTCGCTAGGTCTGTTTTATTCTTTTTTTTTTTCATTTTATTCTCCTTGTCTTCTTTGTTTTATTTTTCTTTCTTCCTTCTATTCTTCCTTTCTTTATTGCTTTATTATTCCCCGTTTCCTTCCTTCTATATTTAGTTTCTTTCTTTCGTCTATCACTTCTTTTCTTCTGTTCTTTGCCATCTTTTATTCCCCTTCCGTTATTTCTTTGTTTTCGTTATATTTTCCGTCCCATATTTACCCCCTCCTTATTTCTCTGTCTTATCCTTTTTTCCCCTAAAATTTGTGTGCGTCCTCTGAAAGTAATTCCGATAATCGTTGGTGTAACTGACTCGCATTTTTCGAATATACCCGACACAGAAGCTCTGCCTGATGCAGTGCCATTTATGTGTATGAGATATGTTCTGAATTCTTATATTAGGCATATTATTAACTGAGCCTTGTACTACAATTTGTCTCTTCACACTAAAGACTGCTTGACTGTGAACATGAAAGCATTACGCTCGCCAGAAATGTTGGTTATTATTTACCAGCCGACACGAAGTAACATACCAGAAGAATTCACTATATGTCAGCACCGCTGTAAGGACCTGAAATCTTTCTAGTTGAATTGCAGTTAGACATTATTTCTTCCCGCACAGTAAACGCATCGAGCCTCCATTAACAACAAAGTCACTAATCCAATGCTATAGGGCAAGGTCGTGGTTATTTGTTGTGCAAATTGTTAGATATATCACATTAAATACGGAGTGCAGAATGGACGGTACGTATAGCTGCTGTAGTGAATGCGTTCTACCAACCTTTCATTTCAGTTCTCCGTCTTCCGTCTAAAATCGGTGAAGATCAAAACGTACTGCAGTATGAATTTACTTTTGTGTTCGTGGTAACCTTCAGCTCCATTCGATACTAATCTCACGCGTTGTTCTAGAATCAAAATGAAGGGATGCTGTTGAAATATATGTCAGCATGTCATGACCGGAAGGCATAGACTGGCTTTATCTCGCTCTGGATGTCATCGGCTTCCGGGCTCATGTGAACACAGCAATGAACCTTTGGGTTTCATGATATATGGGTGGAAGTCTTGACTAGTTGAGCGACTATTAGATTCTTAAGAAGAATTCTGCTTCATGGCGTTAGCACTGAAGATGACTTTTTACTTACGTGAAAAGTTGCGGTAGAAATGTAAGCTCAGTTGCCCCTGTCCTGAAAGCGACACAAGTGCAGTATCTTTCATATGGAATATTGGAGGGCAGTCATGCGTGTTGATATACACTTGAGATCTATGTCTGTCTGTCCGTCTATCTTTGTGACCTATACCTACTGAAGTTCTGCATTTGAAGAGGAGACTATTGCAAAAGAAGGGTATCATTCTGTATTATATGCAGCAGCCTGCTGGACGCCTCGAACTGTTGGCCAGATTATAAACGGTTTTACACTTAACCCCTATTAATGGGTAACACCTAGTAAAACCAATAGCACGAAATCTGCTTGTATGCCTAATCCGTGTAGAAAGTTTTTTTTGAAGCGAACTTAATATTTCAGAAATGTTATGCAGGCCAAGGTAAAGTTGTCCCTGTGCATGCTATGAAGAAGGCATATATGAAAGTGGAGGAATTTCTCCATTTATTTTTGAGTGCTTTACTTCACACCCGGCCCCATTACGCACGAACAAAAAAAATTACAAGTTTTTTATATTTACTTGTTCTTTTCTAACATCTGTGTGGGAGGGATAGCTCAGTCAGTACACTGAAAATAAGGGATTGGTGGCCGGGGAGGCATGGTTTGATTTCCACCAAGTTTATCTTCTCCACACCATGCAGATATGTTCTTAGAAATAAGAATTACTAAGTGTAAAAGGCGTGTTCAAAAAAGCCCGAACTTTCGATATAAGACTTTATTGCTCATTTTACATTTTAAGTACCGTTCCCTTCAAAGTAGTCCCTTCTACTGGCGATACACCGTTCCCAACCTTTCTTCCATTGTTGGAATGCTTCTTAGAACGCATTTTCTGTGATGGCGCGCGGTTCTCTTATCGCATTTTCCTGACTCTCTATAGTTTGGAAACGACGTCTTTTCAAAGTGGTTTTAAGTTTGGGAAACAGGAAAAATTTGCTGGGGCTAAGTCCGGAGAATAGGGTGGATGAGGTACAACGGATGTCTGATGTTTTGCCAGATAACTGCTGACGAGGAGCGACGCGTGAGCCGGCGCACTGTCGTGGTGCAACATCCAAGTCTACTTTTCCCACAATTCAGGCCTCTTCCTGCGCACAGCGTCCCTCAAACGCGCTAAAACTTCCTGGTAAAACTGTTTGTTTACCATCTGACCACTTGGTACAAATTCACGTTGGAAAATGCCTTTCCAATCAAAAAAACACCACCAACATCACCTTGATCTTTGACTGACTTATCCGTGCTTTTTTTGGTGGAGGAGACCCTTTCCCCATCCACTGCGACGATCGCATCTTGGTTTCAACACCATACCCATAAACCCACCTCTCATCTCCTGTTATGATTTTCTTAAGAAAGTTTTCATTACCATTTGCATTGGCAAACAGTTCCTGACTGATTTCAATACGGTTCTCTTTCTGATCGTCAGTGAACAAACGCGGCACGAATTTCGCACTGACGCGACGCATCTGAAGTTTTTCAGTAAAATTTTGATGGCAAGATCCTATGCTGTTGCCCACTCCATCAGCAACTTCTCGGAAAGTTAAACGACGATTTCTACGAATCATAGCAACAACTCTCTCGACATGGTTGTCGTCTGTAGAAATAAGTGTGAACAACCGTCATAAACACAACTAAATATTTAATTAGATAGCATAGGTGGGATGCTATTAAGGTGTTAAGGTGTATGAGATCTCAACATCTAACTATTTATACTCACACATTGTACTAAGAATCTACTTCAGAGTGCACAACTACATGTTTCGGCCCTCAGGTGGCCATCATCAGGA
>JGI24700J35501_10929902_pt1 | contig 10548 bp, 8 predicted proteins | sample TergutTh196P1_FD_35501 | JGI IMG/M metagenome (IMG submission 35501) | reverse complement strand
TTCAGTTTTCCTGTGGCTGTGAACAATTCCATTAAGGTAGGTCCTTTGGTTTTCTTGTTATAAATATTTGTAATCATGGAGAACATTATGAAATGCCCTGTACAGTGGACATAGCAGCCAGCTGTGTACTGGAAATGATAGTCACTGTGCATTTAAGTCATCTTGGTTTAACCTTTCAAAGACCTGCGTTTGTAATTGTGAACACACATGGGAAAATACTCCTAGAAATTCATTTTATATACATATATTAGGCAACAAGGAAATGTAACTAGCTTTCTAAGACATGCTGCATAATCTTTACTTTCCACAAAATGTCATTTGTTTCATAATTTTGTCTTTTTCTGTTCAAATAATAGGTTTTTTAAAAAAAAACGTGTGTTGAAATGTAAACCCCTCCCAGTAGGATAAAGTGTAAAACTAGCAGTAACATGGAGAGATGCCAGTATGAGCTGATAACTCTTGAAAATATTACAGTTCCTGTGATATGTGAAGTGAACACATCGCACTGTTCAGTTTACATCAAGTGCGTATTTGTTAATAGTGGCTGTTATTATTTGGTTTGTTTCAGCCGTATATTCCTTACCGGCATGTTGTTCTTAGCACGAGGAATCATAGCTGGAGTGTTCCAGGCGGCATATGTGTACACACCAGAGGTAGGGTTGTTAGTGAAAGTTGCAGTATACTCTGCCAGGAGGATGCTGTATGCCAGTATATACTGACATTTCAGCATAAACTGCTGCCTCCATCATCAAGGCTGATGATGGAGGCAGTAGGTTCCTTTGAGATTCTGGAACATTAGTACATATTTGCCAGAGTATTATATTTACTTGAATGTAAGATGAGAATTTTTTCCCTAATTCATCATCTGTAAAATAGGGGGTGGGCTTTACCCTATAATCATAAGTGAAGTTAAATGTGTTATATATATGTATGTTACTGAAAATGTAAGCTTCTGAGAGGGGGTCATCTTATTTATTTTTTCCTGCATAAGAAGTTTTCAAAACACCTTTGTAAAGGAACTTAACGTGGAAGACTTCTTAGGAACAAGGTATAAAAATTAGGTTAATTTTTTTATGTGTTTCTGTTTTTGAGAGTAAGGAATTATTTTTTAAGGTCTGTGTTTGGGATGCGCTACGACACCACTGGTCAATAGGCTGTTGACATTTTGAGACTGCATGGTGGTCTCATTGTCAAGGGTCAGGATGTCCAGTATGAATTATTTCATAATATTTTAATCATAAGGCTCACATATTTCAATTATTGAGGCAGCTTCAATATACAGGTACTTTGGTACTAAAGAACAATTTTTAAGACACAAGTCATAAATAGACCACCCAAAAATAACAGGTCTGAAGTCCACATGTGCAGTTTCTTCATTTGCTTTACTTTTGCATTACACTGGTCTTTATTGTTCTCATTAAGTCACAGTATGTTGTCGTCTAGTACAACAAAATCTTCAAAACGATAGCTGAAGTTTGGTTCTTGCTGCAACATCTCTGTGATACACTTTATTTAGTAAAAAATGAACAACAATCCATAGGTCACACAAAAGTGATGAAGTTATTGATTTTGGTATGGTTTGGCCATCAAGAAATGAATAATGGTTTTAAAACTGGTTAAGTGCATTAAATGTGAAATATTTTTAATGAAAATCCAAAAAATTAATTTCTAAAACATGAAAACTTTGGGAATTTTGGTAGGACTTCAAAAATCTGACTTTACTTATTTAGGAAAAAGTCAATATCCAAGAACTTTGTAAGTGGGAATACTGTATTCAGATAGATACAGTATATTGCATCTTATCCCAGAAAACAGATATCTTCTGTTGCTGTGATTTGGATTCTAACTTAAGTTACAGTGAGGACTTTTGCATGAGAGAAAAAGTTGTGAAGATATTACTGGCTTATTCCTTTTTTCACTTGTGGTGCGGTAAAGGTATAGTTGTTCCTGTACATGCCGTGCAGGCATATGGGGAACTGGAAGTGTAGCTCATTGATTCTAAATCTTGGCACTAGATGGAGGTAAAGGGCTGTGCACTGTGAAAATCTGGTGTTAGCAGGCACAGCTCTTTGTATTTGTGTCTGTGCTAATAAGTGCTGCTGCTGCTGTGGCTACCACCACCACCGCTGCCACCACCAACACCACCACCGTTGCAGCCGCCCTAATACTGATGGAGTAGGAGGTCGGGGGGAGCCCAGAACTGGTGTAGATACTTTGGAGAAGAGAAGTATATGTGTTTGCCAGGATTTGTCTCTTTCGTTAGGCATATTATAATAACAACAACAACAACAATGTATTTGGAATGTGAAAGCTAAAGTTACACCATTAATAACAGGCGACTGGAACCATTTCAAAATCATTCAGACAGTACCTGAACAACGTACTGGGAAAGCACAAAATCAAGGAACTACAAAAACCAGCCATATTGGGCACTGCACACACCCTGCGCAAATTACTGATGTAGAAGTACAAAACATATTTAACATGCGAAATAGCATGGAGTATATGTTGTAAATACAGAACAGCTGCAACACTACATACTTTAGAAATATGGTTTGTTTCAGGTACATAATTGTAAATACCCTGCATAAAGGTGCTAACAAGGACGATGATGATGATGATGATGATGGTAATAATAATAATAATAATAATAATATAATAATGTTGTTGTTGTTGTTGTGCTGAATGTTACATTGTCACTGTTCTTGGAAGACGAGATTAGTTTTCATCAGTGTGTCCACCTTTAATACCATAGGCGTTACATTACTATGTGTCCCATGAGTTAAACTTTCTCTTGTGAACTGCATGGGTGCTAGTAGACCGCATTCAGTTCAGTGACTAGGCTGCAGGGTGGACAACCATGGAATCATGGTTCGCTTCCTGACAGGCACAAGACATTTTTGTCTTTTCCAAAGTGCCCATACTTGCTGTGGAGCCCAATCAGCCTCCTGTTCGATTGGTATTCACGAATTTTTCCCTGGGGGTCAAGTGGTCAGTGCATTAAGTTGACCACTACCCTTCATCTAATGCTGAGGTTAGGAATGAGTGGAGCTAAACCTCCATTGCCCTGTATGCCTTCATGGCATGCACAAGGGCAACTGTACCTTTACCTTTTACTTTATAAATTGAATTTTTTTTTTAAATTCAATTCACTGTGTGACTTTCAGGTGTATCCAACTCCATTAAGAGCAGTTGGTGTGGGTACTTGCAGTGCTATGGCCCGGCTGGGTGCCATGGTCACACCATATGTGGCTCAGGTAAGTAAAGTTTCATAGCTTAGCATATACAGCATGAAAGTTATAGCCACAGCACTTAAAAGGAAAAGATTACCACTTGTGAGACACAGGTGCATGTGGGTAAATAATAATACAATGGATCCTAAAAACATAGGGTGTGACTGGATTAATCTGGCTCAGGGTAGGATCCAGTGACAGACTTGTGAAAATTGTATTGAAACTTAAAATGCCATAAACGGTAGGGTTTATTGATTGGCTTAGCAACTGTCAGATTTTAAGGGCTCTGCATCTTGGATATATACTTAGACCACAGAAGGATATTGGCAACAATATTCAGTCTGTTACAGCCATTTTATTTATTAACACAGTTGAGGAATCCACATGTTTTGGCTAATTACATTCCATCCTCAGGCTGTAAGTAATTAAAAAGTAATAATGATTTGATTTTACCTGACATTGTAATTTAATTACACATATTATTATAAAATTATATTATATGTGTTGTATATTTTTAATTACTGAGGATGGCATGTAATTAGCTGAAACGTGTAGCTTCATCAAAGATAATACCACAGAAGAAATTGTCTTGGATTGACACCCCCTTTAATTCTCCATCAAGCTGATAGCTTCACCTTCTGGTGCACTTTTCTGTCCTTCAATCTGGGCGTCTAGTAAGTTTGTTTTAGGTGTGTTTTTTTTAGCAGCACTGTTAATTAATAAGAGTATATAGCATCAGTGATAGATGGATGACTGAATATGGAGCACTGGTGGAATGATACTGGCTGTAAAACCAAATTACTCAGAAAATAAACCTCCTCTGGTGCCATTTTGTCCACCACAAATCCCACATGGGCTGGCCATTGATTGAATCTAGACTTCCAAGGTGAGAGGTCATTGAGTAACTGCCTGAACTATGGCATGGCCCATTTGCCTAATCATTCTGTTTAAACAAGTATTAGTATTTGTAGCTTTCACTAGTGACAAGCACTTGTTCTTGTTGATATGGACTAGAGTGTTTTGGAGGGGAATATATCAGGTAGAGCGGAAGGATCAACGAGTATATTCATCGTTCCCATTTTCATGTATTCTTTTCCATAGTCCCATTATAGTCATTGTTCTAAATTACCTGTATATTTGTTGTCTACAAAACTATAACAGTTGATAAAGTATCATGAAAAAAATTAAAAATAAGACTTGCTGCAAGCCTTGATCGTTCATCATCATTAAAATGATGTTCCTACTCTAGGTACTCATGCAGTCATCTGTTGCATTCGCAACAGCTGTGTATGGGTTAGCAGCTCTGTTGGCGGCTGTAGCCTGCTGCTTCCTTCCAATAGAAACCAAAGACCGTGAAATGGTAGAGACTGTGGCACAGAGGTCATGAGAGTGACTCGGTTTGACCGCAGTCTGCCACGTAATGGGATCTCTTCGTGTAAGGTATATTTGTATCTGTTAATGTAAGATAATGGTGCTTTAAGATTTTGTGTAATTTACAATTTATTGTTGTATAGTAATCATTTGTTTTTATTTTGGACATGAGTATTTGTTACTCACAATGTTTTTTTTTTTAATTTATGAACTCTGGACGAGACATAAAAGTTGAGCACTTAGACTACCCTCTATACTCCAGATATTCTGAGTTCAAATCTTGGTCCATAAACTGGCTGTCTTGATGGGTTTTTCATGGTTCCTCTCAGTTCTTCATTAGTACCTTAAATTAAGTTGTGATGCTTCCTTCCCTACCCTTTCCAGTTCAGTATTTAAAAAACAATCTTGTTTTTCAGTGTTGTTTAATAATAGCAATTGAAAGGATCATTAAATGAACAAAGAATAAAGCACTTGTTGCAGTATAAGACTGAAAAAAATAAGCACTCATTCTTCAGTACTTACATATTAACATTGCACCCTGGCCAAAGAAACTTGGAACTCTGTGTGATAATGTTGGCCTATTTATTGTATGTTATATATGTTATGTTTAAAGTGCATCCGTGAATATTATCTTTCATGTTAGTGTGTAAATGGGGGTTTGCAGTTTGGTGACAAATTATGACATAAACTAAAAAATAAAAACTTGAGCCAGCGATTAAAAAAGGTCCATTTAACTCTTAAGATCATATTACAATTATTTGTGATATGATGTTTTAAAATCTGCTAGGTGTTATACTGACAGTCTCTGTGTAAATGCTTCTAATCTAATGTCATCTCTGTAAAATCTCATACAATTACTTGTGATAGGTACTGCCAAGTACATTAAGAAAGTTTGTCACATATTCAGTATTGTGAAAATACCTGATCTGACCAGTGCACTGCACTTGATAAATACTCAGCTGTAAAAGGGTTAATTAGATGTAATTGATTTGATAATTTTGCTGCATTACGTTGCTTATATAAAGAAACTGGGTACATCAGCTTCTGTCGTTACAACCTTCACGTGAATAAGGGAGCCTTCCTTTAAATGGATGTAGCATTCGTGAATTAGCATAATCAGGTAAAGAATGGGGAGTGACACTGATCAGCACAAGTTGATGATAAGAGACATTAGTAAGTAAATTAATTTGGGAAATTTTAAGAAATTTTCTTCTATTTTACTAAATTTAGGTATGTACAAACACATTTAAAATTAACATTTGAGCATCTGGATTGTTGTACCCAGGGTTGGACACAGTGTTATGTTGTCTATGGTTACCAAGGTAAGAAATCTCAATTTGGAGTATATTTGATGATTAACACATTAATGATGTAGCAATTGAAATGTGTAACAAAAAATAAGTGAAAGGCGTACAAGAACAGTTGATTTCTTGCACATATCTTGGTGGTTTTTAGTTTCTGTTTGTCACTCTTATTTTTGCCCTTGGATATTGTGTAGTTTTTTCTCAGTATTCCCTTCCCTGGTAATTAACTGTTTGTTGAAATGTCATACCTTTGTCACTGAAATTTTTATGGTGAATTTCTGTAGAGAGTTTTGATTGTCATCCATCCTTCGCCAATTGCAAAAGTTACTTTCATGAGAAACACTGTGGTTGACAAAACTGTAGCTGCCATTAACCCATCCTAGTGCAAGTTGCATGTTCCTCACTATACACAAGCGTAAAATAGGCACTAATGTTGTTAAAAATACGGTAGATATAAAATGTTAACAGAGTGACAAAAACAAATTACATTGCTAAACTGGAGTATAAAAAACTGGTTCTCAATGCCACTGCAGTCATGCCTTCAGTTAATGTGGATCTCTTCATGCAGAAACCAGCAAATTTTTAAACCAAATACCGTGGTTGAAAAATCTGCATTTGGTGAGGGAATTTTGTATTTAATTTTATAAGAAATGTTTTGGTTAATAAATGGGTTGGGATTGCATAGTTGGTGTAGCAACTTGCTATGGGCTCGATGGTCTGAGGATCAAATTCAGGTGAGGGGCGACATTTCCCACACCTGTCCAGACCAGCCCTGGGACTTACCCAGCCTCCTGTAGAGTGGGTACCAGGTATTTTTCCTGGGGTAAAGCATCTGTGGTGTGGAATTGACCACCAACTCCATGTAACACTGCCATAAAAGGAAGAGTAGAGCTATACCTCTACTCCCCTTTAGGCCTTCAAAGCCTCTTCAAGGGTGAACTTGACCTTTTCTTTGGTCAATAATAGCAGCTTCTTCACCTGATTTATGCCAGCTGAATTAAGTATTATTACTAACCTTAGCAAAGTAGCAGGCAGGTTATTCTTCAACAGTGATAAAAAGTATTGGACCGGGTACTATATTCTGTTTTACGACTTGGGACACATTGTGTAGGGCACACATGACAAGTGAGTCACAAAAGTAGCTAGTCTGTTATGGAATTTAAGTTTAGTTATGTTTCTTACATGAGCCATTCTGTTCCACATTTAAAAGCAATACATCTAATTCTTTGTTAAGATTTGAGTTATTGCAGTGATGAAGTTTAAATTTTGTCTTCTCGATCATGGCATAATTTCCTAGCTACTGACATTTGAGAAGTACCGGTTGCCTCTACCTTCAGGATAAAAAATATAATAAAACCATTGACTTGTTTTGTTCGTGTTTGTCTCCCTATAACTTTAACAACAGCATTCTTGAGCAGTCACTGATATCAAGATAGGATGGATTTCTATTTTAGAAAAGGTCACCATCTCCATCATGAGGGATTGGTGTGAGCAGTCCCGCAATGTAGGTCATATTTATAACTACGATTCGTTCATACCATCTAATAACCTCGTTTGGAAGTGACCAGTGGAGTACCATTGGGTAGAGTCCAGCATTCACTTATCTTAAAACCACTGTCATTGTTCCTCACCTAGCAAACACCTGTATCCCAACAGTTTGTATAGACATGTGGCACCAAATCTGAGACAGTCCATATACCTGACAGCATGGTGCAACACAACAGAGGCCATGATAAAGCCAGTGGTAGAATTAGTGGCTTGGACACAGGAAAAGAGGTGATTGAAAGATTTTGTGCAAGGCAAGGGGCATCAACTGTGGTCTAAGATGAGTGAACACAGGCTCTGCCCACTGGTCCCTTATTGGTCTGCTTATCAGTAAGGACACTCGGCAGTGTGGAACAAACTGCAGGGCCATTTATCGCAGCAGTTCCTTATGATGGAGATATTTTAACAAAAAGTTGGATATCCATTGACATAGCTGACCGCATCCCTGTATTTACATGTTGTCAAAGTGTCAGATCATATATGTATGTATGTGTGTATATATATATATATACACACACACACACTTTTTTTTTCATGGCCTGACAGCCCTAGCAGGCCTAGGGCTCCTCACTGTTGAGGTTTCTAGATCACACTCATCAGACACACCACACTTGGTAGGATTCCTCTGGATGAGTGATCGGCCCATTGCAGAGACCTCTAACTGACAACTCACAACAGACAGACATCCATGCCCCAGTGGGATTCGAACCCGCAGTCCCAGCAAGCTAGCTGCTGCAGACTACGCTGCCACTGGGATCAAAAACATATATATACAGGTTCATTATTTTATCTGACAAATACCATTAATAACTATCATGCCACTACTCCAGGTGTCGATGGGCCACTCAGCAGCCATAGTTTATATCATATGTGAGTTGGCATGAAGTGACAAATGATACCACTGTATAAAACAATGATCCTGTATGAAACATAAATAGTTCAAAGCTTCAAGGGTTAACTCCAACTACTGCTATGCAGTAACACTTCAAAAGGTGAATTTGCAAACATATTTTGTGCTGATACATACAAAAGTGTGAACTGGGGATTTTTAAATATCAGTATATAACTAGATATTTGCTGTATTTAATTGACAGGAGAGACTTTTTGGCACTATTGCAACTTTGTCACTTGCTGTCAAATCTAAGTAGAAAAATGTGGATTATCTAATTCATTAAAATTGATACGCAGACTACATTTCAACCACATTCTTACAAGAGATGAAGTGGAGACATGACACAACGGTAGAAAAATATTGAAAATGAAGATAAATAAACTAAACTTCAACACCAGTGATAAAGGTGGATGTTATACAGTACGAGAATTCACGCAAAGTGGACTCGAAAGTGAAGTGGCTCATGTAAGAAATTGTAGTAATTTATTGTTTTTGAGCTGTAGAATATTAATGGTTCACTTCATACTGTACATCTGTGTTTTAAATTAATGTCTAATTTATTGTGTATGTATTTGTACTGTAGCTGTTGATGGATAATGAATTTTATGTAGTGATATTTAAAAAGTATTACAGTATTTGTAACCTTTGTATTATTATTATTATGCATCACATTATGATCATAATGTTGAAAAAGTCTGTCAGTACATATAGGGTTTAAAATTTACATAACAAAAATTATTTGAGAACTGCAATCTTCTGGGTCGTTACCTGGCAAGTAGTGGTAATTTCTTAGCGACATTTCAGGACAACCAGTCGGTCCCTGAGGACGGGACCCAAGAGGTTGTCCCATAACATCGGTAAGAAATTACCACTACTTGCTGCATAACAACCCAGAAGAGCGCAGCTACTTAGACTTATGGTCTGGTCTACAAGCAAACCTTAATGTTTCACAAGTTATAAAACCTGTTTATACATTGATGAGTTTATTTCCTGACAGCTGGGTGCCTCGGAAGTAGATATTTGCAACACAATGTCTCATACTTCACTGTTAAGTATACGGCATCTGTACTTCACCTGTGCTATACTGTTTGGCAGAAACAACAATAGCCCTGTACTGTGTGAAGACATAATTTGGTTGGTACTTTCCAGTATCTGGTATTGAAACTCAAATATCTGTAGTTTGCACATAACAGTATGATGTAGTTTATACTTCTTTGGTGCATTCATGAAGTGGAAAAGCATCTGTTAGCTTCATAATGTCTTCCTGTTCATCTGTAACCATTTATCAACTGAGCTCCCACTTGACAGATTTTCATTAAATTTGATATTGTAGCCTTTTATTAAAATCTAATAACAAAATCTAAGATTTGGTTAAAATCAGACAAAAATACCAGGCACTTGGCATGCAGACCTAACTACATTTTATATTTGTAACGGTGCCACATAACTTTTTATAAGCAGACCATATAAGAAAAGAGCTGATGACCTGCTTAGGTTAAGTAGGCATCAACTAAAAATGGTAGTTGCGATCCTCACAGGACATGCTCTTGTGAGGAAGCACCTGTATGTTATGGGCCTGTTTGATGGGAATCCAGCCTGCAGATTCTGCAGGATGGAGACTGAAACAGTGCAGCATATTATCTGCTGCTGCGAGGCGTTGGCTGGTCAGCGCTACAGCGTCTTTGGGAAACTAACTGCTGACCCAAAAGATATAAGCATAGCCTCAGTAAGGGACGTTTGCCTCTTTATAAGAGGCACAGGGTTACTGAACCTGTGCTGAACAGAGTGTTTAGGGTCTCACAATAAGCCTAAGGCTGAGGTGCATCCGGGGCATAAGCTGACGGGCCCAAAGAAGAAGAAGAAGAAGAATAGTGCCACATGTTGATCAACAATACAAACAATAAATCCTTGTTGCCTTTCCATGGCAACACTTTCAGTAATGTTTATTGTTTACTGCAGCAGACATATCCCAACAGTCCAAAAGGAGCTCAATGTTCATATTTCTTGGCAAAAATGGTTGTACAAATGTGCCACAATACAGGTATGTTGCCTGTCTTGTGTAAACTGAAGATATATATTTTAACTTCTATTGTACAGGACTAAGGATTTTAACACATTCGCTGCCAGTTATTTAAAAAACCAGGGGCTTAATAATTCATGCTTAAAATCGCCAGCATCGACCTTAGTCGATCTAACTTTTCAA
>JGI24700J35501_10929903_pt1 | contig 10552 bp, 7 predicted proteins | sample TergutTh196P1_FD_35501 | JGI IMG/M metagenome (IMG submission 35501) | reverse complement strand
CGTGATTTCGCTAAGCGGCACTTTCTTGAAAGCCGCATACAGAAAGGCGTACGCCATAATTTTATGGTAATCGTCTATCTTCAACCTATCCGTTTCGGATTTGTATTCCGTGATGTTGTGTGTGCGAAAAATTTTGCCAATACTGCGGTCTATCGTGATGTCTGCCCTCTTTTTCAGCACCAAAACGTCCATTATCAATGCCTCTTCGCTTAGCTGAAATTCGTCTATAAATTCCAAATATTCGGCGTATTCGTGAAATTCCATCTTATAGGCGGCATAAAACGCATCGTGCCAGTATATTTTGTCGTCTGTTTTGTCGATATTTTCGGCAATTTTAGCATTATTATCGTTTTTCATTTGCTCACTCTTCCTCCACCATATCGCTAATTGCTCGCAATACCAAAAACCACCCATTCAAGCCACTTTCATTATACAACACGCCACACCGCTTGTCAAATTTCCTCAAAAAACTTAACAATACAGCGTCCATATTTAACAGCAAAATAATTCCCTCCAAAACTTGCCAACCCCAAAATTTTTTGCTATAATACTCTTATCATCATTTATAAACGCTCGGGGGAGTCTTCCATGAGATTTTTTGTCGTACCCTTACCCACACAATAAAAAACCCCGTTTCCAACAAAAAACCAATCGTAAAAGATAAAAAATTAAAGTTTGTCTGCTTTTCAAAGTGGCGGGGGTTTGGGGGTTTGACAAAAAGCCCCCAAGGTCTTATAAGGAGGGATCTTTTGTGAAGATAGTGCATTTGATTAGAGGATTGATGGTGGCGGTGGCGATTTTGGCGGTTATGGCGGCTACTTTTGCGGTTATGTCAGCGGGATTTGCTACTAATGTTCGGCATACCTACGAGGAGCGGATAGTCTATAGGGATGCTCTGATGGATATGTATTTGTCGATTTATCGGCTGTTTCATCTGGCTCATAACCATGTCGTTATCGCAGCCACAGACCATTTGAGAGCACAGGACTATCTGAACAGATACGAAACTGAACTCGAGCTAGATAGATTTAATCGAGGCAGAGACGTTTTTATCTCACTTGGGGCAAGCGATGAAGAATGGGAAATTTTGGATCGAATGTTGCACAATTACAATTTGTTCGTGTCGATAAATCGGGACGGTATAAATTTGGTTCATACGGATTGGCTGACGGCAGTGCACACCTTACATAATGAGGATTATAGCCAGTTTTTTACCGATCTAGATATTATGCTAGAAGAGGTTACGGATTTGATGATGGCTCGTACGGACGCATATCTCGAGTTGGCTATCCAGTACAGCAATATGTTTAATCTGCTTTCCATAATTACGGTAGTTTTGCTGGGAATCGGCGGAATTTTGGCACTACTATCGGTAATCCACAAGCTAAATCCGATAAAAAAATTGGAGGCTCTTGTTAGGGACGTTATAGCGGGGCATTTTAACTCCAACGAAAATATAATTGTCAACTCGAAGGACGAGATTGGGCTTTTGAAAACCGACATACATCAGCTTATCGAGATTATTCGAGAGATAGCGAAGGATTTGGAGGCGTTTATACACGAGTATAATGTGTTGGGAAAGGTCTCTCATAGGATAGATACGGGCAAATATCAAGGCGAATACAAAAAACTAATGGACGGCGTAAATCAGATTGCCGAAGTCGTAACCGATGATGTGAATATGTTTTTGGATATTATCAAAAAGGTTGGGCATGGCGATTTTAACGTACAAATAAAGCCGTTGCCAGGAGAAAAGATAGTGGCAAATCAGGCGATAGATGCGTTGGCGGAAAATTTGAGCAATGTGAACAGTGCAATCCAATCGATGATAAAAGCCATTTCAGTGGACGGGGACACGGCGTTCCGAGTGGACGAGTCGGGCTATGAGGGCGATTGGCAGAAGATTATAAGCGGACTAAACGCCATTTCTAACGCTGTAAATACGCCCGTTTCGGAGATTAAGAATGTTATTTTGAGGCTTGAAGAGGGCAAATTCGATGCAACGGTACAGGGTAATTATTCGGGCGATTTTCTGGCGATTAAGAACGCCGTAAATTCCACAATGTCCGACCTTGCAACGATAATAAGCGAGTTGGGGCAGAATCTGTCGGAACTTGCGACTGGTAATTTGACCGTGCAGATTGCGAGCCAGTATCCAGGAGATTTTACGGCAATCAAGGATTCTGTAAACCACATAAGCAACACATTAAACAACACAATGCAGAAAATTAACGTAGCATCCAAAGAGATTTTGGCGAGTGCGGCACAGGTTTCAACGACCTCGGTACATTTGGCAAACGGTGCAACCGAACAGGCAAGCACAATCGAGGAGCTTAACAGCTCGGTGGATTTGATAAATCAGCAGACCTTAAAAAATGCAGATGATGCGGAAGTGGCAAACGATATTTCCGGCAAGTCGGCACAAAATGCAATGACGGGCAATAATGCGATGCAGGATTTATTTGCAGCGATGCTAGAGATAAAGGATTCGGCAAATAGCATTTCCCGCATAATAAACGTGATACAGGACATAGCGTTCCAGACGAATCTGCTTGCGTTGAATGCTTCGGTTGAAGCAGCGAGGGCAGGAGAGCATGGCAAGGGCTTTGCCGTGGTTGCGGAAGAGGTGCGTACGCTTGCCACACGTAGCCAAACTGCCGCCACGGAGACCACCGATTTGATTAACAATTCGATAGGCAAGGTGGAGGCTGGTAATGCCATTGCGGAGTCCGCTACGGAGACGTTAAATGTTATCGTCAACAACGCAAATGAGGTTTTGCAGATTATAAACGGTATTTCCGATTCATCCAAGGAGCAAGCAACCTCGATAGGGCAACTATTAACGGGTATTAGCCAAATATCGCATATAGTGCAAAACAATTCGGTAGTATCCACCGAGGCGGCGGAGACAGCTGAAAAATTGAATTCGCAGGCAGTTATTTTGGAGGAGCTAGTTGGGTCTTTCAAACTGTAAAACCGTCTAGAATTGTGTCATAAGCAAGTTGAAATACCAAAACTTAGCCTAATAAAAACCCCAAAAAGTGGGGTCAAGGGGCTAGCCCCTTGCGGGGTGTGGGGCAGAGTCCCACGGTTTTAAAACGAGGTGTGAAAATGTTTTTTAATAATCGCAAGAAAACCCTGACGAAATCTGAAAAAACACAGCGTTTTGCGTTGATTTTCTGTTTTGTCATGGTGGGAGTCTTTGTGTTTTTATTTGAAATGCAGAGAATACCTGAGCAAAATGCCAATGAGATTAGAATACACTACATAGACGTGGGTCAGGGAAACAGCGTATTAGTGCATAGTAATAATAATGCCGTGCTTATAGATGCAGGTGTGGTGGCTGCTTCTTCTGCCGTGGTGGCGTACATAGAAAGATTGGGCATAACCACTTTGGATTATGTTGTGGCAACACACCCCCATTCAGACCATATTGGCGGATTACCAGCAGTTTTAGATAATTTTGAGGTGCGGGAATTGTGGATGCCCGATGTAGTGCATGATACAAATACATTTGAACGGCTTTTGGATGCAGTTGAACGCAATGGAGTGGAGATAACAACGATAATGGCGGGAGATACGCTTTCCGCTGGGATAATACAAATGACGGCAGTAGCACCAAATAGCAATATGTACTCAAATTTGAACGACTATTCCATAGTTTTGCACATGAGTTTTGGTTACACGGGCTTTCTGTTTACGGGCGATGCAGAGGCATTGTCCGAAAACGAGATGTTGGCTGCTGGACATTTTTTACAGGCAGATATATTGCAAGTGGCACATCATGGTAGTGCTACCTCTACCACGGAAGCATTTTTGGATGCTGTAATGCCCTTTGCGGCGGTAATACAATCGGGTGCCGAAAATCAATTTGGACATCCGCACCCGAGCGTAATCAGCCGCTTGGAAGAACGGGGTATAGTTATTTTACGCAATGATGAAATGGGTACGATTGTACTAGCTACTGACGGATTGGATATTCACTTATATGACTAAATGGGTAATAGATAGATTTGAAGGCGATGTGGCAGTGTTGGAATCCCTTTCTGGCGAGGAAACGATTCATTCTAAAAGAACGGATTTGCCAAAGGGTGTAAAAGAGGGCGACATCTTAGTTAAAAAGGCCTTTGGTTTTGAGCTTAGGAAGCGAGAAGGCTCAAACACGGCAGACAGGTTCAATAGCTTAAAACGTGGTGCAAATGACACCGAGCGACTTGTTGCCATTACGATTTTAATGGAAATTAACGAGCAGAAAGCCTATAATAACATTGCCTTGCGGCGTAATTTGCAGGCTCGCAACGATTGGCAATCTTATAAAAAGGCGTTTGTTACCGAGCTTGTAAATGGCACTCTACGTAATGTCATATTGATTGACCACATAATCGAAAATTTTTCCAAAAATCCCGTGTCTAGCTTTAAGCCCTTTATAAGGGAATTATTGCGGACGGCGGTATATCAAATAAAATGGATGAGTAAAGTGCCAAATTCGGCGGCTGTAAACGAGGCGGTAAATTTGGCTAGTTTGCGTGGGTTCACTCAGTTATCTGGCTTTGTGAACGGTATACTTAGAAATATCACAAGGAGTTATGAGAAGGATGGTTTTTCGTCTATTTTGCCTATCGTGCCGAGTACAGACAACAAAGAGGATTTGGCACAGTATTTGAGTATACGCTATTCCTTTCCGCCGTGGCTTGCAAAATCACTTATAGATTGGCTGGGCGATTATGCCGAGGAATATTGCAAGCTAAGCCATATAGCCCCCGATTTTACCATATATGCAAATACACTAAAAATAGACACGGCTACCCTTTTAGAAAAATTGCTAGAAACACGCAAAAATATTGTGCAGGACGACAACGCCCTCGCTATTAACGGTGTTAAAAATGTTGTTTTGTGGGAGGAATATAAGAACGGCGAATTTGTTATAATGGACAGGGGAGCATACGAGGTTGCAAAGGCAGTTTCGGCAAAACCTAACCAAAATATAATAGATCTCTGTGCCGCACCTGGCTCCAAATCCTTTATAATAGCGGGAGATATGCAAAATCAGGGGCAGATAATGTCATTCGACATATTTCCGCATAAAATAGATTTAATAAGGAATACGGCATCACGGCTTGGAATAACTTGTATTACAGCATTAGAAAGGGATTCAACGGTAGTGGCTGGAGAGTTTCAAGATTGGGCAGATGTTGTGTTATTGGATGCTCCCTGCTCTGGCTTTGGCGTAATACGCAAAAAGCCAGACATAAAGTACACAAAAAAGAGGACAGACATACTCGCCCTTGTCGAGCTTCAAAGAAAACTCTTGACTGCTGCGGCAGACTATGTAAAACCTGGGGGTGTTTTGGTCTATAGCACCTGCACTATAACGCCCGAGGAAAATGAAAATAACGTAAGATGGTTCTTGGAAAATTTCCCATTTGTACAAGATTCCGAGCCGAGAGCTAATGGATTAAAAAGCGGATTTTTCATTGCCAAAATGACAAAGAAACCATGATGAGGCATGATTTACTCTCAATGGATTTTGAGGAACTAAGTGCTTTCATCGCCGCTTTAGAACTGCCGAAATATAGAGCCGCACAGATGTTTGAGTGGTTTCATCGGCATACAGCCTCTTTTGATGCAAATTTTTTCAAACAAATGAACAATCTACCCAAATCATTGATACGCACTTTGGAGGAAACCTGCATAACAAGCTACTGCACAACGACAGAGATAAAATCGTCCGCATCCAGCGAAACTAAAAAATATCTATTTGCCCTAAGCGATGGTGTTTTGATAGAATCCGTGCAAATGAATTATTCCTTTGGGGATTCTGTATGTATTTCCACCCAAGCAGGCTGTAAGATGGGTTGTAGTTTCTGTGCTTCTGGGGCAGGAGGTTTTATAAGGAACTTAACGGCGGGTGAAATGCTTGCACAGGTTCATACCGTACGCAAGAATATTTTGGGCAAATTATCAGGGATAGTGCTTATGGGGTGCGGCGAGCCTTTGGATAATTTTGAACAAACGATTAAATTTCTAAAAATTATAGCAGACCCAAAATCCCTAGGCATTAGTATGCGTAGCATTACCTTATCGACCTGCGGATTAGTGCCAGAGATACGGAAGTTGGCGGATATGTGTCTTAAGATAAATTTGGCAATTTCATTACACGCCCCAAACGATCGTTTGCGAAAGGCTATAATGCCGATAGCTAATGTTTATAGTATACGGGAGCTTATGGACGTATGCCGCTATTATACCGAGCGGACAGCTAGACGTATTACTTTTGAATATGCGTTGATAGCGGGGACAAACGATCAGCCGAGCCACGCACACGAGTTGATTAAATTATTATCGGGTATGTTATGTCATGTGAATTTAATACCCATAAACTCAATAGCGGAGGAAGACACTATAAAACGGTCAGATCTACAGCATTTTGCCAAAATTCTAAACAAAAACCACATACCAACGACCATACGCAGGACTATAGGTGCAGACATAAACGCCGCCTGCGGTCAGCTAAGGGCAAGACCGTGGGGCTCTGGTGCTACTCGCAACGCCTAAACGGTGTCCACTGGACACCAGGCACCCCCACACCCCGCAAGGGGCGCGCCCCTTGACCCGCTCGTTTTTGTTGATTTTCCGTATGAAAAACCCGCCGCCTTTTGCAGGTGGCGGGTTGAAAATTTGATTCTTCGGCTTATTTTTTCAGCCTACTCGTTATCCAAAGCCGCCTCGGCTTCCGCCGCTCTGTTTGCCGCCTCTACGTGATATTGGAAAAAGGATTGCGGCGTTACTAACTCCACATACCTTGCCAACATCGCCATCGAATACGCATCTGGAACAAAAGAAAGTCCACTCATATCAGTCCCTGGCACTCTTCTAAATTGCTCCTCGAATGTCATCAAACCAGTATCTATGGCATAATCAGTAAAAAGTTCGGATATAAAGGGGAATAAATGCGCATCATCGCCTGTTCGTGGAGCTGGCGGAAACGGCAAATCTTCTGGCGAAACATGGGGACTTCTAGCCAAAAGATACTCCCTCAACGGCTCGGCAGTAATGTGAAATATTATTTCGGTATACTGTGAAAGCCCTAAAAGAAAGGGTTCTCGTGCAATTTCGCTTAAACCGAGACGGCTTATCAGCGTTTCTTCGTCAAAATCCGCCACATACAGCCTAAATTGCTGCCTATGCTGCAAGCGTTCCTCTTCGCTCATTTGTTCGCCAATTTCCGCCCTATTGGCACGGGTTATCACATTGTCAACCCTAAACTGCTCCAACTGTTCCAATCTTTGCCTTCTCTGCTCTTGTAGAGTATATTGATTATCGTTATTATATTGAGTGTCAGCCGCCAAAGCAGAAGGCCCGATGAAAAGCACGAACGCAAGACCGATTGCTAGGATTCTTGTGCTTGTTTTCATGGTTTTCCTACCCTCCATTGAGTTTGATGACGTAATCTGCAATTTTGACATTTTTAACATCTTATTATCCTCCTTAAAACCGTGGAGCTCTGCCCCACACCCCGCCAGGGCGCGCCCTGGACTGCACATTTTTATTAGGTTAAATTAATTCGCTTATGGCACTACCTGAAATCGATAGACATAGCCCAAAATTCAGGTCGCCGACCCCAGCCCCTCGTGGGACGGTCGCAAATCAGCACCTTGTAATAACACTATAACACGTGGGCCTTAATTTCGTCAAGTTTTTTGTCTATACTACACAATAACCGCAAAAATATTATTGTGCAATATGTGCAAAAATTTAGAAATATTTTGCGTTTTTTGGTAATATTTTTTGGTCTTGCTAAAATTATCGCTAAAAATCACGCCCGAAAAGGAATTTTGCATATACCCGAAAAGAAATTTTGCAAATATATATGTAGAAAATCACGTTTTTGAGTTTTTTGCATATTTTGCACATACAAAAACAACCCGTTCGCAAACAAAATCCAAAATTTCAGGCGGCGGATTTTTTCCTGCCACTCTTTTTTGCAAAAATTGCCGAAATTTGTTATAATGTATTTGGTAGCGGAAATTCATGTTAAGGGAGATTTGAAATGTCAAATCCAAGAGCTAGGCAAAAGCCTGAAAATGGCAAAAATGGCAAAAAGGGCAAAAAAAATCTGCCGTTGCGGATTCTTATCATTGTCGTGATTGTGGGGTCGATTTTGTTCGGCGGGTGGGAATCTCGCCGTTTTTTTCCATATCATTCTTCGTTTGCTTGGTTGGGATTGGAAAATTGGCAGGTTTGGGAATTTCACGATTATTTTGGGCTTGACCCCGAGGATTTGAGCGTGGTCTTAAACGGCGAGCGGTTGCGAAATATGGCGGATTTACCGCATTTTTTGAACGGTGAAATTATTTTGCCCGTGGAATTTGTGCGGGAATTTATCGACCCGTTTATTTTTTGGGACGAAGAGACGTTGTTTATCACAACGGACACGGAATTGTTGCTGTTGACAACGCCTTATGTTACGGCTGATTTTGTGAATGGACGGGATATTTGGCGGGCTGATGTGGAATTTCGCCCTGAATTTAACACCTTGGTGGTGGTTACAGAGGCGGAGACTCGCGGGCGAGTTTTGCGTCCGACCGAGATACGTTATCGCCCCGAAAATACGGCGTTTATAACGAAAAGGGCGAGTGCGGGGGATCGGCTGGCGATTTTTGAGACGGCTGGCGATTTTGTGCGGGTGCGGACGGAAGAGGGCTTGTTGGGTTATGCCGAGTTGGCGGATATTGACAATAATTTTTATGTGGTGGGCGAAGTAGAGGAAATTGCGGCGGCGGCGAGGGTTGAGCCGATTGTGTTGGCTTGGGAGATGATAACTGCGCCCATCGGGAATAACACGATGATGAACGTGCCGTTGCCCGAGGTGCTTACCGTGATTTCGCCGACTTGGTTTAACATTGACACAGATGCGATGGACGGGCGGTTGACTTCGTTCGGAAGTGCGGAATATGTGGCTTGGGCACATGGGCAGGGTGCGGAAGTGTGGCCGAATGTTTTTGACGGGAATTCTACGACCAGTCGGATTGTGCTGGCAAATTTTGAGAGTCGTGGGCGGGCGATCGGGAATTTGCTGGATTCTGTGGCGGCTTATAATTTGGACGGCATTGTGATAAATTTTGAACACGTGCCTGTGGCATATAGTTGGCATTATCTGCAATTTTTGCGGGAGTTGGCAATAGAAATGCGGCGGATTGATAGGGTTTTGGCGACGGCGACTTTTGTGCCGTCGATTGACCATGTGCATTACAATCACGAGTTAATGGGGCAGACGGTGGATTTTGTGGCAATAATGACGTATGACGAGCATTGGGCGGGTTCGCCTGCACCTGGGCCTGTTGCGTCGTTGCCGTTTGTGGATAGATTTATAGCGGCGGCGGCGGAATTGATACCTCGGGAGCGGGTAATTATGGGGATTCCGCTGTATAATCGGCTATGGCGAGTGGCGGCGGACGGTTCGCACACGTCCACTTTGCATGGAATGGGATATCCGCTGGCTTTGTTGGAGGAGCGGGGGGTTGAAGTGGTTTGGGATGCGGTTGCAGGTTATAATTACGCTAATTTTGAGGGTGATGAAGAGGGATTTGTGTATCGGATTTGGGTGGAAGATGAGATGTCGGTGGCGGCGAAGATGGGGGTATTTCGGGAGCATGATGTGGGTGGTGTGGCGTTTTGGCGGCGTGGGTTGGAGATTGAGGGGGTTTGGGGGGTTGTGGAGGAAGGTCTAGTTGGACGTTAAAATTGCCGACCGCCGTGCAAAATACCTAGTCAATTAATTAAAAACAATATAAAAACAACGCAAAAGTGCGGGTCAAGGGGCGTGCCCCTTGCGGGGTGTGGGGCAGAGCCCCACGGTTTTGACTTTTAAGGAGGGAATGTTATGATGGTGCCTATGAGAGATCCGTGGAATATGATAGATACGGAGCGGCATAATGATTTGGTGGCAGCAGTGGAGTCGTTTTTGACGTTAAATTATGTGCAGAAAGATCCGAAATATAGATTGTTTAATGCACAGACGAAATTTGCCTATTGGAGCGAAGATATTAGGGGTATATACGAATTGATGGATCTGGAAAATATGGAGTTTGAAGAGGATTTGTTTGTGGATAAAATTTTGGATGAATTGGATTTTATCCTGCCCGATATCCTTTTATTTCACGAAAATCGCTACTGTACAGACGAATATGTGATGCGAGTCTCGGGTTCTCCTGATCTAATCGTAGAAGTCTGGTCGTATTGCAACAAATACGAATTTAAGGAATTTAAGCGTAAATTATACTCTTCGTCCAATATCACGGAATTTTGGCAAATAGATCAGGACGAAAACACGGTTATCTGCTCCATCGGCAAGGAACGCCTGCCCGATCAGGATTTGAGCGTACCTTTGCGGACACAAAAGGGGCTAGTGGTGGATTTGACTAAATTGGCGTTTCCAGAAGGCTGGGGTTCGTAATGATGATGCCGTTGGCAATAGATGTTTGGAATATGTCCAATGCGGACAGGCATATTCAGCTGGTTTCAAAATTGGAATTTATGCTAAGGTTGAATT
>JGI24700J35501_10929904_pt1 | contig 10554 bp, 6 predicted proteins | sample TergutTh196P1_FD_35501 | JGI IMG/M metagenome (IMG submission 35501) | reverse complement strand
GACCGAGGCTCAATGGGAGCACGCCGCGCGGGCGGGCACTGTCTACCGGCAGGGCCAACAGAGCGACCCTGATCAGATCGGCTGGTTCAGCTCCAACTCTGGCCGTATTACGCGGGAGGTCGGCTTAAAGCCGGCCAACGCCTGGGGCTTGCACGATATGCACGGCAACGTATCAGAGTGGGTCTGGGACTGGTTCGCCCTTTATCCGGCTTATGCACAGACCGACCCGGCGGGCGCGGCTTCGGGGTCTGTGCGCGTCCTTCGCGGCGGAAGCCACGGCAATACTGCAAGCGCAGACCTTCCGGCACAGCGCGCCCACGGCTCCCCCCTGCACCGCGATCTCAGGGTCGGCCTGCGCCTTGTGCGGCCGCACAAGGCGCGGCCTTGAGGGGAAGCCGTGAGCTTTAGCGTTACTCGAAACTTGCCCCCGGTTGTGTAAAGTGTAAAGATTTGTCAGTAAAAAATTAGCGAGAGGTAAAAAGTGCGAATAATAATGAATTTGATAAAGGCATCCAAAAAGTATTGGGGTTATCTTGGCTTGGCTTTATTTGCGATAGCTTGTATGACGGCGGCGCAACTGTACACGCCGCTTGTAGTGCGACAGCTTACGGACATGGCTGTAAACGGGGACCCGCGCTTGGCGGAAGAAGCTCTTATAATGGGAATCACCTTGCTGGTGCTGTATCTTATACAGGCCTTTTTCGCCTACGGACGCAGTTACTGGACTCATTACGCCGCCTGGCATTTTGTAGCGGATATGCGCGTAAAAGTGTACGACAAACTGCAATCTCTAAGCATGAAGTTTTATCACGACAAACAAACAGGCCAGCTTATGTCGCGTGTTACCAACGACACCGACAGGATAGAATTGCTCATTGCCCATGTGGTGCCGGACATAATCGTAAATTTTATCATCTTGATTGGGGTTGCCGTTATTCTGTTTTGGATAAACCCTGTGCTGGCGGCTTTAAGTCTGGTATCTGTTCCGCTTTTGTTAGCTATTTCCATTTTTTTCGCAAAAAAAGTGTTACCCATGTTCCGCAAAGCGCAAATAATTTTGGGCGACCTTAAAGCCAACTTACAAGACAATATATCCGGCATGAAAGAAATACAGGTATTTAACCAGCACGAGCGCGAGCATAAAAAAGTTGAAGGCAGTGCCAGGGGGCACGCCAACGCCGTTTTGGGCGCGTTAAAATGGAGCGCGAGCTACGGCAGTTCGGTTCAGTTTTTGAGCAATACCGGGGTAGTAGTTGTCATTGCCTACGGAGGGCTTTTGGTCTCCCTGGGGACAGTGCCGGTGGCGGACATTGTCGCTTTTTTGATGTATTTGGCTTTGTTTTTCCCTCCTCTTACAGCCTTGGCCAGGGTTAACGAAGATATGCAAACCGCCTTGGCCGGGGCGGAGCGCGTTTTTGATATTTTGGAAGCCGACACCGATGTTAAAGAAGAGGACAATCCGCTGGTAATTGAAAACCCCAAAGGCCATATTCGGTTTGACGATGTTTCTTTCCATTACATAGACGGAATCGAAGTTTTAAGAAATATTTCCATAACTATTCGCCCCGGTGAAATGGTGGCTTTGGTAGGCCCCACCGGTGTTGGAAAAACTACGTTTATAAGCCTTGTAAACCGATTTTACGATCCCGCCTGCGGCACAATTTATTTGGACGGTCATAACATAAAAGATATGGAGCTTAAAAGTTTGCGGGATTCCATGAGCAATGTAATGCAGGATGTTTTTTTGTTTAACGATACGGTTTTTGAAAACATTGCTTACGGGTGTCCGGGAGCTTCAAAAGAGAAGGTAATCGCCGCGGCAAAGGTTGCCCGCGCTCACGGGTTTATTGCAGAATTTGAAAACGGTTATGACACAATCATAGGAGAGCGGGGAGTGCGTTTGTCCGGCGGCCAAAAACAGCGGCTTTCGATTGCCATAGCGGTGCTTCGCGACAAGCCGATTTTAATCTTAGACGAGGCCACCGCTTCGGTAGATGTCGAGACAGAAAAACTTATACAAGAGGCAATGGATGAGGTAATGAAAAACCGCACCACAATTATTATCGCCCACCGACTTTCTACCATAAAAAAGGCGGATAAAATCATCGTGCTTAACGGCGGCGAGGTAGAGGATATCGGAACCCATGACGAACTTGTATCCAGAGGCGGCCTGTACGCCCATTTAAGCGATATTAACCTTTCGGCCTGACTCGGCTGTGCCGGCAAACGCATGATCGGAAATATTTCACACAAAGGCACTAAGGCACTAAGGCACAAAGTTAAGATTAAGGAAGAAAACGCCGCTTTATCATACTTTATCCTCTTTTTGTACTATAAAATGAGGCAGGAAGAAGACGCGGGGTTATCATAATCCTTCCTAACCTTTGTGCCTTTGTGCCTCCGTGCCTTTGTGTGAGATTCTTCCGATAAAACCCCGGCTAGCCTCGTTAATGCGTTTGCCGCAGGGGCGGGGGCGGATTTTTCTGAGATTTTTGTTTTGAAAACGGCAGGTTTTACCGAAACTAAAACAAATGTCCGCGCAAATTTCACGCAAGATTAGTTTTCTCATTTTTTTCGCGGGGCTTTGCATAATCGCAGCCGTAACCCTGTCCGCCTACTACCTGCTTTCGCCGCCAAGACTCGGCCCGCACTACGACTTTTTCAGGTCAAGACGCGCCGCCCCTGTCGCGCGCGAAATCTTGCTTATCAATACCGGCGAAATTATCGAAAACAGGGAGCTTTTTTCCGCCCTCATGGTGATGACCGAAATGGGAGCCTCCAGCCTGCTTTTGGAAGCGCCCCTTGTCCGCGCCTCCCTGCCGCTTGCAATGGGCGAGCGGGAAATACAAAGACAGTTTGACGATGAGTTCGAGATTTTGGGAGCCAACATACGCAACTTTTTTGACGCGATAAGACTCGGATCAATTTCCCCCGTCGCCGCCCCGCTTTATGTTGAGCGTCTTGTCGAACTTGCAGAGGAAGGCCGGGACAGGCTTTCCTCCATGTTCGCCGCCCATTACGAAGAGCTGGAAAGAGCGGCCGTAATTTTCGGATCGCTGTGGGAGGCTCCCCCGCCGCATTACAAGGCAGTTTTCGGGGAAATCAACCGCGTGGCTCCCTTTACAGGCGACGACGTGCACCCGGTTTTGGAATCCCTTAGCTCGCGCTGGGAGTATTTTACCCTTGACCAGAACGGCGAGCCGGGCTTGGCAGGCCTTATCTTGGGGGAAAGGCGCGACCCCTTTCTTGTTATCCGGCAGACAGACGGCAGCGAGCTTATAATAAACCTTGACTCCGGCAGAAATATTTTGATAGACAAGCCGGCCGCCCCCTTCCGCATGATTGACATTCAAACGATACTTGAATACGACAGGCTACAGCGCGAAATGCGTGAGCTTTTGGCCGTGGCCGGCGCTCAGGGAGCCTTTTCCCAAACCCCGCCGCAGATGATCCCGCTTTTCCTCCATGACAGGGCGCAAGAGGCTCGCGCCGATTTGCTGTATTCGCCCTCGGCCGAGGCCAAAAACAACTGGCTTTTCGCCCGCGCCGATTACTTTGAAAGCCTTGACGCTTTTCTCTTTGCCGCCGGGGGGGATGAAGCCGGACAAGAAGCCTTGCAAGAGGTGCAGGAAACCATCGCCGCGATGAAGGAAACCCATGCGGAACTTGCCGCCCTGCGCGACTTTTTAAGGCGTGAGCTTGCCCTTTCCTACGGCATTATGGGGCATATATCCGGGCAAAGCCCCGCGTATGCCTCGGCGCTTTTGGCAAACGCCCTTTTGACAGGCGGCCATGTAAGCGCGGCGCAAAGCCGCATTGCCCTTGCCGCCACCTTTGCGGCGGCTTTGTTAATCCTGATTTTGACCTATTCCATGCGCCCCTGGGCGACTCTGTTTTTCGGCCTTGTCTTTACGGCGGCTTTCGCCTTTGCGATGGGCTGGAGCTTTGTTTTGACCGGCTACTGGATAGACCCCCTTATGCTCGCCTTGGCCTCCTGCGCAGGCCTGTTGTTTGTGTTTTTCAGCAAAACGGGCATTGTAAAAAAGAGGGCGGCGCGTTTGAGCGCGATCTACGGGCAGGCTGTGCCAAAGCCCCTTTTGCAGGAGCTTATTAACATGGACGGCCTGTCTCTGCCGCAGTTTGCCGTGGAAAAGGCCGCCGTGATTGCCGTCAAAGATTCTTCCCTTGCCGGCATCGAAAAAAAAGAAGGGCTTTTACAGGCGGAAAAGGCCAGGGCGCAGTTCCGCCAAAAGGTGCGGGAAGTATTTAACGCAAGCGGAGCTGTTATTGCCGGCGGCTATGACGATCAGGTGCTCGTATGCTTCGGCTCCCCGCCCCAGCGGGCTGTTCTAAAAAAGAAAACCAAGGGCAAAAAAAAGCCCGTCTCTATATTTGCCGATTACCACCCGGCGGACAACTCCCTGCACATTGTCCGCAGGCTTCTTAAAGACAGCAAAAACACCTGGCACTTTGGGCTTGATTACGGGGAGTGTTCCTTTTCATGGTCGCCGGCCACAGGCTACCTTGCCGCAGGCGGCCCGGTTTCCCGCGCCCGCACCCTGTCGGCAATGACTGGCCGGGCAAAAACCCGCGCCCTTATGACCGAGTCCGTGTTTGAAAAGTCAGACCTGCCCGCCCGCCGGATGGGCAGCTTCGGCAAAGAAGCCGGCAAAGCAAACGGCGTGTACGAAGTCAACTGATGCTGGCGGTTCCCGGAAGGTCGGGCTTCACGCAAAGGCACAAGTTAAATTGGGAGTAAATTCAGAGGCTCGAGCATTCATGCGTTTGTCGTGAATCCCGCCCGCCGGGCGGCTTGACAAAACGGCGGGTATGCCGTAAACTTGTATCAAAGGGATATTTTCCAATGCGCCGGGCAAAGCGCGGGTGTAATTTTATTTTTGACGGAGGGTTAAGCGTCTGGGGCTTGGGGGGCTTTGGTATAAAAATAGGGGGTTAGGAGGAAGAGTTAAGGAAACGATGATTAAATCCCATCGAGGATTTAATCATCGTTCTTACCCGCATTTTGCGCAATGAAATGAGCAAATGCATAGGGAAGCACTGATTAGCGTCGAGTTAATCAGTGCTTCCCTAAGGCTATCTAACCTGATGCGGTTTTCTTTTAATGGCCGCCGGCCTGTCCCGAATGGTGCGCCGGCAGTCGCGGGTAGGTTTCAGGAGAAGGTTATGTCAACTTTGGTTTCGCGAGTGGAAAGAGATTTTTTGCTTAAAAGCATCTTGAACGAAAAAATTCCTCTAACTTGCTACAAAAACCGCCGAAATTTCATTCTAACCCTAGACGATCTTAGGGGCGAGGTTGCCGTTTTTCAACAGCACGCGCCTGTCGAAAATATAAAAAAGGGAACGAGCCTGCGGCTGATGCTCAGTTTCCACGGGCAGATTATCACTTTTACAATAAGGGCTGACTTTTTTAAGGGCGACTTTGTCATCTGCCGAAAGCCGAAAACGCTTTACAAAAATCTTACCCGCTCTTTTTTAAGAATTCCCCCGCCGGAAAATTTAAGCGCAGTTTTCCATTTTAAGGGCGAGCGTTACGATTTGCCTTTCCCCATCGCTAGCGGCTTTGAAGACGACGATTTAAGCGAGGTTTTTCAGGGGAAATCAAACAGCGATCTCCCGGAAATTATCGCCGGCATTGCCGCCCAGATTAAACAGTTTGCCAACGGCTACAAGCTAGTTACTTTTAAGGAGCGCCAGCCTCGGACTTTGGAAGAGATGGTTATGACTCAAACAGGCAAGGCTTTGTATTTGCCCTCAACTCAGGGTTTTTTGCCCAAGGTAGACCCCTATCCTAAAAAGCGCATTATTACGGAAGAGGTTTTTAAGCGCTATCTGGAGAGCACAGGCGTGCCGGCGGCTTCGCAAAACAATACTATCTTCACTTTGATAAAAACCAAATACGAGCAAAATGTTTTTTCCGAGGCCTATGTCCCGATTTTGTTTCAGGAGTATGTTGTCGGCTACATTCACATTTGGAACGACAGCAAAGATGACACTTCTCTTGAATTCCCCGTATTGGACAAAATATTCGACCTTGCCAAAATTATGTGTTACTCTCTCAAGCTGAACGGGCATTTTGAGGGGGTAAAAATGGTGGAAAAAACTTTTAGCGCCAAAATTATCGATATAAGCGCGTCGGGTATTCTTTTTTCCTATCGCAATTATGAGTTCGATGTTATTTTGCAAAAAAGGGATAAGGTTGACATAAAGCTGGTTACTCCCCTGGGCGAACTTGACACTCTTGCCGTTGTCGAGCGTCGCTACAGGGAAAAAACGACGAATTTTATAGGCTGCAGGTTTCTTGATCTGTCCAGCGAAGATGTAACTTTTATTTCAGACACTCTTTACGGCAAGGTTTTCCCGGAGGGCGAAGAAAGCTTTGCCTTTATTCCCGAAAATTTTTAGCCGCGGTGCGGAGCGGCTGCGGTGCAGCCGCGGTGCTATGCAGCCGGGGCTTTTTACGGGGCGGGGTTTGCTGTGCGGGTTGGCCGGCGGCTTACGGCAAGGCGGGGGTATCTTTTTGGTTCTCTTGCATTGCCTTTTGCAATGTGCGATAATTTAGGGAAACACTGATTAACTCGAAGCTAATCATTGCTTCCCTAGTCTGTTCCTAGCTCGTCTGGTTTTGGAGCGGGCGTAATTTTTGAAAAAACGAGGAAAAATATGAGGTTGATTACACGTTCTGATTTTGACGGCCTGGCTTGCGGCACTCTTTTGGAGCACATGGGGCTTATAGACGGCTGGCTTTTTGTCCATCCCAAGGATATTCAAGACGGGCTGATCGAAGTTACCGAAAACGATATTATTGCCAATGTTCCTTATGTCAAGGGTTGCGGGCTTTGGTTTGACCATCATTCCAGCGAAGAGGAAAGGCTTGGCGGGGGGGTCAAGTTTGAGGGGGCCTCAAAAAAAGCGGCTAGTTGCGCCCGGGTTATTTACGACTATTACGGCGGCGATCAAAAGCTGGGGAAGTTTGCCGAAATGGTAAAATATGTTGACAAGATGGATTCGGCGGATTTGACTATTGATGAAATTATGAATCCCAAGGGCTGGGTGCTTTTGGGTTTTATTGCCGACCCGCGCACGGGTTTGGGCAGGATTCGCAATTTCACTATAAGCAATTTCGATTTAATGAAGAATCTTGCAAAGGGCGCTTTGGGTAATTCTATTGACGAAATTCTTGAAATGCCTGATGTTAAAGAGCGGATAAATGTCTATTTCGAGCAAAACGAGCTTTTTATCAATATGGTAAAAAAGCACGCAAAGATCGAGGGTAACGCGATTTGTCTTGATTTGCGCGGCATGGATGTAATGCCGGCGGGCAATCGTTTTCTGCTTTACACTCTTTTTCCCGATCAAAATATATCGGTCTGGGTTGTGGACGGCAAAAAAAAGGTCAACTCGGTTATTACGGTGGGCTACAGCATTATAAACAAAACCGCGACGGTCGATGTGGGCAGTCTTATGCTAAAATACGGCGGCGGGGGCCACAGTGTTGTTGGCACTTGCCAAATTGCCTGCGAAGATGCCGACCGTGTGATTGCCGAGGTGATTGCCGCTATAAGGTAGTCCCTGGGGTGAGGGGCGAGGGGCGAGGGGCGAGGGGCGGCCTGCCAGATAAGGCTCCGCGGGGTTCCGGGCGGGCTGTGCCCCCCGTAAAACCGCGGAGAAGTCTTCTGCGGGGCATTGTCAAAAGTTTTGCGGCGTGTTATGGTTTTTTATGCACATTGTATGTCTTGACCTTGAGGGCGTTTTAATTCCCGAAATTTGGATAGCGGTATCCAAGGCCGCCGGGCTGGACGGGCTTGCGCGGACAACAAGAGAGGAAGCCGACTACGACAAACTCATGAAGGGGCGGCTGGACATTCTGGCGGCAAACAATTTAAGGCTGGCCGATCTTCAGGCGATTGTAAAAGGCATGGAGCCGCTGGAGGGCGCGCTGGACTTTGTCCGCACTTTAAGAGGGCGCGTTCAGTTTGTCCTTCTTTCGGACACCTTCGACCAGTTCGCCCGGGGCATCTTGGAAAAACTCAACTGGCCTACGCTTTTTTGCAATACTTTGGAGGTTGCCCCCGACGGGGTTATTACAGGGTATAAAATCAGGCAGCAGGACGGCAAGCGATGCGCGGTAAGGGCTTTCAAGTCGATAAATGCAAGGGTCTTTGCCGCCGGGGATTCCTTCAACGACCTTTCCATGCTGCGCGAGGCTGACGCGGCCTGCCTTTTCCGCGCCCCGCAGGCGATTGTCGAGCAGTGTCCCGATCTGGCGGCCACGGATTCTTTTGACGGGCTTTTGGAAAAAATTGACGTTTTCTTACAAGAAAGCCCGTAAACGATGCCGGACACTAACGCCCAAAACGAGCACTATCTCTTGGAACGCGCCCCCTTGGTTTTGCGGGCAAGGGGCTTTCGCCTGTATGGCGACGGCGGGGTGCGGCTTGTAGACCTTTGGCAGAACAACGGGGCGGCCGTACTGGGACACAGGCCGCCGTCTCTCTTGCGCGAGCTTAAAAACACCGCCGGGCGCGGGCTTTACGCGCCTTTCCCTCATTTTATGGAAGGCCGCTTAAAAAACGCGCTTGGCGGGCTTTTTCCGGGGCGTGTTTTCCGTTTTTATTGCGGCGCCCCTTTTGTTCTGCAGGCTCTTGTAAAAACCGGCGAGGCCGCTCTGTGGCGACCTTTTTCCGATGCAAAATCGCCCTTTGCTGTCGCCGAGGATGCGCCGGGGGTTCTTATCCCGGTCTTGCCTGGCATTCAAGGCTGGCGCGGGGGGTTGCCGCTGGGTTTTTGCGCCCTTGCTCTGCGGCCAGAAGCTGCCGACGGCCTGCCCCCTGGGGAGTTTCTGCCGCCTTTGTCGCTGGCGGCGGCCGCTCGCGGGGCGCGGGAGCTTCTTGCAAGCGGCAAAAGGGCGAAGCCGGGCTACAGGCGCATAGAGAGGGCTTTGCAAAAAAGCCCCTGGAGCCGCCGTGGGATTTACCTTGGTTTAAAGGAGCCGCTCTGCCGGCCGCGCTGGGAGGCTCTTTTCGCCCGTTTTCTGCAAGCGGGCTTCCTGTTGCCCCCCGTCCCCAGCGACCCCCTCATCCTGCCGGGCGAGCTTTCCGACGGCGAAGAGGCCGCCCTTGCAAAGCTTTTACAAAGCTAGCTTTTGTAAAGCTCGCTTTTACAAAGCTCGCTTTTGCAAGAAGAGTAGAGGAGCGCACAAAGGCACAAGAGCCTGTAGAAAAACCCTAGCAATTCTACATTTAACAGAGCAGGGAGGAAAATTCACCACGGAGGACTGGCAAGCTGCGCTTGCCTAAAGAAACGCTGATTAAATCGAAGCTAATCATCGTTTCCTTAGGTTTCACCCCTTGACTACTTCTACCAGATTGGTGTGCTGGGGGTTCCCTTTGGCAAGCGGGGTCGGCCGGAAGGCGGTCAGCACGTTGATCGAGCCGGCTGTGTCCACTCCGTTTTTGTCCGGGCTGTACCACGCGCCCTGGGGCATTGCGACAACGCCCCTCACAATGCGCCCGGTAACAGAGGCCTTTACGCGAAGCCGCCCCCTCCCATTGAACACCTCGACTGTGTCGCCGCAGGTTATGCCCCGCTCTCCAGCATCGTGCGGGTTTATCCACAGGCGGTGCGGCTCGGCCTCTTCCATCCAGTCGCAGGCGTAATGAACGGAGTGCGTGCTTCGCTTTGTGTGCCAGCCGATAAGCTGCAGGGGGTATTTTTCGGCAAGCGGGTCACCGGGGCCTTCCGCGCAGGGGACGTATTTCGGAATGGCGGGAATCTCGCTCTCCTTCCCTTGCGCCTTGCCAAGCGCATCCAGCCGCTGGGAAAAAATCTCGATCTTGCCTGAAGGCGTGGCGAAAGGGTGAGATGCCGGGGCTTCAATCTGCTTTTTGTAGGCGATGTATGGCGCGTCGCCTGAAAATTTAAAGCCGCCGTTGTTTTTGAAAACTTCGTACTCCGGAAGCCCCGGCTCCTGGGCGCGTACATTGTCATAACAACTTTTCAGCCACTGCGAGCAGTTTTCATGCCCTTCGTCAAAGCCTTCAAGATACCCCATGCGCCCTGCCACATCGCGAATAAAGCCGTGCTCGAAACGGCAGCCGAAAAACGGATCGATTACCTTGTTGCCGAAAAGCAGGTAGGAACCGTAGCCCCAGGAGCCGGCGATGTTTTCGCTCTCTAAAAGGGAGGCCGCCGGCAGTAAAAGGTCTGCGAACCTTGCGCTTGCGGTCATAAACACGTCGGATGACAAAATAAACTCAACCTTGTTTGTGTCGCGCAAAATGCGAACCGTGTCGTTTATGTCGGAGTGCTGGTTGACAAGCGTATTGCTGGCAAAGCTCACAATCATTTTTATATCAGCGTCCAGCTTTTCCGCCCCTTCCAGAGCGTCATCGATTTTGTTCATGCCCTTGCCGTCTTCGACAGCCTTTGTCCAAAGAAAGCAGGGGATTTTCGCCGGCACCGGGTTTGGCGGCATGGGAAAAACAGGCCTTGCCCGCTCTACAACCCCGCCAAAGCCCCCCGCCCCCCCCCCTG
>JGI24700J35501_10929906_pt1 | contig 10560 bp, 8 predicted proteins | sample TergutTh196P1_FD_35501 | JGI IMG/M metagenome (IMG submission 35501) | reverse complement strand
GGCGGCTGGGCTTTCGTTCTAGAAAACGTAATGCTAACTTTCCGCCAGACTTAGGCCCCTGGGGCTCTGCCCCAGACCCCGCCACTTTGAAAAGTGGACAAACTTTTAAATTTGTTTGGGTGTTAGATGAGCGTAGGGGTGTATGTGGGGCGAGGTGGTGGTTAGAATTGTGAAAAATTGCAATTTTTAGCGATTGAGCCAATAAACAAGAGAAACAAATGAGCGGGTCAAGGGGCGCGCCCCTTGCGGGTGTGGGCAGAGCCCACGGTTTTGGAGGTTTTGGAGATGACGGAGCAGAGGATAATAGATGCGATAACGCAGGGGATGTTTACGATAATGGCGACTGCTGCACCGCCGTTGGTGGTGGGGCTTGTGGTAGGCTTGATTGTTAGTATTTTTCAGACAGTTACGTCCATACAGGAACAAACCCTGGCATTTGTGCCGAAAATACTAGCCGTGCTGGCTTCAATAGTTATTTTCGGACCGTTTATGCTGCAGACTTTGACGGCTTTTTTCAGGAGTATCGTTACGAACTTGCCAAATTATGTCGTCCCCATGTAGCAACAAAAAGCAAAAATAAAGTTTGACTATCCAAAATATTTTATAATTTGGCAATAATATTAACGTAGGGGCTAATGTCCGCCCGCAAGCCGCACTGGCGGATAATATCCGCCCCTACGAATGTCAAAAATTTGAATACATGAGTTGGCTAGTCCTTAAAAAAGGAGCGTGTGTAAGCTATGGAAGAGAAGAGGAGTACTCAGGAGCTTGAAAAAGAGGCAAAAAAAAGATGTTTGGATATTGCATTGTATCTGATTATCGGCAGTATCTATGTGTTTGCCGTTAATTTGGCGATTTTGACGACTACTATCGTTAGTGTGCCGAATGTTTCGCTCTATCTGATCGGGCTGGGATTTTTGGTGTTATTTGGCGTGATGTTTTGGAATAGATACACGCTTTTTTCATCATTTGGACTATTGGCAGTAGTTGCGGCATTTTTATATTATTTTAGAGAACGCATGGAGGACTTTTGGTTTTTCATGTATGAATTGAGCATGATTGCTACAGGTTATCTGACCTTTCGTATTGAATTTACTTGGATGATTGTTATCGCAATTTGTCTGCTGACAGCACTGTTTGTGGCGATTTGTTTACACGCCAACTTCCATTTTTATCTCATGGCAGGCTTTGGTGCAATAATCTTTATCATATGTTGGCTGATGGAATATCCGCAATCGTTGCCAGCATTTGTGTTGTATCTGTTTACTGTCTGCGTGTTGTTGGTTAGAAAATTACAGAATAAACAGGGGAATGGCACGAAAATGGCACTAACGGTCGCACCGATTTGTATTGTGATCGTCTTCTTCTCGTCCATGATACCTACGCCGAATACAACGATAAACAACGCTTCTTTTGAACGATTTATCAATGAACCTTGGGAAGTAATTGGCGAACTTTTCTTCCTTGCCTTTAACCCAAGATATTTTTCGTTCCAAAGCACAGGCTTTACAAATCAAGGCGGTCGGCTGGGAGGTCCCATTTCACCCAACAATCGCCCTGTTATGTCGGTGGATGCGGACAGACGAATCTACCTGTCTGGCGTTACGCATAATATCTATACGGGTGAAAGCTGGACTTCTAGCGATAATGTTTTTGAACCGATACATGGTGGTTTGCACCCGTCTTATATAGAATTTATGGAGACTGCATCGGCTATCTTTAGAGAATCGGCGTATCTACATAGTGAAAACGAACACATTTTGTACAATATCAGCTTGAGAGCCCCCATTTCGATGAATTCTGCCAATATTTTTATCGGCAGCAATCGTATGGCGAGCTTGTTCCGTCCGCTTAGGGATAGAGTGCTGTTTTTTGATAATTATACCCTGAACAATATGCTGTTGGCGAACAATTCGGGCGACCGTCGCATGACTGAGCTTGTGCCGCGCAATACTACGTACAGATTCAACTTTTTGGATATTGATTATCGAGATGAGCATATTATAAATATTTTGATGGCATCGGAGCGTGGATTTTACGAAAATTTTATCAATAATGCCACGGAGATGAGTCTGGAGATTTTTGTGGACTCGGAGGTAATCGGCGAGGCTGTGATTACCACTAGACCTAGATTTATTACGAACGATTTTATACTGCTAGAAGAATATGAACCCGTGCAAGCGGTGTTGACGGTAACAGAAGATGCCCGTAATGTCGTTCGCATGGGTATGGGGAGTTTGTCGGGTGCACTAGCCCTTTACAACCCTGATTTAAGCATATATGAAATAGCGATAAACACATATGAGGGGCTTTTTGCAAACTATAGCTTTACACGTCCAGAGCTTGAAGCATTTGACAATATTAGGTCTCAATTTGATTTTTCTGTCGATTGGCGTGCTGCAAACGATAGCGGCATTGTGCTTTCTAGCGGCCAGAGTATGCGTGTTTTGAGGGAGTCTTTGGATTTTTTGAACAATATCGAAAGAATGAGATATTTTGCCGAGTATGCAAATTTTGTATACGAAAATTATTTGGATTTGCCCGATACATTGCCGCAGCGAGTCATCGATTTGGCACATGAAATTACCGCTGGTTATGAAACAAATTATGAAAAAATACTGGCTTTGCAGGAATTTTTGATACAATTCCCCTATACGCTAGAGCCAGTGCCTGTGCCGAGAGACAGGGATTTTGTGGATTTTTTCCTCTTTGATGGTCAGGAGGGTTATTGTGTTTATTATGCGTCTGCAATGGTGGTAATGTCCCGTGCGATTGGGATTCCTGCTCGCTATGCAGAGGGATTTTTGATGCCGCCGACTCGAGATCCTGACACAGGGTTATTTACGGTTACAAACCGCAACGCTCACGCTTGGGCTGAGATTTATTTCGAGGGTTTTGGCTGGGCGATTATCGAGACCACAGCACCTTACATAAATGCAATGTACGAACGCCCCATGACAACTGCCGAACTCATGGCGTTCTTCGACTGGGGTTATGCCGATTGGCTAGATCTTAACTTTGACGATTGGATGTACTACTGGGAATACGGAATGTTTGATGATTTCGATTTTAGCGGTATGGGGACTGCTTTGGCAATTGCAGAAGACCCGATAAACATACGGGATATTTTCATAGGCGTTGCCATTGTCATTGCGGGGCTGTTATTCCTTTACGTACTAGCTTGGTATGTTTTGTACCGCTATCGGCTTCGTTCCGTAAATTCCATGGATTCCAACAACAGGATAATAAACTACTATCGAGAGATTTTGAAGATAACAAAATACTGGAATTTCCCGATACTTCCAGACGAGACGACACACGAGTATTGCGAACGTCTCCGTCGCCGTTTCTCTTTTGCCAGCGACACCATTTTTATGAACGATTTAAATGAAATTTACTACCGTGCTCGTTTCAGCGGGAAGCCTCTCGAGGACGAGGAGGCAAATTTCATGCGTTCCTGCTACTACGATCTCGTTCGTCAAGCAAAAATTTCAAGGAGCCGAAAAGAATTCCTATACATGAAATACATCAAGGGCATTGTTTCGCTTTAAAAGATTAAGACCGTGGGGCTCTGCCCCCACACCCCCGCTGGGGACGCGCCCCCAGACCCGCACATTTTTTTACTTTAATCCTTTTGAATTGACTTCGATTACGAACTCTTCGATTTTTTTAATATCGGGTTCGGCGGGTAGGGAGGTATTGATTTTGGCATAATCCAGCCGCCGCTCCAACCCCTCCAAAATTTCAAAAAATTCAGCATCATAAGTACCGTCCGATTTCCTATATGCCCCATTTCGTATACTCATCAATAAATTTATGTCGTTTTCCCTATACGTTATTATTTCCTCCTTTTCCAAAATATCGATGCACATCAAATATAAACGTATAAGGTGCATGGCGTGTTTCGCCAAATGAGCGTCGTCTTTTTTGTTATTCCTGTGGTTAATCTTGCCATAATTTTTTATGATGCTGTTCATTTCTGACCAAATGGATTTGTAATCTCGCAACGGATAGTGTTTTAGGCTAATGTCGGCAAAAATCTCAGTCTCGAAGTCGGCTTTTTCAGATTTGTCTATGTATAATTTAATCGACCCTTCTTCAAAATCCGCATATCTGCCGTCAAAATCCATCATGGCACGATTTATGGAGTTTAGCATATGCCGCTCCCTTTCGGCTTGGCTATACGTATGCCTCGCCAAATTATTTTGCAGACGGTTAAGCTGTGCCATTGCATAACCGCTAAATGATTTTATAGCCCGTTTCGATAGAAACATTTTGCGATTCGCTATAAGCTCGCTACCGATTTTTGTCGTCAAAAAGTAATGCTCTTGCTTAGCTCCTAGCATCTCTATTGTATTTGGGTTGCAATTCAAGATTAGGCGTACAAATTTATTAAACGCATACACCGTGGTATCGGTTGTTGTTTCCGTTATTTGTTCAAAATCGGATAACCCTAGCAGATTTTCGATTCTGCTCAAACACACGCCTCGCAGGTCAATGTCGCTATTTTCCGTACTAGTTCCATAGGCATGGCTGCCGCCTAGTGCAAGAAAAATTATTTGCCCATCCAAATATTTGTTTTGCCTTAAAAAATCATATTTTTCGCCCGAAATCAGCCGCTTTACTTGTTCCGTTATGTCCATAAATATTTTGCCTCCTCGCAACTCAGTCGCATGGCTTTTTTGATTTTTGCATTTTCTTAAAATTTATGCTATAATGGGAATAATAAGATAAATTTTGGGAAAAGTCAAGGAGTGGCTGTGATAGACAGGGATAAAATTTTACTGAGGAGTGGCTGTGATAGATAGAGATAAAATTTTACTGATGACAAAGATGGCTGTATACGATAAAAATTACGGCGAGACGGATCGGGCAGTTTTTGCATTTTTTAGGCGGGATTATATTTACAAAAAAAATATGTGGACACGGTTATGCGTGGCTATTGGGGCGTTGTTTTTGCTTGCTTTGTATTGGTTGCAGCAGATTTTTGTGATTGGCATAAGTATTCAAGAATTGGACGTTGCCCAAAGCGTTACCGATTCCGTCCTATTCCTCTTGGCTGTCATGGCTTTTTACACGATGGTTGGCACAATACAGGGCACTTACCAATATTACATAATCCAAAAAAGGACTGAAAATTACATAGAAATGCTGGAAGAAATCCAGCTTTTAAGCAGCCCTAAAAAGAAAAAACGCCCAAGCCCCGAGGAGGATGAAAATCTTGATGCACCCCTTTTATACAAAGACCGCATCGCCGCCGAACGTGAGCGTGCTCGCCCTCGTGAACGGGCAATAAGGGAGCGTTCCACACCACCAAGGCGAGCCATTCCCGAACGCAAGAGGACGCTTAGGTAAAAATTAAAATTTAGGGGTTTTACCATGAACCCCAAAAAGGAGAGTTCGATGGACACACTTTTGTTAGCTAGGGAAATGATAATAAAATTTTACAAACAGTTCGAGCCGATATTTTTGACGATAATACAATTTTTGTTTGGCGTTTATGTCTTTACGATGATAAATGGTATCGGCTATATGCGACCTGAGCTGGTTGGCTACTATTATCTCTTCCCTGTTACGGTGCTTTTTGGAATAGTATTTGTGATTATGCCGCTCTCGATTTCGTATCTTATTATGATTGTGGCTATTGCGATGCAATATTCGGCAAATTTGGAGGTTGCGGCGGTCATTTTTGTGTTTTTACTGTGTATGTTGACGTTTTATGCTCGTATGGCGGCACGGGAATCTATATTGATTCTTTTAACTTTTTTGGCATTTGGAATGGGCGTTCCCTATCTCATACCCTTGGTAGCGGGAATGTATTTTTCCATAACTGCCATAATACCAGTGGCTATCGGCGTTTTTATAGCCGCCTTTGCCCCCAATATTGAAACTATCCTATACACCACACAAACGGCAGACTTGAATCTTACGGAAGTACCCGATGTTTTTGGGGATGTGTACCTTGCCTTTACGGTTGCGTTGAATAATAGCAGCCATTGGGTGTTTATAGCGTTTATCTTTGCAGTGGTAATAATATTTGTCCATGTTGTGTCCAAACTTGCAATGCCTTTTGCAAAAGAAATTGCTATCGGGCTGGGCTGTGGGCTTACGATTTTTAGCTACTTTTTGGCATCGGCGATTGTGGGGCTTAATGTAAATATGGCGTTAGTTATGATAAGCACCCTGTTTTCAGGCATTTTGATGCTGATTGCCCGCATTTTCGATCCGATACTGGATTACCAAAGGGCTGAATCTGTCAGGTTTCAAGACGACGAAAATTATTACTATGTCAGAGTTGTGCCGAAAATACAGCTTTCTTCAAATTCAAAGCCAAAAACGCGCTCGAAAGTTGAAATAGATGATGAAGAGGATGAGGTCGATTGAACCCACTTGATTTTGTACAAAACTCACTGACTTTGCTGCATTTTACCGATATGGGCTTCAGTGAGATATTGGATATTATAATACTTTGCGTGCTGATATACTACATAATGAAATGGATACGCAAAACTCACGCTTGGTCGCTGTTACGTGGCTTTGTTATCCTTGTAATTGTGGCACTTGTGGCGTATCTCTTTAATCTTGTAACGGTTATTTGGCTGGTGCAGAATGCTTTTGCCATGGGTTTTGTGGCTCTTGTCATATTGTTCCAGCCCGAGCTTAGAAAAGCTCTTGAACAACTAGGGCGCGGCGTGGGTTCGCTCTCCGATCGCAAGGGGCAGATGGTTGCCGCCAGTATCGACGAAATCACTCACGCCATGGTCAACATGAGTGCCAGCAGAACAGGCGTTTTAATCTGCATTGAACGGACAGTTGCCCTTACCGACATATCCAACACGGGAATTACCGTAGATGCGGTACTGACTAGACAGCTTTTGATGAATATTTTTACCGTAAACACGCCTCTGCATGACGGTGCGGTTATAGTGCGGGACAATAGGGTTTTATCCGCCGCTTGTATTTTGCCGCTAACTGCCGAAAGTGTGGATTATGAATTGGGTACGCGCCATCGAGCGGCTCTAGGGTTAAGCGAGGTCTCCGATGCTTTAGTTATCATAGTATCTGAGGAAACAGGTTCAATTTCAGCGGCTTCTGGCGGAAAACTTACAAGGCATCTAACCGAACAGAAACTTCGAGAGGTATTAGGTGCAGAATTACTAGAAGAAGGGAAGAAGAGGAAAACCGTATGGAAAAGCAAAAAGGCATGATTTTTAATTTGGCGGCAATTCTGCTAAAAGACCTGCATTGGAAATTCCTGGCGATGGTTTTAGCATTTTTGCTGTGGTTTGTGGGCACAAACATAAATAATCCCATTTCGGCACAGGCATATAATAACCTGCCCTTAACTATCCTAAACCGTGATATTTTTGCCAATAACGGTATAGTGCTTATAAACGAGCAACAGATATTAAACGCCAACATATCGGTCAACATAACAGCCTCAAGAAACGATCACGAACTAATCAACGCTGCTCGAAACGATAATATACAGCTATCCATAGATTTTGGCGACATCGATATTAATCAGATACGGACTTCGGAGGATGTACTTACCCTGTCTCTGCCCATAAATTTGCAGATACATCAATCCTACGGCACAAGAACGATAACACCTAACGCCTTGGACTTAGTTTTAGATCTATATGCCGAACGAATGTTTACAATCGGCGTTGATATTACAGGTATGCCAGAAGAAGGCTATGAACAACGAGAATATGTACATTCTCCACGAGTGGTTCGGCTTGGCGGTGCACGCTCCCTTCTAAACGATATTTCAAGCGTTGGGATTTCAATCGACATAAACAACGCCACCGAGACAATGGAAGAAACCCGCCCCATATCGGTACGCAACCAGCTAGGCAATGACATTACAAACCAGCTTGCCTTAAGCGTAAGTTATAGCACCATCTCCGTCCCAGTTTCCCCGCATGGCGACATATTTCTCCACGTAAATCAGATAGGTACACCATCTTATGATTTTGTGGTTACGGAAATTGTCATAAATCCGCCAGGGATCTCCTTGGTGGGCGATGCCGAAATCCTTGAAACCACCGATTTTATCATGTTGGGCAACATCGATTTAACATCGATAACAACCTCGATAGAGCAGACTTTTAACATACGAGAGGTTTTGGAGGGTACAGGCTTAAATTTGGGGCATAATTCCCCCGAAGAAGCGGTAGTAACCGTCTTTGTGGAGGAATTAATCCCAAGGAATTTCGATTTCCCCATCAACAATTTAACGGTAATCGGAGCAACCCTCCCTTACACATTCGATGCTGGCAATACAGTACCTATAACATTACGAGGTCGCACCTCTGTGATAAACAACATAACAATGGCACAGATAAACGCCGGCATTGATCTTACAGGCTTGGCGGAGGGGACTCACTACCTGCAAGTAAGTGTAATTCCACCCACGGGAATAACTCTAACTAACCAACCCACAATACAAGTAATAATAGCCCCCGAAGAACCTGAAGAGCCCGAAGATGAACCAACCGAAGACGAGGATGAAGAACTCGACGAAGATGAGGAAGACGTATCAGAGGATGAGGGCGAAGAATAGGAGTAATGTCGTAAACGAGTTAAAATATTACAAACGAGCGGGTCTGGGGGCGCGCCCCCAGCGGGGTCAAGGGGCAGAGCCCCTTGCGGGGTGTGGGGCAGAGCCCCACGGTTTTAGATCGAAGAAGGAGTTGATTATATGGCGGATTATCCGCAAGTAGATCCCTATTTTATAGAGGAGAGGATTTCGGGTACTAGTTTTTTGACCAATTATAGAGCAGTGTTTGAAGATGGGTCGGATAATAGGAATTTTGTTATAACGGAGTTTAACCCAACCTTCATGGTAAGAAGACACGAAGACGGGAATACCATCGAGCCTGTCGAGCGGTTTTTGATTGAATTTGAAACAGCACTGGAACGCTTTACAAAGATGAGCGAAGCGTTTTCGGAATTGAATGAGCCGCATATCGCCTCTATCGAAAATGTCTTGAAAGTGAATAATACCGTCTATGTGGTAAGAGAGCTGGATTCCCGCAATAGAAGTTTGGACGGCGGGCTGGGTACGGAAAAAATGGATTTTAATGATGCGTACCAACTGCTTCGTCCACTTACACAAAATTTGGCAACGGCTTGGAAAGCGGGGCTATTATTCCAATTTGACTTGACGACTATCCGAGTAACCCCGTATCAACAGTTGTTGCTGGTTGCCATGTTTGATTGGGAAACCGATCATACGAAAACGATAAAACAGCTAGGTTATCTATTTTATCGGCTTGTAACAGGTATTGTTTTTAATCCAAGTTCGCCAGATTATGAACGCTTTAGCCTGCCGCCTCGCCTCGGTGCTGCAATGAAAGATATACTGACAGGCGAGCCTGCCTATGGATCTATCGATGATTTTAACAAGCAGATGCGTGCAATAATGGATATTGAAGGCAGAAAAATAGTTGAAACACATAGCGAAGTGGAGGAAGAGGGCGAGTCGAAGCCAATAAAAAAACCGATAGCCTTTGCTCTCATCGGTGCTGCCGCTGTCTTTGTAGTCGGAGCGATTGTTGTACCGCTTGTTTGGCTTGTTCTTTATGTTCAAAGTTTCGAGATAGGGGAGATTGAACATAGAGTACCCTTCCATGTTACCGCTGCAGAGGCGGCTACAACGCCATTCGTTCGCTTACATTCAGGCTATGCAATAACCGATCCACGAGATGCGACTGTGATGTTAAACGGGTCATTTTTATTGAATGCAGGCATGGTTTACCATCGTTCTTTCCAAGCTACAAATGGGCTTTCCTCGAGAATGGCAACGGGAGGTTCTACAAATCTTGTGATTTCAGATGTGCGGCCCGCTTTTTTGACGGCACATGGCGGGTATATTTATTTTAGCGATGGCTTGGCAAATTATAGCATCAGAAGAGTGCGGCCAGACGGCACGGGGCTTGAAACCGTGTCTGAAAATATGGCATCTTTCCTAACGGTGGACGGAAACACTCTATTTTACACAAATCATAGTAACCGTGATTTCTTGTATGCTATGGATTTAGGCTCGCTACAGAGTACGGCGTTTTTACAAAAGCCAGTCTATGAGCCAGTCATATTAGGCAGGTATCTCTTCTTTGTAAACGGGTCGTCAAATTTTAGGATTTATTCAATTTCATTGGATAATCCCAGTGCGGCAGCCGTACGTATGAACGATGCAAATACTGATAATTTGCGTGTTTCAGGTACTACTCTATATTATCGAAATATAGATAACGGCACGATACATCTAGTAAATGCACTGGGAGAGGAGACTGTTTTGGAAATACCCATACCTGTGGAGAGTTTTGACATTTTGCCCTCCCTTTTAGCTCCAACGATTTTTACAATCATCGAAGAGGGCACTAACGAGCTATGGTTTTACGACAGGCATCAACTAATCTCCAGCGGCATTTTCGCCTCCTACGTTTCCATAATAAACAGCAGCTTGGCATACGCAATCGATTTCAACGACAGCAACACAATCCGAGAAGTTCCAATGCCTTAAGACCATGGGGCTCTGCCCCACACCCCGCC
>JGI24700J35501_10929905_pt1 | contig 10560 bp, 6 predicted proteins | sample TergutTh196P1_FD_35501 | JGI IMG/M metagenome (IMG submission 35501) | reverse complement strand
TGGAACGGAGTTCTACCACAGGGGAATTTTCAAACTACCAGAACGCTGGGAGAAATGTGTACAAAGAAGTGGCGATTATGCGGAAAAATAAAGAAAGATTAAGGTGGTGTATTTGGTTTGTCAATAATAAAGCATGTTACTTTACAAAAAATTGTTGCTCATGACTTTCGGTACGACCTACATACATTTAATGTTACACGAATTTTCATATAAAGATGATGTACACGTAGTTGGGCCTCATTGTATTGGTTGGGATATTTGTAGCACAGTCTGGTGTTTGGCGGTGGGTGGATGGCTGGAGAGTAGTGCTGAATTATGGACACTGTGAAATGCTGAGACTGTATAGTATCATTGGGGAAGATAAATGAAGCAGATTCTAATAAGATAAATAACTCTGAAGGTGCAGGCGTAACAGTCCTTCAGAACACTGGGAACTGTTTACCCCACACAGCATAACATCACAGAAGACTTGAATCCTCAGAAAGCACAGTGTACTATGTTGATTCAGCATCCTTGACTGTGTTTAATGCTGTCCATGGAATAAGGTTTCACATGTACACGTAACTGATGGATATCTTCATAGTTCCTGTGTGCAGTTTTTTTTTATGTATCATTAGACAATGGATTTGGTGGAGGATACCTGGATAATCTTAGTAAAATATCAGTATCCTCCATCACCTGTGACTGTGCATTTTTGATAGGTCTTGGAAATATGATCTGTGTATGTAGGAATACCATGACAAGCTTCGGCCAAACCCGTGATTCTGTGCATGGCTTTACTTAATGTGATTTAGATCTACTATGTAAGTACATTTTTTCAGTGACATATTTCCTTCTGACTGCACCATGGCCCTGGGTTCGACTCAGCCCCTAGTGAGAATGAGTACCAGGAACATTCCTGGGGGTAAAGGCGGCCGGTGTGTGAGGCTGACGACCTCACTACCTTCATGTGCTGAATGTCATGAAAATCTGGGAGCCTAAACCTCCTGGAACCCTCTGGGCCCTACCGGGCCTGTTAAAGCACTCCTTTACCTTTTATGTAAGTAAATTTGTGACAGAGAACTGATGTTATACAATGTGTAATTGGTCCTTATCTAAATTTCCAGAAGAAATGGAGAGGCTACTTTATTATTTATGTGAATAAGAAAAAAGTGCTAAGAATTACAGTGTCACAAAGTTCATGATGTTACAGGCATATATACGAATGAATGATATATATAATAATTATAGATAGTTTAGACAATATTGGTCATAAAGTTATTAATTACATGTGTTAAATAAGCAAAAATAGGAAATAAGTATGGAAATCAAAATAGGAAAGGATTTACTCAGCAAAAAAGATAATATTGTGGATCTTGCAGAATCAGCCAGGTTACATAAAATGCCAGAAATCACTGTATGTGGCAAATGTAACAGTGTTATAATAACAATTGATCCATGAAAAACAAACATCATGTAAACAGTAAGCTATGGATGGATTTTATGACTTTATATTTTAATGTTTAAGGATTTGGGTTGGGATAGTTCAATATAAATACAATAATTTGATTATGAGACATGACACCCTGAGAATTACTGAGTAGCCAGAGCATGTCATGTTAGAAACACAGTCTGGCTTTTTTTGAGGGAAAGACAATACAAATGTTCTTTAAGAGACAAAGTTATTGTAAGGGGACTTAAGTGTTACCTGGAACCCTGTGCTGAAGAAACTCATGCTGGACCCTGGTCTCAAGGAGCATTAATAGTTAATAGTTTTATTCATGTTCAAGTGATCTACAGAAGGTACCATGAGGGACGCTGAGATATAGAAAAAAGAGGAAGGTCTTGTAATATATATATCAACATACTGTTATGAAAATATAACATTGTCATACAATACAGCTAAAAGAAAACAATACACAGCATAACACAGTGTCAAACTGCAACAACAAACCTATACCTTGAATATTGTTCGATCAAGTAATAAAATACAGTTTATGCTATGAATAAAATATATTATGAATTATTATTATATTGGAAATACTACTCCAATGTGTAAAAAGAATTTGAATAAAGAATTTTTTTTTAAAAGACATTTGGATTCCTCAAGTTTAGAGGATATGTCCTTTATATATGTAGGTAAACTATTAAAAACCTTGAGTCCCATATGATAAGAACCTCTGATATAAAGACAGGTTTGATATTGTCTTATGAAAATCAGAGCCATATCTGGTATTTCTGCCATGGATATTTGAATATGTAATATATTGCTGCCTGTTAGTAATGACAAAGGAAAATAATGAGAACATATGTTGTGATATAAAAGTGAAAATATTTAGATTTCTGAACAAATTTCTGCATGAATCCCTATTTGTAGAATTAGTAATTGTTATTATTACTTTTTCTGCAGTCTGAGTATATGAATACTATATGGAGAACTGCCCAAAAATATTATGCCATATGTCATTTATGAGTGAAAATAGGCATAATATATCATTATTAACGTTTCTTGTGACATTATTTGTTTCAGAGTTCTAATGGCATACCATGCTGACCTTAATTTAGGTATAAGATGGTCGATATACACTCTCCAATCCATTATGTTATTGAGGCATAATTCTAGATACTTTGTTTCAGATAAATTAGCAATAAATTTATTTTCATATTGTAATTTACTGTTTATCTTATGAGCGTTCTTTGTTTTAAAATGAATGAAATCTGTTTTTTTCAGAATTTAGTAATAATGAATTTACATTAAACCAGTTGTTTATTGTTCAAATACTACTTTTATATTAAGTTGAAAGTCAATAATATTTGAGTCATTAACAGTTACGCTGGTATCATCAGTGAAAAGCATCAGCAAATCATTAATGTAAATGAGGAACAATAAAAGACCAAGACTTGATCCTTAAACACTATGAGTTGTTATTTTTTTATATTAAGATATGTTATCAGAGTGTATGTTGGAGTGTTTTGAGACCTTTGATATCTGGCTTCAACATAAGATTTTAGTAAGTTAAGGAACTTAACAGTAATACCACACAATTCCCATTTGCCAAGCAATATTTTGTGATTAACACAATCAAAAGCCTTATGTAAGTCACACAATATACCACCAACTTTTTTTTTTATTATTATTTAAGGCATTGAGTATTGCATTGAGTATTGCATTAAGTAATTTATGTTTTGCTTTTACAGTAGAAGAATTTATTCTAAAACCATACTGTTCATCAACTAATATGTTATTGTCAATAAGATGTTATATTCTCGCATATATTAGCTTTTCAAATATTTTTGAATAGGATGTTAGTAAAGCTACAGGTCTGTAATTTGACATGTCATTTTTGTTTCCTATTTTGAATAAAGGCTTTACTACACACTATTTCAAAAGTGAAGGAAAGGTAACTGTTGATAAAGCGTGATTACAAATATAAGTTAAGGTTGAAATAATGAATTGTGAACTAGCTTTTAGGATTTTTGTAGAAATTTCATCGTAGACATGCAAGTTAGAAGGTTTTAGAAATGTAATAATTTTTTTTAATTTCTTTAGTTGATGTTTATTTAAATTTAATACTAGGAAAAGGTGGGGCACGCGGTGGCGCAGTTGGTTGAGGCACTGCGCTACAAGCCGGAAGGTCGCGGGTTCAATTCTTTTCATTGACATAATCCTTCCAGCCGCACTTTGGCCCTGGGGTTGACTCAGCCTCTAACAGAAATAAGCACCAGGAATATTTCCTGGGGGGTGGTAAAGGCGGTTGGTGCGTAGGTCTGACAATCTTAACCCTTTCATGTGCTGATTGTCTTGAAATCTGGGAGCCTCGAAATCCTGGAACCCTTAGAGCCTGTCCAGGCCTGTAATGGGGATTGCTTCACCTTTTTTTTTTACCTTTACTACGAAAAGGTTTTTTAAAAGTTTGATATAAATATTCCATAGGGTGGTTAATATTGAATTTTCCATCATTGACCATTATGGCTGTAGATATAAAGTAGTCATTTAGAAAGTTAGATATTATTTGGCAGTCCTTAATACATTTCCCATCAATTTTTAAAGTCTTTAATTCTTCATTTACTGTCCTCCTAATGGTTATTGATTTTACTGTGTTCCATGTCGTTTTAATTGCATTCTCCGATGTAATATTAGTATTATAGTATGATCTTTTTGTTTCTTTAATAGTGTGTGATAGTGTTTTACAAATATATTCATAGTGATGCATAATTTTAATATCATTATAGTTCTTAGTCAATAAATAAAAGTCTGTTTCTAAGGAACACAGATTTTTAAAATAGGGAGTAACCCATCCAGTATCATTTGTAATTATCTTATTATTTTCTGTTTTCTTTATTAAAGGAAAATTAGAATGGATGTTCCTTAAAAATGTATTTAAAATATTGCTAAATATTATAATTGACTTCCTCTTCTGAAAAGATATCTTCCCATAACCCAAAACTTAGACTGTATTTAAAATCATTTAATAAATTTCCATTGATTATCCTAATATTTATAATATTATATGTGTGTGCTCATAAAGACAAATATCGTGCATCATTATTAACTGGGCATCATGGCCAGATAGACCATTACAAATAGGGAATATTACAAAGTTTCCGTGTCTATAAAAATCTATGAAGATATTATCAATGGCAGAAATTGTAGTGTTCTGAATTCTAGTTGGAAAGCCATATGAAAGCTATATGAAATGAGTAATGAGTTTAGTTGACTTTTCCTGTAAGTATCAGCCAAATAATTATGTTAATATCTCCACCAACTATAAATTCAGTATTGGGATTCATAAAGAGCGTTAAAATATTCTCTGATTTCAGTAAAAAAAATTTGTAGAATTGCCAGAGGGTGCTCTATAAATATTAAAAATGTAGATATTAGATTTAGTCATCTCAAGTTTTACTCCACTAATTTCAATATGAGGATCTTACAAAATTGTATACTCTCATGTACAAAAATACAAGTTTCACCTTTTAAAAAATGTTTTCTAAAGTAGCTAGCTAACAAGATATAGTTTTCTATACAGAGATTATCTAGCTGTAGTTGATTTTGGTGATGTTTTGTTACGCTGATAATATGCGGGAGATCAGAAGGTATTGAACTAAGCAATTTATTAGTTTTAAGTTTAAATCCCAGTATGTTTTGGTGGGAAACTTTTAGTGAATTATGTGGTAAAAATAGTTTATTATTGTTGTTGTTGTTGTTAATATCACCATTATTACCATTGTCGTCACCTACATTGTTATTCTGTCTGATACCAAAGTTTCATTGTTCTTTGAAGGAATTGTGATACTATTTATAATTTGTGGAGTATTATTGATACATTCATTATGTACAAATTGTGTATTCTTGTCCCTCATCTCTACTTTATTACTTAAAATTTCCATAAGAAATCGTAATTTTCATTAATAGGTAACTTCCATTGTCTAGTTGATGTCCTAACTTTGGTGTTGTCATCTATTTCTATTGTTTCTTTATAAGCATTTTTCCCTTGTTCACTTCACTATTGGTATTATCCTTCCTATTGGTATTTTTCAGATCATTACATACATTACTAATCTGAAAAGCTGTCCTAACAGTTTGAGTGGTTTCCCAGTCAATACAAAGGCTCTACTGCGAATAAAGGTGCAGTAAAGTTACAAATAAGTAAAACCTTCTCAGTTTGAAACAGTTTATCAATAATAGTGCCAATTTGCTTACAAATTACTGCTTTCCCAAGACCATTTAAGGGCAGTCCATGTTGGGTAAAATATTCTGTTTTGATCAATATCAATTACAGTGATATGGGTAATGGGCTTCATATATTTATGCAATTTTATGTTGAATTTTTTAACCTCATTGTTTATATTGGAGGTATATGAATGATCATAGCCATGAGGTACAGTTAACATGATAATGATTACTGCAGATTTGTAACTAAACTACCCACAGCCTATGACATAACTGAAATGCTACTAAATGTTACAGCACATCTTCGGCAGTTTTCCTAAAACATATCAAGGTTACTTGTCGCTGGAAGGTGTAATAGGGTTGTGTTACTGTTACATGCAATGCACAAAATTGTAATTTCATTTTATTTGATTATGCAAATCACATGACTTACATAGAACAGCAAAGATCTTTTTATCGGCAATGGAACGGGTACAATTTTTTTTTATTTGGAAAAAGGCTTTGGCCGAACCGAGGCATGTGTTAATGTAAGTATACTCCTGAACTGTCCTGAACTGAGTCATAAATTCAGATTTCATGCTGTTAAATTGCGGTCATCAAATAATAAATATCCCAATGCGATGTAGCCAATTATGCATTCAGCAGTTACATTCTGCTCTACGATGTGTATGTAATTTCACCCTATCCGAATGCAGAGTATCCAATTATTTACTCAAAAGTTACATTCTGGCATAAGACACCAGTTTAGTTTGGTTTGGTTTATTTGTTCAACCATTCAGTCCCATATGTAACATTGGACATGTCAATTACAGATTACAATTTACAACACAACTTATATCGACACAATATAATAAATAACAATACAAAATTTAAAGACCAATTGGAAGTTGAATTTGTCACTACATCTAGATAGATGTGTATTTATATAAATATACCTAAGAGTTAAGAATTAAAATTAAAAGTAATAATATAGAATGGTAATGACTTATGTTACATGTAAAAATATTTAGATGTTTACTTTTAAAATGATTACACTGAGCCAAGATCTCTATTGGAATTCCAAGAAAAATATTCCTCCAATGAGTAAAATGAATTTATAAGAAGGAAACTTTTTAAAACAGATCTGAATTGGTTTATGTCATGAGATGTATTTTTTATGCTAGTAGGAAGGTGATTAAAAACTTTGCTTCCAAAATAAAAGGGACCTGTTTGGAAAGTTGTTAAGTTTGCAGTTGAAGTATGTAAGTCAGAACTAAATCTAGTGTTAATATTATAAATTTCTGAATTTGATTCATTTAAATCTCTATTTTTGGCATCAAATAATAAAAGGGAAAAGTATATTGTGATTTTAATGGTAGAATTTTTAGATTCTTGAATAACTGATGACAAGAATCTCTGTTTCTGGCATTCATAATTATTCTAATTATCCTTTTTTTAATTTTCAAAATATTAGAGCTGTATGCAGAATTACCCCAGAAAAATATGCCGTGTGATGGGATGGAATGAAAATATGTAAGTAAATTGTCCTTAGTGTATCTTGGGACATAAAATGTTTGACATACCTAACTGCATAGCATGCTTGGCTTAGTTTAATCATCATTTGATCAATATTGTTTTTCCATGACCAGGAACTATCTATATCTAATCCAAGAAATTTAGTATTTCTAGTCTCTTTAATCAGTTTATTGCCACGACTTATTTTTATATTAATTTCATAACTATGTTTATGCCTAAATTGTAAAAAATAGGTTTTATCAAAATTTAATGAGTTACCTCAGAACCAGTCATTTATATTATCAATTATATTGTTAATATCGTCTTTAAATTTTGAGGGACGAGGATTTGTAACTAGTATGCTTGTGTCATCTGCAAATAAAATCGGTCTCGGTGGGTCAGCTGTTATATTCGGAAGATCATTTATATAGATTAACAAGAACAAAGGACCAAGTACTGAACTTTGAGGAACACCGTGTTTTATTTTGCTCCATTCTGAAAAAGAATCGGTATTAAAAGAGCTATTATTTATTAGTGCTCTCTCATATCTATCACTGAGGTTTTATCGTAGCAGTTCATTGGTTTTGCTCCTGAATCCATAAAATTCACATTTAGACTAGCATATCGTGATTTACGGAGTCGAACGCTTTTTCTAAGTCACAAAATATTCCACCGACTGTTAATTTATCATTAAGTGCTAACAATATTTCATTTATTAGTTTGAAGGGGGCTTTTTTAGTTGACGAATTATTTCTGACGCCATATTGTTCGGTTGCAAATATATTATTTTGGTTGATGTGTTGGTACCAGTGGGAGTCATTTTGTTTTCCCGCAGCCACGCCCATCTTCTAGAATGTGACGCAACATGTGACTCGAGAGTCGGTATAAAAAAAAGAACCTCTCAACCACAGACAACTACGCTCGACTGATGTTTCACTTCTACGCTCAACGTACTCGACGTACGATTTAGCCACGGCATCACATCTCAAATAAATTGCGTGATGACACCTCGTTCACCACTATTCGTGACCACAAAAGCTGTGAGACAGTTGTGTAACTTCAGACCCAACGGTGTGACGTTAAGCGGTTGTATAGTTACCTAATTCCAATTGTTAATAGTATGATTATAGGTGACTGTTACCGCGCGCGCGCGCACACACACACACACACACTTTCAGTTGCAAAAACGGAATCGTAGCTGTAGTTGGCTACCCTGTGGGTGGAAATTAGCAAATGACTGGCAGTGTTGGTTTGACGTATGGATGCATGAATGAGAGTGTAAAGTTTGGTACTGGATGTATTAGCTGCAGTTTTTAAATGTGGGGAACAATTACAATTCTGAGTTTTTGATATGAGTAGTTTAGCTTAATTTGGTAGCTGTTATGCGTAAATTGTAGGGGATCGTGACAATAGAAGATGTTGGGTTCGAGCTGTCAGAAAAGGTATTAAAGGTAGAAGCTGGGGTGGAGAATGATGAAGGTACGTCTGTTAGGCATTGTCGTGCGTGTGATATATGTACATGTATTTTTTTATTCTCAGAATGTGTAGCGCTGGTTTGTACCACATCGGTCCGTCCCACCCAGAACCCAGCCCGCTTGATTATAAGTACTAGATTCGTTGCGAGAATGGAAGAATTAAACCTAACACTTAGCCTTCTTAACTTGCCACGGAGTATTGGTTTTTGTTGTGGTTAGACGGGGTAACATCAGCCGTTTATTTTTATTTTTTATTTATCGTTACATTTCAGAGATCCATAATAGGCAGCGACGCCAACCCAATCCGTACCTGATCAGAAGTGAATACAGACTGATGTGTGAAAAATATTGAACAAAGCTTTGAGGTGGGAGGTTCATGTATTAGAAAAGTGAGCTGCAGCTGCGCTGTGCATTGCTTGTTAAGAGGAATTACCCGTAAAAGTGTCAAGTCCCAAGCTCTCATGATGCACATGAGTTATTCCTGAAACACTACATTAGGCTTAGAAAGTGATATGGTCTAGAACAGAATAGAATGTATTTGCATTTCCTAGATAATTCATAGTACAAGGCTGTACAACATGTTATATGAATATATTATAACGTGTTCTACAGGAATATGAAATGCATGTTTCATACAATTGCTTAGAGTCATCTTGTAAATGTATCACATACACACCAAAAATACAGCAAGGCATCTATGTCACAATTCATTATGTGTGTACCAGTTACAAACTGTCAGTTGGCAAAAAAAAATTCTACAGAATAGAAGCAGTGAGTTAGGGTGCAGGCTTTAAGTGCTGGCCGAAATATGTCAGTATGGTTTGTGATTTTATTGTTAGGTGTAAGAGCATTGTATAACTTGGTTCCTGCATAGTATACTCCTTTCTGGTAACTACTGAGTTTAATACTTGTAAAATGAATATATGAAACTACATGAATAATTTTGTATGAGAGACTTTTTTAAATTCTGCCATTTTTCTAATGATTTTGTTTTTCATATTAAAAACTTCATTGCTGTCTCTTGAATTTTACCGAGCAGTATGTCTGTGTAACATTATTGAGTGGAAATAAGCAAAGTAAACTAATTCAGCAGTATCTCTTCTCATGAGTGGTGTGACTGCCCTCATGGAAAAGCCAGCTGAACTAATTTTGGGGATGATATATTCATTGTGTTTTGTACAGTTTAAGTTATTATCAGTTTTGAGACCAAGACATTTCCCTGTGACTACCTGATTGTTTTACTGCTTGTGCTTCCTGTGTGGTACATTCTTACTTTTTTTTTTAATTTAACTGGTTGGATCTGTGTACATACTTCTGTGTTCTGTGTATAGCACTTTTCATTTTATCTAAGAGTTAATGAGGATGTTACAGATTTTTGTACATGATGTAAATACATTTTGATTCTTTCAGGCTTGATCATTGTGTAGTATATTTTGAAACAATCCCTTTTTTTTTTATTTTTTTACTTTATCCATTGTTGACTTGTGATTAAAACACAATGTTTTGGAAGCCTGCTGTGGTTTCATCTTAAGGTGCAGGAATAAACCTAACTGGTGGGCCCCTTAGAACAAGCCCCATTTGCTGGCCCCAGTGACTGAGAATAGCTTATAAGCATATATATATTTACATCATACACAACAGTGTATTACATTGTTGTGTATGACATAAATATATATATGCTTATAATGTCACATACATTGTTGTGTATCACGTAAATATATATATATGCTTATAATGTCACACAACGGGATGGCTTCCATAAAATGAGAATAGCTTGCTGTGTTTTAATTATGGATCAGTGGTGGATGAAGTCCAGAAAAGGGATATTGTGTCAGAGCATAAGTACAGTTTTAAACCTACAAAAACTACTGATGAAGTTGCTAATATATAATGTATATTGGAATACTGCAGTGATGCATAATATTGCTGGACTGATAAGCC
>JGI24700J35501_10929907_pt1 | contig 10561 bp, 10 predicted proteins | sample TergutTh196P1_FD_35501 | JGI IMG/M metagenome (IMG submission 35501) | reverse complement strand
GGCTGTGAGTGCGGCGGGCGCACGAAGGCGTAAATTGTGCCGAGTATTAAAACCCCGATTACCAGCATGGCAAAAACAAGCAAAAGGCGGAAAAAAACAAAACTTTTTTGGCCTTGCGGCCTGTAAATGGGGGGTTCCCGCTCTGGTTTGTACATGATATAATTATACAACATTTTGACAGAATGTCATCAGTTTTAGGAGGCAATTTTATGGTAAATTCACGCAGCTCATTGAAGACGGAAGTAAGGGAAAAAATGCGGGACGGGGTCGGCAGCGCGACTTTGGTGCATTTGGTCGATGCTGAAAAAGAGAAGAACGTCAAGCTCTTGGCAGAGGTAACTTTGCCGCCGGGAACGTCTATCGGCAGGCACAACCACGAAAACGAAACGGAGTATTACATTATTCTTTCGGGGGCAGGTCTTGTGGACGATGACGGCAAGGATACCGAGGTGAAGCAGGGCGATGTGGTCATCACCGGCGGCGGTGCTTTCCACAGTATCGCCAACAAGGGTTCCGTGCCTTTGGTTTTCCACGCTTTCATTGTAACTTACTAGTGATTGGCCGGCGGCGGGGGCATCCCCGGCCGCCGCCTTTGCCCGGCCTCAGCCGCCGCCGGAGATTGTTATCCCGTCGAAGCAGCACCAAGGCAGGATGTTGTAGCCGCTTGTGTTGCGCTCGCTGGAAATCGCCGTAATCCTGCCAAGAACATCCACGATGTTAAACGATACCATTGTCTCTTTTAAGGCGCAGGTTACTTCCCCGTCCTCGATTAAAAAGCTGTTTTTTGCAACGCCGGAAATGTCCCCGCTTGGCCCAGGCCTTGCGCCGGAAAAACGGTTCAGCAGTATGCCCCGCTTTACTCCCTTTATCATGTCGGCAAGGGAGGTGTCCCCGGCGGCAACTTCTATGCTGGAAAAGGCTGTGTTGCCCGCCCTGGGTTTGCCCGTTTTGCGGCTTCCGTAAAGGCTCAAGGCGAAGTTTTCCAGCAGGCCGCCCCGGATAAAATCCGTGTCGGCGCTTTCATAGCCGTCGGCCGTTACGCGCTCGCCGCCTACGATGCCGGGGTGCAGGGGGGCGGCGCGCATGGTGAGCTTCGAGTCGGCGACTTTGGTTCCAAGCGAATCCTTCCAGCGGCTTGTGCCTTCGATTAACGGCCGGTCGGACAAAAAACAGGCGATGAGGGTGTCCCATATCATGTCGGCGCAGGCCGGCGTTACGATAACCTGGCCTGTAAACTTTCCGTCTATCATCCGGGGGTCTAGCGATTTTTCGGATTCGCCGAACATGGCTCGCTGAAGGCCCCAGTCCATGAAGGGGCTGTCCAAGGACGAAAGGCGCAGCGCCGATCCGTTAAAAGACGTGGATTTTTCCCCGTCTTTGGCGGCAAACATGGCGGAAAGGCCGTAAAACTCGGTCTTTGTGTCAAAACGCACCCCGTTGGTATTTGCAAAGGCTGTCTGCGAGCTGTTGAAGTCCGACACGACTCCTTCCAGTATTATCTTGGGGAACTCGTCTTTCACTTGCTCCAGAAAATCCTTTGTCCTTGCAAAGAGCCTGTCCATGCCCGCCCCGCCTGCGCCTTGGTCAAAGGTTTTGTTTTCGCGCTTTTCGGCGATGTCTTCGGCTTCGTCCGGGGGGGCCGACGCGGTAAGGGCTACGCAGCCGGAGGCGGCCTCGTTTATGGAATCTTTGTCCAGCTTGTTCACGGCAAGCACTCCCTTGCGGCCGTCCTTTATCACTTTAAGGTGCAATGCGTCGTTAAAAAGGGTTCGCATCAGCGTAAACTTGTTGGCTTCCACGTTGAACTCGTCCTTGCGCCCCCGGCTTACGCTGCAAGCGGCTTTGTCCGCGCCGGCTTTCTTTAGCGCGTCAAGCGCGTATTCGGCAATTTCGTTATGCGTCATCATCTGCCCCCTAGGTTCAAATCGCAGCGGATGGCCGGGCCGCCCATGCCCACTGTCATCGGCTGTTTTTTTCCGCAAAAGCCGCCGCATTCCCAGTGCATATCGTCAGAAACCATGTCGCAGGTTTTAAGCATTTCAAAGGCGGTGCCGGAAATCGTGGTTTCCCTTATCGCCTTGCCCAGCTTGCCTTTTTTTATCTCGTAGCCCAGTGTTACAGAGAAGGTGAACTCCCCGGTGGTGTCCGCCTGGCCGTTGCCGGTTCTTTCTATATAATAGCCGTCATCGACGCTTGCGATCATTTCGTCCAGCTTGTTTTTGCCGGGGAGGATTGCCGTGTTTCTCATGCGGATAAGCGGCTCGTCGCAAAAGGTGAAGGCGCGGGCGTTTCCTTTCGGTTTTACGCCGAAGTGCAGGGCGCTTTCGCGCGAGTGCAGGTAGGATTTTAGGATGCCGTTTTCGATTAAGACGGCATCTTCGGCCGCAGTGCCTTCGTCATCGACATATACCGGCAGGGGGCAGGGTTTGCCCAGCGCGGTGTGGGCAAAGTCTATCATTGTTACGATTTCGCTTGCCACTTGCCGGTTCAAATTGTGCGCGGCGACAGAGCCGCCCAGCACGATGTCCGCTTCGACGGTGTGCCCGACCGCTTCGTGGGCGAGCATTCCGGCAAGTTTCGGGCCTAGGACGCACTTGCGGGGGCCGGCCTGGGAGTATACGCCTTCGCGTTTTTGCATTAGTTGCTGGTAGAGGGTGTCCAGTTCCACCTCCATGAGCGCGGGGTCGGGGAAGACCCGGTCGAAAGTGCCGTAGCCGCCGAATGACTGGACAAGTTCGATTGGCACGCCGTCGTCGGTTTCGGCTGTCATGAAGACGTAGACTATGCTGCGGGGCTGGAAGCTGTGGCTGTCCGCTCCGTCGCTTACGACAAGGAGTTTTTCTATGTCAAGGCTGTCCGAGACGACTGTGCGGCTGGCCAGTTTTTTGTATTTACCGGCGATTATCGAGTCAAGCGCTTTTGCAAAATCGATCATCGCGCTTTGGGGCGCGCCGGCGCCCGGCGGGGTTTTTAGGGCGACTTTGCCGTTTTGTCCTTTGGGCAGGGGCGGCAGGCCTTTTTTAACGTGTCTGTCCATAAAGGCCGCGTTGTCCGCCGCCGCCGCAAGGATGTTCCTTACGCTTTGGTCTGTGTATTCCGCGCCCGAAGCGAAGCCGAAGGTTCCGCCTTTGTAAACCCGTGCGGATACCCCGCCTGCGGAGTTTTGCACGTTGGAAACCATGTTGCCGGCAAGAAAGACGACGCGTTTTGACGTGTTTATCTGGGCGCGAAGCTCGGTATGGTCCCCGCCTGTCCCTTTGTGCGCGGTTAAAAGGTCTGTTAGCATGAATGTCCCTCCATAAGGATAAGGGCGCGGGGCTTTCCCCGGCCTGTCCGCATACTGTGTTCCATTATAGGGCCTTTTTCCGATTCCCGTCAAGGCAGCGACAAACGCATGAGTGCTCGAGCTTCTGAATTTTCTCCCATTTTAATCACACGAAGGCACATCGAACCTACGGTTCGCGGCACAAAGGACAGATTTGAAAGCGCCGCTTATTCCTACCTTGCTCATCTAAATCTTCTATAATATTAGGCAAGAGGGAAGCGCGGCCATATCACGGTTCCGCCTGCCCTCCTAACCTTAGTGCCTTAGTGCCTTTGTGTGAGCCTTTCCCGAGAGGGCAGGGGAGCTACAAGCCCCAGCCCTCGCCGGAAAAGTTAGCGCCGGGGAAGGATGCTGAAAAGGTTTTCGGAAAGAAGGCCGCCGTATTCGGCAAGAATCCTTCTTTCGGCCGCGGCTATGGCGCGGTTTTCGGCCTCTGGCAAAGACACATGGCCCTCGCGCCCGTTAATGTTGAACGCCGGAAGCTGGCTTACCCCTGTCGCACTGCTTATAAAGTTTGCCGAAACCTCGTAACGCACAAAAACATTCTGCTGGTTGGGAAAAGAAACCTCCGGCATATTAAGCCGCACTTCCAGCGTGTACTGCGCCCCTGCGGAAACCGTTCTAAGGCCGGCCTCGGAAACGGCCCGCGAAAAAGCCCCGTGAATACGGCCGCCGGCATCAAGGCCGTCCCTTTTTTGAACGACAACCATGACAGGAATGTTCTCCGCAATCTGCGCCGCCGAAAGCCGGTACAGATCGCCGTCCCTTACGCCGGCAACAGGCGGCGCGCCAACCACGCCCAAGACCCTTGCGTAAGAGATATTCGCGTCCGCCGCCGCCGCCGCCAAAGTGTAGCGGGCGAAACCGGTTATCGAATTGCGCTGTGCCGGGGCCATATCGGTAAGGCTGTCTATCATGGAAAGATTTGCCCGGATCAAATCGGTGTAAATTTGCGCCGTCCTTGCCCTTCCCATGACGGCCGCCGCATGATAAGTGCCTGCGCCGTCATGCCAGACATCGCGTATTTCCGCCCCGACAAGAAAGTTCATTGTGGCGGCCGTTACGATAGTCCTGTCGAGCAAGGTTTCCTCCGACCAATCCGCCTGGAAGCCCGCCCTTGTGGCCTCCCAGTAGATGTTGCTGATTCGAAGCTCGTCTTCTATAGTAAGGCCGAAATGCCCGGCAAGGTTTGCCAACGCCGCCCTTTCGGCAAACAGGCGGTTGTGGCCGGCGCCGGTTACAGCGACATAATTCTGCGGGTTGTACATCGAGTGCAGTCCCGCAGCCGAATCCACCCAGGCAGGCCGCGCGGTTGCCGCCGCCGGGGCACTCTGCGCCGGGGAACCTGCGGGAGAACCGGCGCAGGAAAACAAAAACACGCCAAACGCCGCCGCCAACACCGCGACTTTAGCCTTAACAATGCGAATCATCATTTTTTACCTCGCTTTTTCCCCGGACAGGCTACAGCCTGGCCCTGGGACGCTGAATCAGTTTTTGAACCGTGTTATTTTCGCCTTCCCAGATAATCCTGTTTGTTTCTATGCAGGTGATCGTGGCTGTAACGAAATAAGTTCTTACCATCATGTTCCCGGCGCGGTCAACAATCGTGCGCACGTCGCCTGTGAGCATAAAGTCTGCGCCGGTTTCGTTGCCCAAGGCCGCCGCCGTAGCCTCGCTTGCATTCCACTGCTGATCCTGCCTTTCCGCGCGTATGTCGTCGCGGGCATCCCCGCCTTCGACAAAGTCCAGCCTGCCGGAGTTGATTATGGCAGTGCGCATATTGGAAGAAATTATCGCCGTGTCAATATGTTCGCTGGAGTTGTTGCGAAACCTTCCCACGATGACGGTCGGGTTCGCCGCCCCGTTCCTGACGGCCAGTTCCCGGATATAGGCATCGAGCCTTGGGGAGGAAAGCGCGTCCGCGATAAGCGACTCGGAAACAATTCTTACATCAGCGGCGCTCCAAAAGCCGCTGAGATCCGATGTAGCCCCGCCGGCTTCGACCCGTGTAACCCTGGGGGCGCTTGAACAGCCTGCAAGCACTGCGACTAAGACTGCGAAAAACGATAACGCGAGCAATTTTTTTCTCATTTTTATACCCTCTTTTTCCATACTACAAAAACAGCCGCCCGGATTGAGATTGCGAACAGCCTTCATCTTTTACAGTAAAAATCATAACGCAAAAAAGACTTCGTGTCAATAGCCCGGCCGGGCAAGTCGCACATTTCGTAAAAAACTCGCACAAAGGCACATCGAATTTTAGCCTCACACAAAGGCACTAAGGCACAAAGGACAGATCAGAACGCCCGGCTTCATTTCTACCTTGCCCCTCTTTCTACTATATATATTGAAGAAAGAGTAGGACGCGGCCTTATCGTGGTTCTGCCCAAAACTCTTCCCTTCTTCCCTTTGTGCCTCCGTGCCTTTGTGCCTTTGTGTGATTTTTCGGGGCTATGCCCCAGTGCCTTTGTGTGAGCCTCTTCTCCGTGTGTCTCCGTGTCTCGGCGTGAGCTTTTTGGGAATCACGCTTTCGCCGGCATTGTTATTTTTTCGGCTTTGTGCCATAATGCAGGGTAAAGGCGCGTCAATTTTCGCGGCTATCAAGTATTTCGGGGGTTCTTTTATGAAAAAACTGGTTCTGGCGCTAACGCTTTCTTTCGCTCTGTCCGCTTTCGCTTTCGCTCAGGAGCCTGAAGGCTGGGGCGTGGGCGTAATCGGCATAGGCGGGGACATTAGCGCTTTAAGGCAGGCCGGCGGCTGGGATATGGGGCTTACTATAAAGCCGGAAGGGATTCCTGTTTATTTCGGCGTGCTTTTTAGCGGCCTCAACTTTACCGGCGGCAGTTACAACGTTTTCGATTTTGGCATGGGGGTAACGGCCGACTTTCACTTTCTCCGCAGCAATGTGGGGGAGTTCCGGGGGGACGCCTATCTTGACTTTTTTGTCGGCGTTGGCGGCTTCTTCGGCTTCGGCTTTGTAAGCTGGGACGGCAGCACTTCCACCAGCCTTTCTTTCGGCGGCCGGCTGCCTGTGGGCCTTAGCTTTGTCGTGCCCGTCTCGCAAAACGCGGTCGAGGTTTTCGCCGCCCTTGTGCCCAGTTTCGGCTTCGGGATTATCCACTCCTCATCCGGGATAAGGGGCGGCGTGGGCAGCGAGCTTGGCGTGCGCATCTGGCTCTGATTCGGCCGCCGCCGGGCAAGAGCAATCTTCCGTAGTAAAATAGGTTGTTCGAGAACTCGTTTGGGCAAAGCCCAAACGACGGGTTCTCGAACAAGTCCAATATATTCTTCGCATCGTTTGCTGGCATTGCGTTTTCGGCGGCTTGGTTGTAACATGATAGTGGAGGTAACAAATGTCTTACACTTATGACGAAATTCAAATTGGGCAGAGCGCGTCTGTAACAAAGACGATAAGCGAATACGACGTGTATTCGTTTGCCGGCATAACGGGCGACTTTAACCCCGCCCATGTAAACGAAGCCTACGCGCAGGGCACATTTTTCAAAACAAGAATAGCGCACGGAATGCTTACGGCAAGTTTTATCTCGACAGTTCTTGGAATGCACCTGCCCGGACCGGGGGCGATTTTTATTTCCAACACGGCGAACTTTCTTGCGCCGGTGCGCATCGGCGACACCCTTACGGCGACTTGCGAGGTTGTCGAAAAGCTGGACAAAGGCAGGGTCAGGCTGAAGTCAAGCGTAACGAACCAGAGCGGCGAGCTTGTTTTAAGCGGCGAAAGCCTTGTAAGCGCGCCCAAAGAAAAAAAGTGATTGACGAATAGAGCGTCGCGGCCGTGCTTGCATGGGCATGACCGAGCGAATGAGGAGGCGAAGTATGCAGACTGCCGGTATGCATACTTCATTTTTTTGTCAAAAACAGTGAATTTTTTGCGAAAAAAAGCCGCGCGAAAAACCCTAACTTGGCACTTGACATATTTTTTGCTACGATAATAAAACCAGACAGATATACAAGAGAGTTGTTCGGAAACTAATCGAGTTACCGAACAAGTCCAAGGAGTGTGTTACATGGATTTTACCCTTAAAAAGGAGCAGGAAGTAGCCAGAGAGCTTTTCCGCGACTTTGCAGAAAAGGAAGTCGCCCCGCTGGCGCAGGAAATTGACGAAGAGGAACGCTTCCCGGCCGAGACCGTCAAAAAACTTTCGCGTTACGGCTTTTTGGGAATACCCTTTCCAAAAGAACACGGCGGGCAGGGCTGCGACAGTCTTACTTACGCCATTTGCGTAGAAGAGATGAGCCGCGTCTGCGCGACCACCGGCATTATCGTGTCCGCCCACACATCGCTGGGCGCGGAGCCTGTGTTTGCAAACGGGACGGAAAAGCAAATGCAGAAGTATCTTGTGCCGCTTGCAAAGGGAGAGCGTTTGGGCGCATTCGGCCTTACCGAGCCTAACGCCGGAACCGACGCCGCCGGGCAGCATACCAAGGCGGTGCTTGACGGCGACAGCTACATTCTGAACGGCACAAAAATTTTCATAACCAACGGAGGGGCTGCGGACATTTACATCATTTTCGCCATGACGGACAAAAGCCAGGGGACGCGGGGCATATCGGCATTCATAGTGGAAAGGGGCTTTCCCGGCTTTTCAATCGGCAAGGAAGAGCTTAAACTTGGCATACGCGGATCGGCCACAACGGAGCTTGTCTTTGAAAACTGCATTGTCCCGAAGGAAAACCTTTTGGGCAAGGAAGGCAAGGGCTTTAATATCGCCATGAAAACGCTGGACGGCGGGCGCATTGGCGTTGCGGCGCAGGCACTGGGCATAGCGCAGGGGGCTGTTGACGTTACGGTGAAATACGTCAAGGAGCGCAAACAGTTTGGAAAAACAATCTCGTCGTTTCAAAACACACAGTTCCAGTTAGCTGACATGAAAGCCCGCATAGATGCCGCCCGTCTTTTGGTTTACCGGGCGGCCTGCTCGAAAGATGGCGGTGCGCCCTACAGCGAGGAAGCGGCAGTCGCAAAACTTTTCGCATCGGAGACCGCCATGAACGTTACGACAAGATGCCTGCAACTGTTCGGCGGCTACGGCTATACGCGGGAATACCCAATCGAGCGCATGATGCGTGATGCGAAAATTACAGAAATTTACGAAGGCACTAGCGAGGTGCAGCGCATGGTAATTTCCGCTGCCATGTTAAAGTAAGGAGGGGAAACGTGAAAATTATCGTATGTATAAAACAAGTGCCTAACACCAACGAGGTTCGCTTGGATCCGGTAAGCGGCCAACTTCAGCGCGAAGGCGTGCCCAGCATTATGAACCCAGACGACAAGGCCGGCCTAGAAGCCGCCTTGCGGATAAAAGACCAAAACGGCGCGACCGTAACAGTTGTAACAATGGGGCCGCCGCAGGCGCAGGCCGTGTTGCGGGAATCGCTTGCGATGGGGGCAGACCGGGCAGTGCACATAACAGACCGCGCATTCGGCGGCTCTGACACATGGGCGACATCGTACATAATAGCCCGTGCAATACAGCCGCTGGGCTACGATCTAATCATCACCGGCAGGCAGGCCATAGACGGCGACACCGCGCAGGTCGGCCCGCAGATTGCCGAACACCTTGGCATACCGAACATAAGTTATGCCGAAGAAATCGAGCTTAAAGGGGACAGCATTATCGTCAAACGCCAGTTTGAAGACCGCTATCATCTGATAAAAGCGAAACTTCCCTGCCTTATAACAGCGTTAGCTGAACTTAACGAGCCGCGTTACATGACACCCGGCGGCATCTTTGACGCATACCGGAGCGGACAAATTGCTACGATAACGCGCGGCGACTTGGAGCTTGACGACAGCAAGATCGGTCTGAAAGGCTCTCCTACCCGCGTGTTCAAATCCTTTCCCAAGGAGCTAAAAGGCAAGGGCGTTGTTGTCAATCTGGATACATCGGAATCCGTTGACTTTTTAATGGAAAAATTGCAGGAAAAATTCCTGATATAGGGGCAAACATGAACATTAACGAATACCAAGGCATTTTTGTTTTTATCCAACAGGTGGACGGAAAAATTTCCGGCGTGTCGTACGAACTTGTAAGCGAGGCCAGACGTCTTGCGGATGCGCGCGGCTGCGGTGTTACCGCCGTTATTCTGGGACACAATATCAAAGAGCTGTGCGGAAGGCTCTCGAAATACGGCGCGGACAGTATAATCGCTGTGGACGATCCGGCGCTGGAGGTATACGCGACAGAGCCTTACACCCACGCCCTTAGCGAAGTTGTCAATGCGAAAAAGCCCGACATTGTGCTCTTTGGCGCGACGGCCATAGGCCGGGATATTGCGCCGCGAGTATCGGCGCGAATACACACGGGGCTGACAGCCGACTGCACCAAGCTGGAGATTGACCCGGAAACGAAAAATCTAAAAATGACGCGCCCGGCTTTTGGCGGCAACATTATGGCGACAATCCTTTGCCCCGAACACCGCCCGCAAATGGCCACGGTGCGTCCCGGCGTTATGCAGCGTAACGCGATAAACGCTCCGAGAGAAGCGGCTGTCGAATTCTTTACGGTTGCCGGCCTTGCCGGCCGTCTGAATGTCGAGATTTTGGAAGTTGTAAAAAAGACCGCGCAAAAGATTGACATACAGGATGCGAAGGTTTTGGTCTCCGGGGGGCGCGGCATAGGCGGCCCGCAAAACTTCAAAATCCTGGAGGACTTGGCCGGCGCAATTGGCGGCACGGTTTCGTCTTCCCGCGCCTGCGTGGATGCCGGCTGGGCGGAAAAGGACCGGCAGGTGGGGCAGACGGGCAAAACGGTGCGCCCCAACCTGTACATTGCCTGCGGGATTTCCGGCGCGATCCAGCATCTTGCCGGCATGGAGGAATCCGAGGTGATTGTCGCGATAAACAAGGACGAAAACGCCCCGATTTTCGATGCGGCCGACTTTGGCGTGGTGGGCGATGTGGCCAAAATTGTCCCGCTTTTAACCGAGGAGCTTAAAAAGCTGGCCGCCGCGAAGCTGGCTTAGGGCTTTTGACGGCGGTTTTCCGGCAAAATGACGCTTTTTGTCGTTTTGTCGGAAAAATTTTTGAAAAAAACGCTTCGGCCTATTGACAAAACCGGGTTAATTTTGTATAGTTAACCTATGCTTACGGTTTTTTCGCAGGCACTTTTTGCAAAACGCCCCTTCTTTGCAATCTGTTTGGTTGCAGTCAAGAGGGATAGGTTTGCCCTGCCCTGTTTTCACATGGTGAATTCACCCCCCCCCCCCCCCCCC